>Ga0315900_10001540_pt1 | contig 36783 bp, 39 predicted proteins | sample LakEriMetagenome_FD_203521 | JGI IMG/M metagenome (GOLD analysis project Ga0315900, IMG submission 203521) | Freshwater fungal communities from buoy surface, Lake Erie, Ohio, United States - Buoy 12 MA114 | ecosystem: Environmental > Aquatic > Freshwater > Lake > Lake biofilm | place: USA: Lake...
AGAGGCGCAGATCCTGGCCGATCGCTGGCGCTGGGAGTACAACTCACTGAGGCCGCACTCGGCCCTCCAGGGGCGTACGCCCCTGGAGGCAGCTCAACAGGGAGCTGCAGCATGACCACATCCACCGACTCTCATAAGGTCTGGACCGACGAAGGGGGTCACGTCACAAGGGCTGACGCGAGTCGCTCCGCGACCCATGCGCGGCGCTGGCGGCGCCGGGGCTTGACGGCGGTGTCGTTCGCCAGCCCAGCCATGGCCGCCACTCCCCTCAGCCGCTCCTGCCCGATCCGCATCATCTCGGTGCATCTCCTCGATGCCGCCGGCCGGCTGCTGCGGGTGCTCTTCCTCGATCGCGAGGGCCACATCTCCGCCCAGCCGCACTATCTGCCCCGCGAGCAGGCCCTGATCCTGGCTGACAATCAACAGCGGGTGCTCGGGCCTCAGGCCGAGGTGCGGGTGCTCTGAGCTCCCGGGGCCGGAGGCCCTCCGCCTCCGGCTTTGGGGTGTCGCCGCATCGCCCGTGGGCTTGGGCTTCCTGACGGTGTTCCTCCAGGGCCTGAGTCGATCGACAGCCGCCGCCATCGAGCTGCCGGGCAGCACCGGCGGGATTGTGGTGAGCGATCGCTTCTCGGCCTGCAACCACCTGCCCAGCCAGCAATGCCGGCTGTGCTGGGCGCACCTGATCCGCCACCTCACGGCCAGCGCCGAGCGCCCGGGCGCCAGCGCCGAATTCGGCGCCCAGCTGCTGGAGCTGCAGCGACTGGGCTACCAGCGGGGTGAGCGAACGCCGTGGGCCAACACGGTTCGCACCGCTCAGCAGCTCCTGCAGCTGGCCGATGGCCTTTGGACCTTCCTGGAGACCCGTGGAAGCGAGCCCACCAACAATGCCGCTGCGCGTGCCCTGCACCAGTCGGTGATTCAACGCAGGATCAATGGCTTGCCAGGCAACAGCCGGGGCGTCCAATCCAGCCAGGGTGCGATCTGCCGCAGCCGACAGCTCACGGTCATCACCACGCCCAGGCAGCAGGGCCGCGCTGTCTGGCAGTTCCTGGAGCAGGCCTGGCTTGCCCATCACCGCGGCGGGGTGATGCCCTCGCTGCTGCCCGATCCCTGAATCAGCTGTCACCGGATGCGACATCTCTGCTCGCCTGCTGAGCAGCCATCAGCTTGGCGTGCCGCTCGCGGCCCTTCTTGCCATTGGACCAGTATCAACCCTCCACATCTGCGGGCAGCCCCCTCGCGCCGCTGGCCTGATTGCCCGTCGCTTCGAGCCCTCGGAGACTCAGAGGCCCAGAAGGCGAAACAGGGAGCCGGCATTGATGATCGGCCCGACGGGTTGCAGCGCGTCCGACAGACCGTCCGTCGCCTTCGCCCAGCGATGACGATCAACCACCACCACATCCCCCTGTTGCAGCGGGGGATTTTGGGCTGAACCGAGCGGGGCGGCCGGGTCAAAGCGGATCACGGCCTGCTTGATGGCGCCGGAGGGGAGCAGCCGCAGCAGCCGCACGTTCCCCTCGCTCGCCCGGCGGGTCAGCCCCCCCGCCGTGAGCAGGGCGCCGGAGAGGGGACTGTTGGCCTTCAGGTTCTGGGTGCCTGGCCGCTGCACTTCGCCCACCACATTCACTGAAATCGTGTCCGGCGCGAAGGTGGAGGAGGCCACGGCGAGCAGCTCGGGTTCGCTGAGATCCTCGGCGCGGGGAATGCTGATGGAGTCTCCGTCGTAGAGAAGAGGGTTGGTGACAGGTCCCGCGCCCGAGAGCACCTTCCAGAAATCGAATTGCAGTTTGCGCACCGGTGATCCAGGCCCGCCCGTGGTGCGCTGCACCGTGAGCCGTCGCAGGTCGCCGTATGCCGTCAGGCCTCCCGCCTTCTGGATGGCGTCCAGCAGGGTGGGCCAGCCGCTGGTTTGGATCAAGGTGCCGGGGGTGGATCCCCCGCCCGCGCTGCTCAGCAGGTTTGTGCCGCCCTTGCTGATGCTGTACAAGCCGGGGCGTTGCTCTTCCCCGGTGATCGCGACCCGCACCGGACGCGCCTCCACCAGATCGAGGTAGACAATCGGCCGCCGCAGGATCTGGCCATAGCCCGTCGTGATCCGGCCGCGCGCCTCATCGAGCGTCAGGCCCCACACCGGCACGCTGCCCAGGCGGGGCAGGCTGAGGGTGCCGTCGCTGAGCACCTCCGCCACCGTTTCGTAGCCCTCCATCCGGAAGACGGCCATCCTGAGCCGATCACCGGGGCCCAGCCGGTAGCGGACGTTGCCGGCCAAGGCCGGGTCCACCGCGGCGGCAAGCGGGCCAGCGGCGCCGCCTGGCGCCAGGCGGGCGAGGGGGACTGGTGCAGGGTTGGCCAACGCCCCACCGATCGGCCCGGCAAGCAGGGCCGCCAGAGGGAGTGTGCCCAGCACTCTGGCGGTGCGCGAGCGGGCTGGGGCCCTGTGCTCCGGAGATCCCCCGTTTCCCCGCATGCCCCGCATGCCCCTTTTCCAGAACAGCAAGTCTCCCATGGATGGCGAGTCCTCCCTCACCGCCCGTCGTCCAATGCGGCAGCCGGTCCGCCCTGCGGCGAACCGTGGCGGCTCAGCCCCAGGGCCCGCCGACGCCCCTCCTCCGCGAGGCGCCACCTGGCGGGCGGATCGTCGATGAGGCGCTCGATCGCCTCCAGCCAGTCCCGCTGCGCATCTCCCAGCAGCAACCCATCCACCCCATGGCGGATGAAACCCTGGTAAAGAGGGCGATCGGAGTACAGCCCAGCCGCACCGCAGCGGGCGGCATCGATGAACTTCACCGGAGCCCTGGCCGTGTTCATGGGGCTCGCCAGCAGGGGCGTGAGCAGCAGATCTACCCGCCCCGGGCCCATTTCCGCCAAATAGTTGGGCCAACCCATCGGGTGCAGGATGCGGATGCGGGGCAGGTCACGTAACTGACGGTTGATGCTCAGGTCTCCGAACAGATCCACATGGGTGTGCGGCTGCCGCTCCTGGAGAAGGGCGAGCAGATCGCGCAGCCAGGCGAATTCCCGCTGGTGGACACTGGTGCCGAGGTAGGCCAGCTGCAGCCGCGGCCGCTCCTCCAGCAGGCCAGGATGGGGCCGCAAGGGCAGCCGCACGGCTCCCAGGTGCTTGTACTTCTCTTCCAAAGCCGCACTGGTCACCCAGAGGCGATCTAACAGAGCGGGAACCCGACCGCGCTGCCGGGTGATGCGCTGCCGCACCCGTCGCCGATAGGCCGGTGGCAGCTCCTCCAGGAGATCGGGATCGAGGAGGTCATCGTCCATCAGGTAGATCAGGCTGGTGCCTGCCTGCCGTGCCTGGCCCAGTGCCCTCAGCCAAGGCCGCGGCAGATAACGCACCACCACCACCGCGCGGCAGGCGCGCAGGGTCTGCCGGTCGCGCTCGGTTGGCCCCAGGGCAGAATCGATCTCCAGCAGGTGTGCATCGATCGATTCGAGCGGGCCTCTCAGGAAGTGATCGATCGTGGAGCCCGCCCCCTGGTGGAGCAGAACGACCCCTTCGCCCTTCCCTTGGATTGGCAGGCCGGGCAGTTCGGTCGCAGGCATCCAAGATCTCACGATATGAACTTCAATGATTCCCGCTCCACGGACAGGCCGAGCTCCTCAAGAGGCGAGAGGAAAGAGGCCGTAGCACTCCTGTGCAGCGTTGACCAGGCCGCACAGCGCTGCTTCGATCAACAGGACTATTCTGCCTATTTCCTCTCGCCGTCCCACTTCCGTGGCGTTGCCGCCTGGGTGGGCGCGGTGCGGGCCCGCTCCTATCGCCAGATCTCTCCCCACGGGCCCGCGGAGGTGGACCTGGACGGACGGGATGACCATTTTGGTAGGAGGATCATCCAAGGAGCCCCTGTCACTGGGATCTGGGCAGATTCAGGGGGCGTCTGTGCAAAGGCGCGGGGTGGTCTATGCGCATCAAGCTCCTAGGCGATCGGGGGGCGGCGGCAGCCCGCCAGCAGCTCGAGCACGTCGGCGTCCTCGAGCTGCTCGAAGCGCTCGTAATGGCATCCCACCGCCACCAGGTTCTCGGGGGCGGCCAGCACCACCGCAGCATCAAGCAGCGGTTGCAGCTCGCCCAGAGCCCGCTCAGCCACCACCGGCACCGCCAGGATCAAGCGGCGAGGCCCCAGCTGGCGCAGCGACTGCAGCGCCGCCCGTGCGGTGAGGCCCGTGGCGATGCCGTCGTCGACCACCACAAGGGTTCTCCCCCTCAGGAGTTCCGGCGACGCATCGCCGAACAGCTGCTGGCGCCGCAGCAATTCCCGGCTTTCCGCCTCCAGGATCCGGCTGCGCAGCTCCAGATCCCGCAGCAGCCGTCGGGAGCTGGCTGGATCCCAGAGCACCACGCCGCCAGGAGCGATCGCGCCGATCGCGAACTCCTTGGCGGTGGGCAGAGCCAGTTTGCGCACGGACCAGGTGGTGAGCGGCAGGTGCAGGCGGTGGGCGATCACCGCAGCCACGGGCACGCCGCCGCGGGGCAGGGCCACCAGGATGGAACTGCCATCACGGCCCAGCCCTGTGGCCAGGCGATCGGCCAGCTCCCGGCCGGCGGCCGTGCGATCGGGCCAGGGGGGAGATGGATCACCATGGGGGCCCATGGCCTGGCCTCCGCCAAGCAGATCTCACCAGCCTGGCCGGAACGCCGTCATGGCGCAGCTCCCCACAACCGGGTCGGGGGCTCAGCGCCGGCCCAGCAGCTCCTCCCAGGTGGGCGTCGGCGGGGGAAGGGGTGAAGGGGCGTGGGGCCGGGGAAGGGAATGGGGATGGTTGTTCATGGCTTGGATCGGGTGATGGAAATCACGCACTGGAACGGCCGGCCTCAGGCCCGGAGGGCCGGGTGGCCGTGTTCACGACAGGCGGGTCTGGACTCCGACAGTCGAGCCGCCGCATCCGGGGAAGAACCGGGACATGCGGCAGTGAGCGGATGGGTTGAGGATTCAGCACTGCAGGCTCAACACCCGCGAGCTTCGGCTGATCCAACCGATACTAACGCCAGCCTGGGCCATCGTCCCTAAGTTCCCCGCAGTGCCTCCGCTGCGCCATATGGCCCATCAGCACGATCACCCCGCGGTGGCGCTGCAGCGCGCCCCCCACCCCGAACAGCACCGGCACCGGCCGGGCTCCCCGAGGGCATTCCGCTGGAGCGTGATCCTCAACAGCGCCCTCTCCGGGCTGCAACTGGTGATCGGCACCCGCTTCGGCTCGCTCGCCCTGATCGGAGACGCGGTGCACAACCTCGGGGACGTGGCCGGACTGCTGCTGGGCTGGGGAGCCGAGCGCATCAGCACCCGGCCGCCTGCCGGGCGGTTCACCTACGGCTTCGGCCGCACCACCCAGCTGGCCTCTCTGGCCAACGGTGTGCTGATTCTGATGGCTTCCGCCGTGGTGCTGGTGGAGGCGGTGCAGCGCCTCCTGACTCCCCGGCCGGTGGTGCCGGGTCCGGTGCTCTGGGCCGCCGCCGCGGGTGTCGCCGTGAACCTCTTTTCGGCGCGCCTGTTCGGCGCCGACAACAACCACGATCTGAACCGCCGCGCCGCCGTCGTGCATCTGCTCACCGATGCGGCGGTCTCAGCGGCGGTGCTGGTGAGCGCAGCGCTGGTGGCGGCCACGGGCCAGGACTGGATCGATGCCTGCACAGCCATCGGGGTGGGCCTGGCGGTGGCCTGGAGCGGCTTCCAGCTGCTGCGCGATGCCGTGGGCATCATTCTCGACGGTGTGCCCACCGGCATCGACATCCTGGAGGTGGAGGCGACCCTGCGGGGGCTGCCCGATGTGGTGGATGTCCACCATGTTCATGTCTGGGCGCTGAGCACCTCCCACAACGCCCTCACCGCCCATGTGGTGCGCCGGCGCGATGCCGTCAACGACCTCGATCTGCTTCATGAGGCCAAGCTGCGTCTCGCCCGGCTGGGCATCGGCCACAGCACCCTGCAGCTGGAGCCGGAGGACTGAACTCTGTAAACACCCCAAAGGCTTCTGGCGCACGGGCCAGGTCTGCATACCGTGGCGGCATGACCAGTTCCGCGATTACACCGATCGAGCACGCCCTGATCGCCAGGGCTTATTACATCGCCAACGGCACCACCCCCGCTGGCTTGGCGGTGCGGCCGGAGTTCGATTGCCTCACCGAGGCCATCCATGAAACCTGCCGGCACTTCGGCATGGGAGCCGATGAGGCGGCGCGCTTCATGCTCAGTCTGGCCTGTGGCCTCAAGCGGCTCCGGCCGGATGTGGAGGAGCGCCTGGAATTGCGGCGGGTTGAACGCCAGTTGCACGAAGCCCTGCGGATGCAGGAACCGGGCAACGAGGCCGACTGAACGGGCATGAGGCCAGGCAGGATGGCCGTGATTCATGGCGGCGCCGGCGTGGGTGCGGTTGGCTCCAGCAACGATGCCTTGATGGTGGCGATCGGTGCGGTGCCCGGCGCCTGGCTGCGGTTCCGGGTGGTCGACCACCTCGAGCCTGTGTTGCCGCGTCGGCACTGGGGCACCTTGGGCGTGAATCTGATCGCCTGCCTGGCCCTCGGGCTGATCGCCGGGCTGGCGGGAAGCTGCGGCGCGGCGGCAGGGCGGGTGTTGTTGCTGGTGGGAACGGGCTTCCTGGGCAGCTTCAGCACCTTCTCCACGTTCAGCGCCGAACTCCGAGCCGAACTGGTGGCGCGCAACTGGCGTGGATCGGCCCTGCTGGTGGGCGGCTCGCTGGCGGGGGGCCTGCTCGCGATGGCAGTGGGTCTGAGACTCGGCAGCCAGCCATGAAACCTGAGCTGCGGCGGGAGATCCGCGACCTGGCCCTGGTGGGCGGCGGCGCCATCCCGGGCGCCCTGCTGCGCTGGCAACTGGGGATCCTGAGCCCGGCGTTGGCGCCGGGGCTGGGGAGCTGGGTGGGGGCCGACTTTCTGGCGAACATGGCCGGCTCTCTGGTGCTGGGGCTGGTGCTCGCTCCCACCCCGCCCCGGCCGCGCCTGGTGCTCGCGGTGGGCATCGGATTCTGTGGATCGCTCACCACCTTCTCCTCCTGGATGCTCGAACTGGCCCTGGATCTGCGCTCGGGGGAGTCAGCGGCGGCAGCGGCCACGCTGTTGCTGAGCCTCCTGGGGGGACTGGCCCTGGTGAGCCTGGGTCAGTGGCTCGGCAGCACGGTCCTGGCGCGCCGAACCGGGAACTGACGCAGGGCCCAACCAAAGCCGGCGCTGGCCCCGGCTGATCAGCAGCCAGCAGCGCCCCCGCCGGCGCGCGAGCCACAGGCAGTGCTCCATGCGCTGCACCCGTTCCCCAAGCCGCCGCTGACGCTCACGGCGCAGCGGCAATCCAGACGCCAGAACCCGGGGACTGCCGGGAACGCGCGCTGCCCGCGCCTGCAGCTGGAGCTGATCGTCGTCGCTGAGCTGTCGAACCAGGCGCGCCACGTCGCGTGGGTCTGGCTGGACACCATGCCGCCCGGTGGGGGATCCACTTTCCGATGGCGAGCCGCAGATCCGTAGCGATCGACACCACGGCTCCGTCACCCGGAGCCGACGATGACAGCGCGGACAGGATTTCTAGGGTTCCGGTCTGATGCTGCGTTTCAGCAGCGCCAGATGGCTGGTCCGAGAGGAATCCGCCGATCAGCCTCAAGCGCGGATCGGTGACACGGAGGGACAAAAGCCCGGGAGGCCGCTCCATCCCCAACCCTCCCGTAGCAGCACCCCAGATGACGTCGCCATCGGACGCCTTCGGACGTCGGCACCCCAGCGAGGGCATGGAGGCCCTCGAAAAGGAACGAGCCCTGCCGCTCACCGGCTGGCAGCAGGAGGTGGATCAGGCCCACCGCTTCGGCCTGGAGGCGGCCGAGAGCATCGTCGACCGACGCATCTCCACCTTTTCCCGGGGTGAACTGCCCCACTACGCCGGGATCAACACGTTCATGAAGGCCCCCTACCTGGAGGATGTGAACCGGGTGGGGCACTACGACGTGGCGATCGTGGGGGTGCCCCACGACTGCGGCACCACCTACAGGCCCGGAACCCGCTTCGGCCCCCAGGGCATCCGCCGCATCTCGGCCCTCTACACCCCCTACAACTACGAAATGGGTGTGGACCTGCGCGAGCAGATCACCCTCTGCGATGTGGGCGACATCTTCACCATCCCCGCCAACAACGAAAAGAGCTTCGACCAGATCTCCAAGGGCGTGGCGCACGTGTTCAGCAGCGGCGCCTTCCCGATCATCCTCGGCGGCGACCACTCGATCGGCTTCCCCACGGTGCGCGGCGTCTGCCGCCACCTGGGGGACAAGAAGGTGGGAATCATCCACTTCGATCGCCACGTGGATACCCAGGAGATCGACCTGGATGAACGCATGCACACCTGCCCGTGGTTCCACGCCACGAACATGGCCAACGCCCCCGCCACCAATCTGGTGCAGCTGGGCATCGGCGGCTGGCAGGTGCCGCGCGAGGGAGTGAAGGTGTGCCGGGAGCGGGGCACCAACGTGCTCACGGTCACCGACATCTGCGACCTGGGTCTGGAGGCCGCTGCGCAGTTCGCCATCGAGCGTGCCACCGACGGCACCGACTGTGTGTACATTTCCTTCGACATCGACTGCATCGATGCCGGCTTCGTGCCGGGAACCGGCTGGCCCGAGCCCGGCGGCCTCCTGCCGCGCGAAGCGCTGAAGCTGCTGGAACTGATCGTGCGCAACGTGCCCGTGTGCGGCCTGGAGGTGGTGGAGGTGTCACCGCCCTACGACATCAGCGACATGACCTCCCTGATGGCCACCCGGGTGATCTGCGACACGATGGCCCACCTGGTGGTGAGCGGCCAGCTGCCGAGAAAGCAGAAACCCGCCTGGATCAGCGAGGTCTGCAATCTGTCCGTCGACCGGAAGTGGAGATAAGGCCATGCACGAAGTCGACATGACCCGCTGTCTGCTGCTCTCCATGAATCAGTGGAAGCAGCAGCATGCCCCGGCCACCCCGGTGGTGGAACGGGTGCACCTGGAGGTGGGCAGCTTCACCTGCGTGGAGCCCGATCAGCTGCGGTTCACCTGGGGGGCGGCGGTGCGGGGCACCTGGCTCGACGCCGCCGCCCTGGTGATCGAGACCGTGCCGCTGGTGGGGCGTTGCCTGGTGTGCAACGCCACCTACGCCCCGGTTGCGGCGGCGGCCTACCGCTCGCCCTGCTGCGACCACCCGATGGAGGAGATCGTGAGCGGCCGCGAGCTGCGCATCCGCTCCGTGGCCTACACCCTGCCGGCCCACCAGACACCCGTTCCTGCCCTCGCCTCGCTGGAGAACTGACCGATGCACATGCCCCTGGAAGACACATTGGGCCTCAATCTGCTGGCCGCCAATCAGCACCGGGCCGAACACAACCGCGAGCAGTTCGACGCCTGGCGGCTGCTCTGTCTGAACGTGATGAGCAGCCCCGGCGCCGGCAAGACCTCCCTGCTCGAGCGCTCCCTCACGGACCTGGCTGGCGAGTTCGCCATGGCGGTGCTGGAGGGTGACATGACCACCCAGCTCGATGCCGAGCGCCTGCGAGCGGTGGGCATCCCCGTGGTGCCGATCACCACGGGGCGCGCCTGTCACCTGGATGCCGCGATGGTGAGTGGCGGCATCGAGCTGCTTCGCCAGCGCCTCAATCCCGACGGGCTCGACATTCTCTGGGTGGAGAACGTGGGCAACCTGGTGTGTCCGGCTGAGTTCGAGGTGGGCGAGCACCTGAAGGTGGCCCTGCTGAGCGTCACCGAAGGGGAGGACAAGCCCCTCAAGTATCCGGTGATGTTCCGGGAAGCGCACTGTGTGCTGATCACCAAGACCGACCTGCTGCCCTACCTGCCGGTGGATGTGGCGCGGATCGAGCAGCACATCCTCCAGGTGAATCCGCACGCCACGGTGATCCGCGTGTCCGCCAGCAGCGGCGAGGGGCTGGCGGCCTGGCACGGCTGGGTGCGCCAGCAGCGGCAGCGACAGACGGCGCTGCAGACCCCCGCCACCATCCCAGCTCTGGTGAACGCATGACCCATCCTCACTCCCCATCCCATTCCCACGGCGGCATGGCTGCGGAACTGGCGGCTGATCTGGAGGCGCGCGGTGTGCGCTACGCCCTGGCGAGCTTCGTGGATCTGCACGGTGTGTGCAAGGCCAAGGCTGTGCCCCTCGCCCACCTCACCCAGATGCTGGGGGGCTCCGAGCTGTTCACCGGTGCCGCACTCGACGGCGTGCCCCAGGAGGTGAGCGACGACGAGGTGGCCGCCGTGCCCGATCCCGCCTCGCTCACGGTGCTCCCCTGGCAGCCGGATGTGGCCTGGTTCGCCAGCGATCTGCACCTGCACGGCCATGCTTTCGAGGCCTGCAGCCGTTCCATCCTGCACCGCCAGCGGGCCGAAGCGGCCGCCATGGGCTTCCGCTTCCAACTCGGCATCGAAACGGAATTCTTCGTGCTGCGTCGCGATTCCCGGGGTCGCGCCGTGCCCTACAGCGATCGCGACACGCTCGACAAGCCCGCCTACGACGTGCGCGGGCTGCTTGACAACCTCCCCTGGCTCGATGAGCTGGTGAGCGCCATGAATCAACTGGGTTGGGGAGTGTATTCCTTCGACCACGAGGATGGCCCCGGTCAGTTCGAAACCGATTTCGACTTTGCCGAGGTGCTCACCATGGCGGATCGGCTCACCTTCTTCAAGCTGATGGCCAAGGAGATTGCCCATCGCCATGGACTGATCGCCACCTTCATGCCCAAGCCGTTCGGCGATCGCACCGGCAGTGGGGCTCACTACAACATGTCGCTCGCAGGCCTGGAAAGCGGCGAGAATCTCTTCGTCACGGCCGAACATGCGCCAGGAGAAGTGAGCGGTCTGGCTCACCAGTTCATTGCCGGCGTGCTCCGCCACGCACCGGCCATCTGTGCGGTGATCGCCCCCACCGTGAACAGCTACAAGCGGCTGGTAGCCCAGGGCAGTATGTCGGGATTCACATGGGCGCCGGTGTTCATCTGTTATGGCAACAACAACCGCACCAACATGCTGCGCATCCCCTCAGCTGGCGGGCGCGTGGAATGCCGGGCTGCAGATATCTCCTGTAACCCCTACCTGGGGGCCGCCATGATCCTGGCTGCCGGGCTGGAGGGGATTCGCGAGCAGCTCGATCCCGGTGCTCCGAACCTGGTGAATGCCTACACACTCACCCCCGCCCAACGGGCCGAACGGGGGCTGCGAACCCTGCCCCGCACCCTGGGCGAGGCGATTGATGCCTTTGAGGCCGATCCGCTCTCAAAAAGAGTATTCGGTGATGCCATGTTCAATGCTTACGTCACCTACAAACGTGAGGAGTGGGAGGCCTACCACTGCGCCGTCTCCGACTGGGAACTGTCTCGATATCTCGAGTTCTTCTGAACGCCACCCCGAATCTGTTCAGCTCTTCACCCCACTTCACCCCACCCTTCGACTGTCATGCCAGCACGTCCTTGTACCCGCAACGCTCAGCGCCGCCGGCGGGCCGGAGTTCTCGCCCTGGTTCTCAGCCTCACATCCGCTCTGGCCACCGCCTGCCAGAAGCCTGCCGCTGATGCAGCGGTGGTGCGCATCGGCTACAGCGCCTGGCCCGGCTGGTTTCCCTGGGCCGTCACCGAGGCCAAAGGGCTGTTCAACAAGGCCGGTGTGAACGCCAAGATGCAGTGGTTTGACGGCTATCTCGACAGCATCAATGCCCTGAACGCGGGCCAGCTCGACTGCAACAGTCAGACCCTCAACGACACGATCAGTTCGGTGGCGGGTGGCGCCGATCTGCAGGTGGTACTGCAGAACGACTATTCCACCGGCAACGACCAGATCATCGCCGCCAAGGGAATCAATACCGTGGCCGATCTGAAGGGCAAGAAGGTGGCCGCTGAAGAGGGAACAGTCGACCACTACCTGCTGCTAAAAGTGCTCAAGGATGCTGGGCTGAAAGGTTCAGACATCACCTTTGTTCCCCTGGAAACGGGTGCAGCAGCCGCGGCCTTCGCGGCCGGTAAGGTAGATGCCGCAGGGGTTTACGCCCCCTTCACCACCCAGGCTCTGAAGCGGCCCGGCAGCAAGGCGATCACCACCTCCAGGGAGCACCCCGGAGCGATCAGTGATCTGCTTGTGTGCCGCACCGAATTCGTGAACAAGAATCCCGAGGCGATCCAGAAGGTGGTGGATGCCTGGTTTGCCACCCTCAGGCTGATGAAGGACGATCCTGCCGCCACGCTGCCGATTCTCGTGCAGCGTTCCGGTGTGAGCGAAGCCGAATTCAAGGCCTACGACGCCGGCACCACGATTCAGACCCTGCTGGAGAACCGCCGCAACTTCCAACCCGGCAACACGATGACCTCCCTGCCCTATGCGGCCGAGCGGATCAGCGACTTCCTGGTGGAGGTGGGCCTCGCCAAAACCAAGCCCGACCTCAGCAATCTGCTGAATCCCACTTTTGTGAACAACACCAAGGAGTAGGCGGGTTCCGATGCAGAAATTTCTGCGATCTCGATGGTTGCGCCACCCCTGGACCCTCGGGATCATGGGGATTGCCCTGATGTTGTTTTTCTGGTTTCTGATCGGCAACAGCGGGCTTGTGGACAGCCTCTTCCTGCCCTCCCCTCAGGCGGTGCTGCAGGCGGGGCAGGTGCAGTGGTCGAGCGGCATCCTGGTGAAGGATGCCGTGGCCAGCATTCAGCGGGTGTTCATCGGTTTCGCTCTCTCCGCCGGTCTGGCCCTGCCGATCGGGATCGCCATGGGCAGCAACCAGGTGATCTGTCGCTTGCTCGAACCCCTGATGGGCCTGATCCGCTACATGCCGGCACCGGCGTTCATCCCACTGCTGATCATTTACTTTGGCCTTGAGGAGTTGCCGAAGGTGCTGCTGATCTTCATCGGCACCTTCTTCTTCAATACCTTGATGATCATGGATGCTGTGAAGTTCGTGCCCCATGAACTTGTGGAAACAGCCCGCACCCTCGGGGGTCGTCAACTGCCGATTCTGATCCGGGTTGTGGCACCGTTCATCGCGCCCCAGGTTCTCGATACCTATCGGATCAACATGGCCTCCGCCTGGAACCTCGTGATCGTTGCTGAATTGGTTGCCGCCACGGAAGGACTGGGAAAGCGCATCAGCCTTGCCCAACGCTTCCTGCGCACCGATGAAATTTTTCTGGGATTGATTGTGATCGGGCTGATCGGCCTGCTGATCGATCTCGGATTCCGCTTCCTGATGCGCCGCAGTTGCGCCTGGGCAAACTGAACGCCATCGCCATGCATCTCCAGGTTTCAAGCGTGAGCAAGAGCTTCGGGCACGGCGCAAGGGCCAAGCTCGTTCTCGACCGGGTGAGCTTTGATCTGCACGCCGGTGAGTTTCTGGCGCTGGTGGGAAGTTCCGGGTCCGGCAAATCCACGGTGATGCGCCTCATCGCCGGGCTGGAGCGGGCCAGTTCCGGCAGCATCTGCATCGATGGCGACCCCGTGCGCGGTCCGGGCTCCGACCGCGGCATGGTGTTCCAGAAGTACAGCCTCTACCCCTGGCTCACGGCGGCCCAGAACGTGGCCTTCGGCATGTCTCTCCAGGGACGCCCCCGCCAGGAGATCCGGGAGCGCACGGCCTATTTCCTCGAAGTGGTGGGCCTGGCCGATGCCGCCCGGCGCCTCCCCCGCGAACTCTCCGGTGGCATGCAGCAGCGGGTGGCGATCGCGCGGGCCCTGGCTGCCGAGCCGAAACTGCTGCTGCTCGATGAGCCGTTCGGAGCCCTCGACATCCAGATCCGCGAGACGATGCAGGAATTTCTGCATCGTCTCTGGTGCCAGACCGGCCTGACGGCCCTGCTGATCACCCACGACCTCGAGGAGGCGCTGCTGCTGGCCAACCGCGTGCACATCCTGGCCCCCTCACCCGGTCGGATCGTGCGCAGCGTCGACGTCACTCTTGACCGTCAGGACATGGGGCACCTGCGCGTGTCTGCGGACTTCCTGGAGCTGCGCGAGGATCTGGCCCGATGCCTGCGGGGTCTCGACTCCGCCCTGAGCCGATGAGTCGAGCCTTTCTGAGCTCCAGGCTTTACAACGATCCAGAGATCGCCGCTCGGGAGCGGCGGCGCTATGCGACCAGGCTCTGGCATCCGGTGGCCGCCAGCTGCGGGCTGCCCGCGGGCCACATCCTGGCCACCCAGCTGCTCGATCTGCCCCTGCTTCTGAGCCGCCAGGACGGCGTGCTGCGGGCTTTCCTCAACCGTTGCCCCCATCGGGGCATGCCCTTCGCCGATCCGGCCGACGGCCCCCGCGCCTGCCGCAGGCTGGTGTGTCCCTACCACGGCTGGACCTATGACCTGCAGGGCCGGCTGCGGGCCGCGGCCCGCGAAGACGAGTTCCTGGAGCCGTTCAATCGGGCCGACTGGCCGCTGCAGCCGCTGCCCTGCCGGGAGCTCGCCGGGCTGATCTGGGTAGCCGCCGGGGAACGACCCTTGCCCCTGGAAGATCAGCTCGACCTGCTGATCCAGGAGGGTGGGGCCCTGCTGGAAGTGCCGCGCCGCTTGCTGCGCCGCTCGGCCTCCAGCCTCCACTGCAACTGGAAGGTGGCCCACGACAACACCCTCGACGATTACCACGTCGCCATCGCCCACCCGCTGACCCTGCACCGCGAGCAGGGCCCGGTGCGCCACTACCGCCACGCCTTCTCCGAGCACGGCAGCCTGCTGGCCACACCCTGGGGCGGCGGCGAGTTCCTCACCTTCGGCCTCGCTCCCTGGACCCATCTGCTGCTGTGGCCCGACGGCCGCATGGTGCTGCTCCAGTTCCCACCCATCGCCGTCGATCGCTGCGCCATGGACGTCTGGCTGCTGGGCGGCAACGCGCACGAGGCCGGGGCCGATGCCTGGCTGGAGGAGCTGAACCGGTTCCTGGAGGAGGACCGTCGGCTGGTGGAAGGCGCCCAGCAGGGCTATGCCAGCGGCCTGGTGCCCGGACCAGCCCATCGGCTGGAACGGCGGATCCTGCAGCAGCAGGCGCTCTACAGCCGGCTGATGGGATCGGCTGCTCTGGATGGGCTCGCCTTGGAACGGGCTCAGGAAGCCGAGGTTGTGCCCGGGCTCGCCGCGTCCGGATCGAGGGCGCCCTGACGGATCCAGCGGGCCATCGCCACGTTGATCTCCAGCAGGTCGGCCACCGGCGCGGCCGTGAACGGCAGCCGGGGCAGATAGCCGTCGGGGCCGAACTCCGGTGTGATCGTGGCAGCCCCGTGTGCGCGCCGCTGCTGGCAGCGCAGGAACAGCTGCCAGCAGCGGCGGTGAGCCTCCAGGGCCGCCGCGGCCTCCGGGGCGAAGGGATGGGCCACCGAAGGGCCCTGGGGGTGGCCCACGCGGGCGTGGATGTGATCCACCCGACCGGCCATGGCCCGCACGGGCGCGAGCTCCGGCTCCATCAGCCGCTCGCTCACGCAGCACCAGTGGCTGAGGTCGGCGGTGAGGCGCAGGCCGGGATGCTGCGCCAGCAGCTCGGCGATGGCCCAGGGGTTGAACAGGCTGCGGCTGCGGTGGGTTTCGAAGCTCACCGGTGCGCTGGCCGCGCCGGCCAGGGCCACGGCCCCTTCGAGAAAGCGGCGCTGCTGCTGCTCCGGCCAGGCGTCGCTGCCGGTGATCACGGTGATCCGCAGGGGGTTCAGGGCACGGGCCTGGTCGAGAAGCCGCTCCAGTTCGGCCAGCTGCGCTTCCGGGCCGGCCTCCAGCGCCGGCACGTAGTCGCCGCCGGTGACAAGCTCCACGATCAGGCGGAGCCCCGCCCGCTCCAGCAGCCCGCGGATGGCCGTCGGTTCGCGCCCGGTGAAGGCGGGGTGGTGGAGGTTGGCTTCAAGACCATCGAAGCCATGCACGCCGGCCAGGCGGATCGCCGCCCCCAGATCCTCCGGCTGGCCCCAGAGGCTCAGAAACAGCAGCGGCTCGGCGGGGGCCATGGTGGACGCTCGCGCACTCAGCTCTCGCCGGTGAATTCCTGGGGCTGAATCCCCAGATAGACGGCCTCCCTGAACAAGGCCTGCTTGGCTTCGGCATCGTCAGCGCTGACCGCCACCGACCAGCGCAGGCGCAGCGATTCCACCAGGGCCTGGCGCTGGGCTTCGCGGGTGGTCATGGCAGACGGCATGGAGTCTCAAGTCTAAGGAGATCTGCCCCATCATCCCCTGGCCCCGCTCGCCCCTGTGCGTGGGCAGGGCCAGTGCTGCCCCGCCGATGTTCAGTCTGAACGCAGGCTCCCGCCGCGGCGGAGACAATGGAGAGGACGTGCCTCGCCAGATCCTTGGCCTCCCGTGTTGCCTCCGGCGGCAGCGACCTTCCCCCTGCCGCGCACCTGGACGCTCTGCACCAGGATCCAGCCCACCTGGATCCCCACCATCCGGAGCCCCCCCGCCCGGAGCTGGTCGGCCGCGACCGACCTCTCCAGCACACTCCATCCCGTTCGGATGATCCGCCACGGCTGCTCGATGCCCCCCTGCTGTCGGATCTGAACCGCCGCAGCAACGCGGCCGGCTGGCGCCAGGTGATCGGCCACGCCAGCCTGATCCTGGTGAGCGCGGCGGTGTGGCTGCAGCCCTCCCTGGGCTGGGGCCTGCGGCTGCCTGCCCTGCTGCTGCTGGGGGCAGGGCTGGCCTTCGGCTTCTGCGCCATGCACGAATGCGCTCATCGCACCGCGTTCGCCAGCCGCAGCGCCTGCGATGCCGTGGCCTGGTGGGCCGGCGTGGTCAGCTTCTACAACGCCGACTTCTACCGCCGTTACCACCAGTGGCATCACCGCTACACCCACCAGCCCGGGCTCGACCCCGAGCTGGAGGAGCCGCCGCCCAGCGGCCCCGCTGCCTACCTGCTCGAACTCAGCGGCATCCCCTGGTGGCTGGGCAAGCTGCGCGGCCACTGGCGGGGGCTGCGCGGTGACTTCAGCGGCTGCCCGTACATCCCCGCCGAGGCGGCGATCCAGGTGCGCGATTCAATCCGCCGCCAGTTCGCCGTCTACGGCGTGCTGCTGCTGGCCTCGCTCCCGGCCGGCAACGGCCTGCTGCTCTGGGTCTGGCTGCTGCCGCTGGCGCTGGGCCAGCCGCTCCTGCGCTTCGTCCTGCTGGCCGAGCACGGCGGCTGTGCCACGAGCGCCGACGGCCTGCAGAACACCCGCACCACCCTCACCCTCGCTCCGCTGCGCTGGCTGATGTGGAACATGCCGTTCCACAGCGAGCACCACCTGTATCCCTCCCTGCCCTTCCACGCCCTGGCGGCGGCCCATCGCGCCATCGCCCCCCGGCTCGGGCATCTGGCCCCGGGCTATCTGGCCGTGCATCGCCACTTCCTTCAGGATCTGAGCGCCCTGGCGATCCCGGAGCGCGGCTGATGGCGAGCCCAGGTCGCGACGCCATCTTCCGCCTCGGACCCTTCAGCCTGCACTGCGGCCACACCCTGCCCGACGCCGCGATCGCTTACCGCGTGTTCGGCACCCTGGCGCCCGACCGCTCCAACCTCGCGCTCTATCCCAGTTCCTACGGCGCCTGGCCGGAGGACATCGACTGGGCGATCGGGCCGATCCTCGACCCCGGGCGCTGGTGCGTGGTGTTGGTGAGCCAGTTCGGCAACGGCCGCTCCTCCAGCCCCAGCACCAGCGCCATGGGCCTGGCGGAGGACGGCTGGGTGATCAGCCATGTCGACAACGTTCGCGCCCAGCGCCGCCTGCTCGAGGAGGTGTTCGCTGTCGAGACGCCGGCCCTGATCTACGGCTGGTCGATGGGGGCGCAGCAGGCGCTCCACTGGGGCGTGCTCGAGCCGGAGCGCTGCCGGCGCCTGCTCGGGCTGTGCGGCACCGCCCGCACCAGCCCCCACAACCGCGTGTTCCTGCTCAGCCTGCGCCAGGCCCTCACCGCCGATCCGGCCTGGGATGGACGGCGTTTCCAGGCCGTTCCCGAGACGGGTCTGCGCACCTTCGCCACCATCTATGCCAGCTGGGCCTGCAGCCAGCCATTCTTCCGGCGCCTGGATCTGGCTGGGCTGGGCTACGCGAGCCTCGAGGCCTACCTGGAGGGCGCCTGGCTGCCGGCCTACCGGCGCCACGATCCCCACGACCTGCTGGCCATGCTCGACACGTGGCTGGCCAACGACGTGGCTGTCGCCGCCGGATGCGGCTCAGACCTGGCGGCGGCCCTGGGCCGCGTCCGCGCCCGCACCACCCTCCTGGCCGGCAGCCACGACCTTTACTTCACCCCGGAGGACATCGCCGCCGAGGCGGCTCTGATCCCGGCGGCCCGCTTCGGCCTGATCGCCTCCGACCTGGGCCATCGCGCCGGCAATCCCCGCGACGCCCCGGCCGAGCAGGCGGTGATCCGCCAGGCTCTCGATGACCTCTGCGCCGACCTGTCCCCACCACCCAGCCGATGAGCCAGCTCGCCCGCTTCGCCAACGACCACGGCGTCCGCCACTTTCTCTTTTCGTTCAGCGATCTGTTCGGGGTGCAACGGGCCAAGCTGGTGCCGGCCGCCGCCGCCGCCAGCCTCGAGGCCGATGGGGCGGGGTTCGCCGGTTTCGCGGCCTGGCTCGACCTGACACCGGCCGACCCGGATGTGCTGGCGCTGCCCGATCCGGCCAGCCTCACGCTGCTCCCCTGGCAGCCGGAGGTGGCCTGGGTGGCCACCGACCTGGAGGTGGAGGGAGAGGTGCTGGAGCAGTCGCCGCGCACGGTGCTGCAGCGGCAGCTGCAGCGGGCCCGGGGGCTGGGGTTGGAGTTCCGCACCGGCGTGGAGCCGGAGTTCTTCCTGCTCGATGCCAGCGGCGAGGCGATCGCCGATGCCGCCGACCGCCAGAGCAAGCCCTGTTACGACCAGCTGGCCCTGATGCGCCGCTATCCCCTGATCAGCGAGCTGCTGGAGGCGATGGAGCAGCTGGGCTGGGGCCCCTACCAGGCCGACCACGAGGACGCCAACGGCCAGTTCGAGCTCAACTGGACCTTCGCTGACGCCCTCACCACCGCCGACCGGCACGCCTTCTTCCGGGTGATGGTGCGCTCCCTGGCCGAGCGGCACGGGTTCAGCGCCAGCTTCCAGCCCAAGCCGTTCCGCGAGCTCACCGGCAACGGCTGCCACCTGCACCTCTCCCTCTGGGATGCCGCTGGGGCCAACCTTTTCCACGACCCGGGCGGCGAGAAGGGCCTCTCGGCGCTGGCCTACCGCTTCCTCGCCGGCCTGCTGGAGCACGCGCCGGCCCTGTGCGCGATCACCAACCCCACGCCCAACAGCTACGAGCGCCTGGGAGGCAGCAGCACCACCTCCGGCGCCACCTGGTCGCCGGCCTGGATCAGCTATGGCGGCAACAACCGCACCCACCTGGTGCGCATCCCCGACAGCCACCGGCTGGAACTGCGGCTGGCCGACGGGGATGCCAGCCCCTACCTGCTGCAGGCGGCCGTGCTGGCGGCGGGCCTCGATGGCATCGAGCGCGCCCTCGATCCGGGCCCCCGCAGCGATGCCAACCTCTACACCGATCCGCCCCGGGGCAGCAGCGCCCGGGCCCTGCCGGCCAACCTGCCGGCGGCGCTGGAGGCGTTCAGTGCCGACACCCTGCTGCGGCAGGCCCTGGGGGAACCGTTCTGCCAGGCCTACGAGCGGCTGCGCTGGCGCTGCCAGACCTCCCGTCAGCTGGGGTCTCCCGAGGGGCCCCATGGTTGAGGTCGCGGGGGCGATCGGGCCGGGGGTTGCCGTTGCCGCTCTGCCCACTCCCTTAGCAAACCCTTAAGATCATCTGGATTTACCTTCGGTTTCATCCTTCATGGCCGAACCACCGGGCAGTGACGGCGACCCGCCCCGCCGGAGTGTCCGCCATCTCCTGCCCCTGGGTGTCACGGCCAACCTTCACCTGGCCTCCGGGCTCAACGTTGCCGTGAGCCTGCGCGATCTCAGCGAAACCGGAGCCTGTGCGGTGCGCCACGGACCCGTGGATCTGAAGAGTGGAACCGCGCTCGAACTCCAGTTCATCGACTTCACCAAGGGCGTTGAGCTGAGCCTGCCCACAACGATCCGCTGGGTGAATTCCGGGCGCTTCATTTCTTTGGTGGGCCTCGCCTTTGATCAGCCCCAGCCCTCCCTGCTGGCGTTCATCGACCAGCACCGCAACGCCGGATCCTGAAGCCACTCCGGCCGGCGCTCGCGATACCGTCTGCGGATGAAGATTCCGGTGCCGCTGCTGGGATTCCCAGCCTTCACCTCCGAACGGGCCCGACGGGCGATCGCCAGCGCGGCGCTGGCTTGGGCGGCCCTGGCGGGCGCGGCGGCGGCTGCCGCTCCGATCCCGCTCGCGCACCCCGACGGCATGGCGCTGCTCAGCCGCAGCCTCCAGCGCGCCGATTACGCCCCCCTGGCCGAAACCTTCCTCACCCAGGCCAACCTGGCCTACTGCGGCGTGGCCAGCAGTGTGATGGCGCTCAACTCCCTGGGGGTGCCAGCACCGGCGGTGAGCGGCTACGGCTCCAACCGCTTCTGGACCCAGGACAACCTGTTTTCCGCCGAGGCCAGCCGTGCCGTGCTCGATCCGGCCGTGGTGGCGCGCCGCGGCATGACCCTCCAGCAGTTGCGCGACCTGCTGGCGAGCACCGGGGCGCGGGCCCGGGCCATCCACGCCAGCACGCTCGATCTCCCCGCCTTCCGCCGGCTGGTGGAGGCCAGCCTGGCCAACCCCGACGACCGCCTGCTGGTGAACTACCTGCGCCGCTCAGTCGGTCAGGAGGGGGGAGGGCACATCTCCCCCCTGGCCGCGTACCACGCCGCCAGCGATCGGGTGCTGCTCCTCGACGTGGCCCGCTACCGCTACCCCTCGGTGTGGCTCTCGCTGGCGACGCTCTGGCAGGCCATGCGCAGCACCGATCCGGATTCAGGCCGTAGCCGGGGGCTGGTGCTGGTGAGCCGTGGGCAAACCAACTGAAGCCCAGGAACCGCGCTGCGGCCCGGCCCCTGCCTCCCCACCCCTCAGCCGCCCTGATGCCACCGCGACCCTGATGTCTCCACCGCCTCCCGCCGGGCAGTTGCCGTCCCCCTGGCCCGCTCCGCAGGTTCATCCCGAGGCCTGGGTTTCAGACAGTGCCGTGCTGATCGGGGATGTGCGCCTGGAGGCTGGGGCCAGCCTCTGGCCCACGGCCGTGGCCCGGGGTGATGTCTGCCCGATCGTGATCGGGGAGGGCAGCAATGTGCAGGATGGAGCCGTGCTCCATGGCGATCCCGGCCAGCCGGTGACGATCGGCGCCGACGTGACGATCGGCCACCGTGCCGTGGTTCATGGCGCCACCCTGGAGGACGGCTGCCTGATCGGCATCGGCGCGATCGTGCTCAACGGTGTGACCGTGGGTGCTGGCGCCCTGGTGGCCGCCGGCTCGGTGGTGACCCGGGACGTGCCCGCCGCCACGCTGGTGATGGGTGCGCCGGCCCAGGCGAAGCGTGAGCTCACGGCTGCGGCCGTGGAGGGCCAGAGGCTGCACGCCCGCCGCTACCGGCAACTGGCGATGGCCCATGCCGGCCGCAGCCGGCAGACCGGATTCTGAGGGCGGCCACCCTGCTCGCCGGCCCGTTGCCGCCTCGGCAGCAGCCCGGGACCGCCGAGCCGCAATCCCTGAGCGGCAATCTCTTCGTGGCACCGCCGAGCGGCACCTCTGAAACGAATCACAATCAGCCCGCTCGGGCTGGAAGCGGGCTCCGGGCGGCGGTCCTTAAGATCGCAGCACCTTGTTCCTGTCACCCATGGACGCTCGGCTGGTGCTGGTTGCCGCTCCGATCCTGCTGGCCGCCGGTTGGGCCGTGTTCCACATCGGCCGTGCGGCGGTGGGCCAGCTGCAGCTGATGATCAAACGGGCTCGCGCCTGATGGTGCTGGTGATCGGTGCCGGCCTGGCCGGCACCGAGGCCGCCTGGCAGATCGCCCGGGCCGGACTGCCGGTGCGGCTGGTGGAGATGCGGCCGGTGCGCCGCTCCCCCGCCCATCACAGCGCCGAGTTCGCCGAACTGGTGTGCAGCAACAGCTTCGGCGCCCTCAGCAGCGACCGGGCCGCGGGGCTGCTGCAGGAGGAACTGCGGCGGCTGGGTTCGGTCGTGATCCAGACGGCCGATCAGCACGCGGTGCCGGCCGGCGGCGCCCTGGCGGTGGACCGTGGCCGCTACAGCGCCGCCCTCACGGAGCGGCTGCAGACTCATCCGCTGGTGACGGTGGAGCGGCGCGAGCAGCTCACCCTGCCCCGGTGCGGGGAGATCGCCGTGCTGGCCACCGGGCCGCTCACCAGTGAGCCCCTGGCCGACGACCTGCGCGCCTTCACCGGCCGCGAGGACTGCCACTTCTTTGATGCCGCCAGCCCGATCGTGGAGGGCGAGACCATCGACCTGGCGGTGGCCTTCCGCGCCTGCCGCTACGACAAGGGCGATGCCGACTACATCAACTGCCCCATGGACCGGGAGCAGTACGAGGCCTTCCGGGCGGCCCTGCTGGCCGCCGAGCGGGCGGAGCTGAAGGACTTCGAGCAGGAGAGCGCCCGCTTCTTCGAGGGGTGCCTGCCGATCGAGGAGCTCGCCCGCCGCGGCGAGGACACGATGCGCTACGGGCCGCTCAAGCCGATCGGCCTCTGGGATCCGCGCTGGGGCGACGTGAACGACGCCGCCGTGCGCCGCGTCCGCCGCGCCCACGCGGTGGTGCAACTGCGCCAGGAAGACCGCGACGGCCGGCTCTGGAATCTGGTGGGCTTTCAGACCAATCTGAAATGGGGCGAGCAGAAGCGGGTGCTGCGGCTGATCCCGGGCCTGGAGCACGCCGAGTTCGTGCGCTTCGGCGTGATGCACCGCAACACCTTCCTGGAATCGCCCCAGCTGCTCGATCCCACCCTGCAGTTCCGGCAGCGGCCCAGCCTGCTGGCCGCCGGCCAGATCACCGGCACCGAGGGCTACGCCGCGGCGGTGGCCGGCGGCTGGCTGGCCGGCACCAATGCGGGCCGCCTGGCGCAGGGGCTGGAGCCGATCCGCCTGCCGCCCACCACGATGATCGGCGCCCTCACCCACTTCGTGGCCAAGGCCCGCTGCGGCGGCGGCAGGCGCGGCGGCTTCCAACCCATGCCTCCCACTTTCGGCCTGCTGCCGGAACTGCCGGAGCGCATCCGCGACAAGCGCCGCCGCTACGGCGCCTACCGCGACCGGGCCCTGGCGGATCTGGCGCCCTTCGTGGCGATCCCGGTCGCTGCCTAGGGTCGGCCCGACACGCCTCATCGTCCCGGTGACCGCCAGCCTTCCCGCCGCCCCTGCCCCGAGCTCCGCGGCGGCCAGCACCTGGGACGTGATCGTGATCGGCAGCGGCATCGGCGGCCTGGTCACCGCCAGCCAGCTGGCCGTCAAGGGGGCGAAGGTGCTGGTGCTCGAGCGCTACCTGATCCCGGGGGGCAGCGGCGGCAGCTTCCGGCGCGCCGGCTACACCTTCGATGTGGGTGCCTCGATGATCTTCGGCTTCGGGGAGAAGGGCCACACCAACCTGCTCACGCGCGCCCTGGCGGCGGTGGGGCAGCGCTGCGACACCGTGCCCGATCCGGCTCAGCTGGAGTACCACCTGCCCGGTGGGCTCCACGTGGCGGTCGACCGCGACTACGGGCGCTTTCTCGCCGACCTCACGGCCCTGTTCCCCCATGAGGCCCACGGCATCCGCACCTTCTACGACACCTGCTGGCAGGTGTTCCGCTGCCTCGATGCGATGCCGCTGCTGTCGCTGGAGGACCCGGCCTACCTGGCCAAGGTGTTCTTCCGGGCACCGCTGGCCTGCCTGGGGCTGGCCCGCTGGCTGCCGTTCAACGTGGGTGAGGTGGCCCGCGCCCACATCCGCGATGAGCAGCTGCTGAAGTTCATCGACATGGAGTGCTTCTGCTGGAGCGTGATGCCCGCCGATCGCACGCCGATGATCAACGCCGGCATGGTGTTCTCCGACCGCCATGCCGGCGGCATCAACTACCCCAAGGGCGGGGTGGGGGTGATCGCCGAGAGGCTGGTGGCGGGGCTCGAGGCCCACGGCGGGGCGATCCGCTATCGCGCCCGGGTGACCCGGGTGCTGCTTGAGAACGGCCGGGCCGTGGGGGTGCGGCTGGCCGATGGCACGGAGCTGCGGTCCCGGCGGGTGGTGAGCAACGCCACCCGCTGGGACACCTTCGCCACGGCGGCGGAAGGCGCCGAGATCCAGCGCCCCCCCCAGGCCGCCCTGGTGGATGCCGCCCACACGCCCGCCGCCGAGATCACCTGGCGGCGCCGCTACCGGCCCTCCCCCTCCTTCCTGTCGCTCCATCTGGGCATCGACGCCGCCGTGGTGCCGGAGGGGTACCACTGCCACCACCTGCTGCTGGAGCGCTGGGAGGAGATGGAGGCCGAGCAGGGGGTGGTGTTCGTATCGATGCCGACGCTGCTGGATCCCTCGCTGGCGCCGCCGGGACAGCACATCCTGCACACCTTCACCCCCAGCGCCATCGAGAGCTGGCGTCACCTCTCCCCTGCCGCTTACCGCGCCCGCAAGCAGGCCGACGCTGAGCGTCTGATCGGGAGGCTGGAGGCGATCCTGCCCGGGCTGGCGGGGGCGATCCGCCACCGGGAGGTGGGCACCCCCCGCAGCCACCGCCGCTTCCTCGGCCGCATGGGCGGCAGCTACGGCCCGATCCCGGCCCTGCGTCTGCCAGGTCTGCTGCCGATGCCCTTCAACCGCACCGGGGTGCCTGGCCTCTACTGCGTGGGCGATTCCTGCTTCCCCGGCCAGGGTCTCAACGCCGTGGCCTTCAGCGGCTTCGCCTGCGCCCACCGCATCGGCGCCGACCTCGGCCTCAACCCCTGGGCCCTGCCGGCCTGATCCCCCCGCCGGGCACGGTCGCGGCCCACGCTCCATAGCCTGGGGGCCACAGGCCTTCTCCCATGTCCGATCCTGGCACCGGCCCGAGCGCCGCTGAGCTGGCTCGCTATCTCGAGCAGCGGGGGGAGCTGAGCAAGCCCTGGAACCTGCATCTGCTGCGGCTCACCAAACTCAAGGAGGCCCGCGATTCGCTGACGCCGGAGGATTATCTGGCTCGGGTGCAGGAAGCCCACGCCGATTTGATGCGCCTGGGTGAGTTCTGGAAGGGGCGCGAGGCGGAGGTGTTCGGCGGGCGCTACGTGCCGCCCACCCTGCTGGAGCCGCTGCCGGGCTCCCCGGACGACCGCTGAACGGTGGGTGGCATGGCCTCTCCCCACACCAGTGACGCTTCCGGCCGGGTGTACCCGATGGCGCCGCTGATCCGCTCCACCCTGGTGGCCCTGTACCTGGCCCTGGTGCTGCCCCTGCCGCTGCTCGCCCCCGACCCTCTGCGGCCCCTGATGGCCGCGGCGGTGCCGCTGGGGCTGCTGCTGATCCTCGCCCTCGTGAGCGAGCAGGTGGAGATCGACGCCATCGGCATCCGCGTGGGCCATCCCGGCTGGTGCCGCTGGCTGCTGCGGCGCGGCTGGTTTCTGGGCTGGGATCAGATCACCGGGGTGACGGCGGTGACCACCAGCCAGGGAGGGCGGGTGTATTACGTGCGCAGTGCCGGCGGCGGCGCTCACCTGCTGCCGCAGCGGGTGGCACGCTTCGAGGAATTCCTCGACGATGTGGAGCAGGCCAGTGGCCTCGATCTCAGCGGCGTCGGCCGGATCAGCCCCCCGTGGACCTACCGGCTCCTGGCCCTGCTGTGCTGGCTGCTCCTGGCGGCGGAAGGCCTCTGCTTCGCCCTGGTGGCCTGATCCACTCGCCCGCTGGTGAACGGCTCCATCCAGGGAGGCGCCGGATCGATCCCCGGATCACCCTTTCCGGCTGCCGACGGTTCACGATCGCAGCCGTCGCCACATCTCTGGCCGCGGCTGTCCGCCCCCTCAGCCGCGGGCCAAGCCGTTGCCCAGGGCCATCGAGCCCGGCAGGAGTGACGCCGGCGAACCAGGGGTGGCAGTGCCCTCGCTCTCGGGAAGGGTCTCGAGGCTGAAGCGGTATCCCTGCTGGCGCATCGTTTCAATCCCACCGCCCTCGCCCAGGCCGGCCTGCTCGAGCTTGCGCCGCAGAGTGAGAACCTGGGTGTCCACCGAGCGGGGGCCACCGCTGAACGGCGGCCAGGCCATGCGCAAGAGCTCCTGGCGGCTGCGCACCACCCCTGGCGGCATCAGCAGGGCACAGAGCAGGGCGAATTCGCGGGGACTGAGCTCCACGGGCTGATCGCGCAGGGTCACCTGGCGCAGCAGGAGATGCACTTCCAGTGGGCCGACGCACACCCTCTCCTGCAGACCCGTGCCGCTGCGACGCAGCAGGGTGCGGGCCCGCGCCGCCATTTCCTCCAGGCCGAAGGGCTTGCGCAGCACGTCATCGGCTCCGGCATCGAGCAGGGTGACCACAGGCTCAGATCCGGATCGGGCGGTGAGCACCATCACCGGGCAGCGCAACTGAGCGGCCAGCCGCAGGGCCGTGCTCTCCTCCAGCAATTCGGCGCTGATCAGCAGGTCCGGCGTCTGCTCCTGACAAACATCGAGGGCCTCACGGGCCGTTCCCACCGCCGCCGAGAGATGGCCGTCGGCGCGGAGGCGCTGGGCCAGCACGGTGCGCAGGGTCGCGTGCGGATCCACCACAAGCACGCGTCGTGGCTGAACACTGGATGCACCGGTGGCGGACGCCGGGGCCGGTCTGCCTGGATTGGAGGACAAGGACACGCCCTGGCAGCCTGGATGCATCTAGGCTAACCGCGTTGCAAAGGATGAACCGGTAACAGGAGATGCCTTTCCATCTGGCACTGCATCTGCGAGAACAGCGACCCAGCCTGCTGCCCGCCCGTCCGCTGCCCGCCCGTCCTGGGTCGTTCGTGACCCCAGCCCGACCAACCCTTTCACGGGCTGTTCTGCCATGACCTCGCTGCAGCACCCCGACTCCATCCGCCATTTCCAGTCGCTGTGCGATGCCTGCCAGGATCTGGCCCATCGTTACCACAGTCCGGCTGAACTGCGGCTTTATGCCGACGGCTACCTGCACGCTCTGCGGCGCCTGGCCGTGCTCGACCCGATCGCCCAGCGCCGCCTGGAGGAGATGGTGGACCGCTGGATCCTCGACCCCTCCAGCTTCATCGGGCCGGATGGCGACCCGCGCACCCTGATCGAGCTGGAGTACGGCACGGGGCGCCGTTGATACCCGGCGGCTTCCCCAGGGAAAGCGCCCGTCCTCCCGGTCATCCAGTCGCGCCCAGACGCACCGCCGGCCTCTGCGCAGAGGCCCCCAATCCATCCAGATCCCAGCGACGGCCGTGGATCGGTTGGTGGGCGCGTGCCGTGGGCAAGCCCCGGATCTTCGCTTCCTGGAACCAGGAGCTGTCGCATCGGGTTCGCCGCCCTTGCCGCTGGCGTGACGGGCAGCGCACCAGCTGATCTTCTTCCTCTGGGTTCTGGCCGTCGGGCTGGCACTCTCGGCCATCTGCGCGGTCGATTGGGGATGGATCCACGCGGGGCCAGCGCCCAGCAGCAGCAGCCCCACCACCGCCGGATCCGTGATTTCCGCCCCGTTCCTCGCGAAGCGTCGGCGAGCCTGTTCGTGCAGACGCTTCGGCTCTGCCTCAGGGCGGGCCTGGTGAGCCCGCCACCAGGGCGGTCGACGCCACCCCGGTCAAGGCCACCACGTCCAACCCATGACGGATTTCCGGGATGGTTGACGAGGTTGGATCCAGCGGGCAGCCCCTCAGGGTGGAGAGCTGCCCATCGGCAGCGCTCCGTGGCTCCAGAATCGCCTGCAGAGCGGGGGTCGCCATCGCCGCCCCAAGTCTCCACCTCATGCCAGCGGGCCCAGACAGCCTCCACCACCGCAGGCTGCACCACCGCCCGCGGCGGTGGTGCAGCCTTCCCGGAAAGCGGCAGCCGGGAGAGAGCCCCTTCCTGTGCTGAAACCCACACCAAGCCGGCGCTCGTGGTCAGTCCGCAGCCGGGACCTAAGCTCACGACAACGGGGTGTAGCGCAGTTTGGTAGCGCGCCTGCTTTGGGAGCAGGATGTCGCAGGTTCGAATCCTGTCACCCCGACTTCGACCGCACGGCCAACCACGGGGGCTGTGAGATCAGATCTGAGGGGGTGCTCCTGGCGGCACCCCTCTCTCCCCATCTGCTGGGTGAGTACCTTTGGCCAGGCGGGCGGCCACCTTTTTCCCGGCCAGCTGTCTTTTCCCGCAGGCCGCTACCGTGCGCTGAACCGTTCTGCGCCTCTCCACATCCCTCCAGGCCCATGAGCTGAGCGCTCACTCCGCTCAACGACAAGCTCCTCGACGCTGCCCCCCCCGCTCGTCCCAGAGCAAGAACTGACCTTGCGCATGTTCCGATGCGAAGGTCGCGTGGCGTGATCGTCGTTCGCCCCGGATGCGCTCACGGTCACTGCGGAGAATCAGAGCCTGAGAGGAGGAAGCCGAACCGCTCGATCCGGCCTCACCCTCAGGGTTGGGAGCAAGGAAACCCCAAGGCGTGGCCATCGAGCGGCTCCCGGCCCATCCGTTGCGACAGCCCACCGGGCAGGACTGCACCTGCAACCTCGCCCCGCTGGAGAACCTGTCAGAGGCTGGCCTTGGCTACGGACGCAGCACCCAGCTGGCCTCCCCCGCCACTGCGGCGCTGAATCTGCTGGCAGGAAGCGGTGTGGTCATGGAAGGGCTGCAGCGTGTCGATGGGCCGGTGGCGATTGGCAGCACGCCAGTGGCATTGGCTACCCTGGTCGGGCTGGTGGTGAACCTCGCCTCGGCCCGCTCCTTCGGGCCAGTCACCAGCACGGCCTCAACCGACGGGCTGCGGTGCTGCATCGGTTGAGTGATGCGGCCGTCTCCGCCGCCGTGCTGATGGGAGCGTTGTTGATGGCCTTCACCGGCTGGACCGCCCTGGATCCCCTGATTGCGATGGGAGTTGGCGTGATGGTGGCGTGGAACGGCTGGCGGCTGCTCCTGCAGGCCGTTGCAGCTGGAGCCCGCAACGGGCATCGGCTGCGATCAGCCGGGCCGATAGGGAAACAGGCGCTGGTTGCGGTTGGCGATCGCCACCAGCGACAGCATCACGGGTACCTCCACCAGCACGCCCACCACGGTGGCCAGGGCCGCACCGGAGTTGAGGCCGAACAGGCTGATGGCCACCGCCACCGCCAGCTCAAAGAAGTTGGAGGCGCCGATCATGGCCCCGGGTGCTGCGATCGCATGGGGCTGGCGCCAGAGCCGCATCCACTGGGCGCTGATCCAGAAGATCAGATAGGTCTGCAGGATCAGCGGAACGGCGATCAGGGCGATCGCCAACGGATTGGCCAGGATGCCGCTTGCCTGCACCATGAACAGCAGCAGCACCGTGGCGATCAGGCTCACAATCGCCAGGGGTTTGAGACGCACCTCCAGGCGCTCCACCCGGCCAGGGGAGCGAAGCAACACACGGGTGAGCCAGCCTGCTGCCAGGGGCACCACCACAAACAGCCCCACCGCCGTCACCAAGGTGTCCCAGGGCACCAGCACCTTGCTCACCCCCAGCAACAGGGCCGCGATCGGGGCAAAGGCGAACACCATGATCAGGTCGTTGATGGCCACCTGAACGAGGGTGTAGTTGGCATCACCGTCGCTCAGGCGGCTCCACACAAACACCATGGCGGTGCAGGGGGCCACACCGAGCAGGATCATGCCGGCGATGTATTGATCAGCAAGCTCGGCTGGAATCCAGGCACCGAAGACACCACGGATGAACAGCCAGGCAAGCGCTGTCATCGTGAGCGGCTTGATCAGCCAGTTCACCACCACGGTGACGATCAGTCCCTTGGGTTGACGCCGCAATCCGCCGAGGGAATTGAAATCCACCGCCAGCATCATCGGGTAGATCATCCCCCAGATCAGCAGGCCAATCGGCAGATTGATGCGAGCGAATTCCAGGGATGCCACGGCTTCCGCTGCGCTGGGAAACAGGGCACCCAACGCCACCCCAGCTACGATGGCCAGGGCCACCCACAGGCTCAGAAAGCGTTCAAAGATGCCCATCGGTGTTCAGGAGCAAGGGATTGCCGGAGTGGTGCAGCTGGACGCCAGCTCCCCAAGCCAGCCTCTCAACTGCTCGATGGCCTCGCCCTGCAGGCGGTAGTAGATCCAGCGGCCCTCCTGGCGGTCAGCGAGCAGGCCCGCCTCCTTCAGCACCTTGAGGTGGAAGGAGAGCTTCGACTGGGCAAGGCCCAGCTGCTCGGTGAGTTCGCAGACGCAGCACTCACCGTCGCCGAGGGCCTCGATCACCTGCAGGCGGATCGGATCGGATAGGGCCTTGAGCAATGCTCTGGCCTGATCAGCCCCGAGCGATCCATGCGCTGGGGCGATGGCTGTCGCTCCACTGATCCCCGTCGCTGCACGGATGCCGGTCACGGCGCTGCTGCCTGTCGCTGGATGGCCCACCGTGACGGGACGGGGACCTGTCGCTGGGTTGGTGATGGCACGCATGTGACGGGCGACACAAGGCCCATCAAACTTAGTTGATCTATGGTGCGGCGGTCTCCATGCCCAGAAGCGGGCTGCTGCAGCCATGAAAATCGGCATCAACGGCTTCGGTCGCATCGGTCGCCTGGTGTTCCGGGCCCTGTGGGGCCGGCCCAGCATCGAGCTGGTGCATGTCAACGACTGCGGCGGCGATGCCAAAACAGCCGCCCACCTGCTGGCCTTTGATTCGGTGCATGGCCGCTGGCAGCAGGCGGTGCAGGGCAACACGCGTGGGTTCTTCGTGGGCAGTCAGCCCGTGAGCTACTCCCAGGAGAGCGATCCCACCGCCGTGCCCTGGCGCGAGGCCGGCGTGGAACTGGTGCTCGAGTGCAGCGGCAAGATCAAGACCCCCGAAACCCTCCAGCCCTACTTCGATCAGGTGGGCCTCAAGCGTGTGGTGGTGGCCTGCCCGGTGAAAGGAGAAATCGCCGGTGCCGAGGCTCTGAACATCGTCTTCGGCATCAACCATCACCTCTACGACCCCGGCCAGCATCGGCTGGTGACGGCGGCTTCCTGCACCACCAACTGCCTGGCGCCGGTGGTGAAGGTGGTGCACGAGAGCTTCGGCATCCGCCACGGCTCGATCACCACCCAGCATGACGTCACCAACACCCAGGTGGTGGTGGACGGGTTCAAGAGCGATCTGCGCCGGGCCCGCTCCTGCCTGCAGAGCCTGATCCCCACGACCACGGGATCTGCCAAAGCAATCGGGATGATCTTCCCGGAGCTGCAGGGCAAGCTCAACGGCCATGCCGTGCGGGTGCCGCTGCTGAATGCCTCGCTCACCGATGCGGTGTTCGAGCTGGAGCGCAGCGTGACGGCAGAGGAGGTGAACGCCGCCTTTGAGGACGCTGCCAACGGAGCGCTGCGCGGCATCCTTGGCTACGAAACCCGCCCGTTGGTGTCGGTCGACTATGTGAACGACAACCGCAGCGCCATCGTCGATGGCCTGTCCACGATGGTGGTGAACGGCACCCAGCTCAAGGTGTACGCCTGGTACGACAACGAGTGGGGCTACAGCTCACGCATGGCCGACCTGGTGTGCCATGTGGCACGGATGGACCAGCGCTGAGTCGACGTCATGGCACGCGCCCTGTCAGCCCTGCAGCAATACGCGATCGTGACGGCCAACTACTGGGCCTTCACCCTCACCGATGGCGCCCTGCGCATGCTCGTGGTGTTCCATTTTCGCCAGCTCGGCTACTCCACCCTGGAGATTGCCTTTCTGTTTCTCTTCTACGAGTTTTTCGGGATCATCACCAACCTCTACGGCGGTTGGCTGGGGGCGCGCTTCGGCCTGCGGCTCACCCTCTGGTGCGGCACGTTGCTGCAGGTGGCGGCCCTGCTGATGCTGATCCCGGTGGCCGAAAGCTGGCCCAAGTGGTGGAGCGTGGCCTACGTGATGGTGGCCCAGGCGCTCAGCGGCATCGCCAAGGATCTCAACAAGATGAGCGCCAAGAGTGCCATCAAAACTGTGGTGCAGGAAACGCCGGAGGATCACAGCAAAGGCGAGAGCCAGCTGTTCCGGTGGGTGGCGATCCTCACGGGCTCGAAGAATGCGCTCAAGGGGGTGGGCTTCTTCGTCGGCGGCCTGCTGCTTGCCACCATCGGCTTCAATGCCGCCGTGGGCGCCATGGCGGCCGGGCTGTTTCTGGCCTTCCTGCTCACCCTGGTGCTGCCCGGTGACATCGGCCGCATGAAGCAGAAGCCTGGCTTCTCCGCCCTGTTCTCCAAGAGCGAAGGCATCAACGTGCTCTCCCTGGCCCGCTTCTTTCTCTTCGGCGCCCGTGATGTGTGGTTTGTGGTGGCGCTGCCGGTGTTTCTGCAGGCGGCCCTCGGCTGGCGCTACTGGGAGGTGGGCGGCTTCATGGGCCTCTGGGTGATCGGCTACGGCATCGTGCAGGGATCGGCGCCGGCCCTGCGGCGCGCATGGGGCCAGACCCGCCCGCCGGGCCCCAGCGCCGTGCAGTTCTGGGCTGCCCTGCTCACGGCGATCCCGGCCCTGATGGCGATCACCCTCTGGCGCGAGGTGGGAAATCCAGGCCTCACCGTGGTGGTGGGTCTGGCGGTGTTCGGGGTGGTGTTTGCCATGAATTCCTCGATCCACAGCTACATGATCCTGGCCTATACCGAGTCTGAAGATGTGAGCTTGAACGTTGGCTTCTATTACATGGCCAATGCCGCCGGCCGCCTGCTGGGCACGATGCTCTCCGGCGCCCTGTTCCTGGTGGGCGGCCTGCAGGCCTGCCTGTGGAGCTCGGCGCTGCTGGTGGCGCTGGCCTTCGCGGTGAGCACCCGGCTGCCGCAGCCGCCGCGGCAGCTCAGCGCGGCGGGGTGAAGTCGGGCGCAGGGCGCTTGTCCAGCGTGCGAGCGGTCGCTGCGGGCTCTCTGCGCTGCACAACTCACTTCGACGACGCAGTCAGGGCAACAGGCTCAGTCGTCGAGGCTGTCCTGGGTGAGGAAGGTTTCCATCAGACCCACCAGTGAGATCGCCAGGGCCGTGGGCAGGATCAGCCCCAGGATCTGCAGGTTGAAGGGCACCTGAGGCTGGCCGAACTCGGGCAGCCCATCGGGCAGGTTGGCGAGGCTGGTCACGGTGGGAACATCGAGCCCCAGACGGATCGAGAGGCCGGTGCTGATCAGGATGGCGATCAAGGCCGAGGGCACCGCCGTGGTGAGGCGGGGCAGCACAGAGATGATTGCCAGGGTGAGGGCCATCAGGCCCCACACCACCGGCAGCTGGGCGCCGCTCACCAGCACCTTCTCGGGGTGGAACACATCGAGACCCAGCTGGGGCAGCTGCGCCAGGGCGATCAGGATCGCCAGGGCATTCACAAGCCCCGCCATCACCGATTGGGGGGCACGAAGCGCATCTGGTGGGCCAGGCACAGGTAGCCCCAGGCGATCTGCAGGAGTCCGGTGAGGATGCCGGCCGCCAGCAGGTATTGCAGCCCCAGCCCTTGGCCGAGGGCATTGCCCTGCTGCACCAGGCCCGTCATCAGCAGGGCGGTGGAGCCGGTGGCGGAGGTGATCATCGCCGTGCGGCCGCCCACGATCGCCAGCGTCACCGAGAGCAGAAAGGCGCCGAACAGGCCCACGCGGGGATCCACACCGGCGATGCCGGAGAAGGCGATCACCTCCGGGATCATCGCGAAGGCCACCACCATCCCCGACCCAGCGATGCGGGTGTGGCCATGGGCCGTTAGAACCCCATGGAATGGACTGGGGCATCCGTGTGATGGCGCCGCAGCAGTTGGGAGCCCTGCCCCAGGCCCATGCCACACCGATCGCGGTGGTGGTGGAGCGTCTGGGCAGTGACGCCGGCGAGGGGCTGAGCGATGGGGAAGCCCAGCGGCGGTTGCACCAGCTGGGACCGAACAGCCTCCACAGCCGCGGCGGCCAGCCGCTGTGGCAGAAGGCACTGCTGCAGTTCAACAACCCCCTGCTGATCACCCTGCTGGTGGTCGGTGCCGTCAAGCTGAGCCTGGGCGAACCCCGTGATGCCCTGGTGATCTGGAGCGTCACGGTGATCAATGCCGTGATCGGCTTTGTGCAGGAAAGCAAGGCCGAACGTGCGATCGCGGCCCTGGCGCGAGCGGTGCAGACCGAGGTGGAGGTGATCCGCGGCGGGGTGCGGCGGCGGCTGGACTCCTCGGAGCTGGTGCCGGGTGATCTGGTGCGGCTGGAGGCCGGGGCGCGGGTGCCGGCCGATCTGCGGGTGCTGCAGGGCCGCAACCTGCACACCGATGAATCGGCCCTCACCGGGGAGTCGTTGCCGGTGGCCAAGGGGACCACACCGGTGGAGCAGGAGGCACCGCTGGCGGAGCGGATCGGCATGGCTTATGCGGGTAGTTTCGTGACGGCCGGTCAGGGCCTGGGGCTGGTGGTGGCCACCGGCGAGGACACCGAGGTGGGGCGGATCTCCACCGCCCTGCAGGAGCAGGTGAACCTCTCCACGCCCCTGACCCGCCAGTTCGGGCGGTTCAGCCGGACACTCCTGCAGACCATCCTGGTGGTGGCGGCCCTCACGTTTGTGGTGGGTCTGACCCGCGGCCGCAGCGGGCCGGAGATGTTCGACGGCGCCGTGGCCCTGGCGGTGGGGGCCATCCCGGAAGAGCTGCCGGCGATCGTGACGATCACCCTGGCCATCGGCGTGCATCGCATGGCGCAGCGGCGGGCGATCATCCGCAAGCTGCCCGCGGTTGAAGCGCTGGGCAGCACCACGGTGATCTGCTCCGACAAGACCGGCACCCTCACCCAGAACCGGATGACGGTGCAGCACCTCTATGGCGGCGGTCAGCTGGTGGCCATCGAAGACCTCTGGCCCGAGTCCGGCATGGCCGCCAACGTGGCGCTCCAGGAAACGGTGCTGGCAGGCCTGCTCTGCAATGACGCCCGCCCCAGCAGCCAGGAAGGGTTGGTGGGCGATCCCACCGAGATGGCGCTACTGGCCGCCGCCCACGCGGCGGGTCTGGATCGCGAGGCCGCCCTGGAGCAGCATCCCCGCCGCGATGCGATCCCCTTTGCCTCCGAGCAGCAGTTCATGGCCACGCTGCATGGCAGCGAGCGGATTCTGCTGAAGGGCTCGGTGGAGGCGGTGCTGCAGCGCTGCTCCCGCCAACTGGATGCGGCGGGTCGGCCGCAGCCCCTGGATCGCCAGGCGATTGAGGCGGCCGTGGCCGCGATGGCCGCCGGCGGTGAGCGGGTGTTGGCCTTTGCCATCGCCAAGGCCGACGGCAGCCTGGAGCAGCTGGAGCACCATCATGTGGCCAGCAACCTGGACTTTCTCGGTCTGCAGGGCATGCTCGATCCACCGCGGGCGGAGGCGATCCGCGCCGTGGCCGCCTGCCAGGCCGCCGGCATCCGGGTCAAGATGATCACCGGCGATCACATTGAAACGGCCCGCGCGATTGCCCGGCAGATGGGGATCGGGAGAAGCGGTCATGCTGCGGATCGATCGGAAGCGCTGCCGGCGGTGGATGGGCGCCAGTTAGCCGATCTCACGCCTGCTGCGATGGCGGAGCTGGTGGATCAGGTGGATGTGTTCGCGCGGGTGGCGCCAGCGCAGAAGCTGCAGCTGGTGCAGGCCCTGCAGGCCAACGGCGAAGTGGTGGCGATGACCGGCGATGGCGTCAACGATGCACCGGCCCTCAAGCAGGCCGACATCGGCATCGCCATGGGCCTGGGGGGCACGGAGGTGGCGCGGGAAGCGGCCGACATGCTGCTCATCGACGACAACTTCGCCACCATCGCCGCGGCGGTGGAAGAAGGCCGCACGGTGTATCTCAACCTGCGAAAGACGCTGGCCTTTGTGCTGCCGGTGAATGGGGGTGCCTCAATGACGATCCTGCTGGGGGCACTGCTGGGTACGCCCCTGCCGGTGACAGCACTGCAGGTTCTGTGGCTGAACATGATCTGCTCGCTGACGATGTCGATCGCCCTGGCGTTTGAGCCGGTGAGCGCCGCCCTGATGCAGCAGCCGCCCAGACCGCCAGCCCAGCCACTGCTGACGGCCGGTCTGGTGCGGCGGGTGCTGGTGGTGTCGCTGTTCAACTGGCTGGTGATCTTTGGGCTGTTCTTCTCGATCGAGCAGCGCGGTGGTGATCTGGCCACGGCCCGCACCATGGCGATTCAGGGGCTGGTGCTGGCCCACCTGGTGTATCTGGTGAGCATCAGCCAGTTGCGCCGCAGCATTCTGGCGCTGCCGCGGCAGGGGCTGCAGGCCCTGGGCCGTGCACCGGCGGTGCTGTGGGGTGTGGGGGCCACCGTGGTTGTGCAGGCGCTGTTCAGTCAGCTGCCGGCGATGAATCAGTTCTTCGGCACAGCGCCACTGAGCTGGGAGCAACTGCTGATCTGCGCCTTGCCGATGGTGTTCATGCTGCCGGTGGCGTGGCTGGGGGAACGGCTCGATCCCACCGATGGGAGGGCTGGGCTAAAGCGGCGGCAGGGGCTGCAGATCAGACAATGGCGGTAAAGACGGCCAGGGAGCAGGTGGGGTGCCACGCCCCAGGATGTCGCCCAGGGCGCTGATGCGTTGCTGTTCCGGTTCCGGACCCAGGCTCCAGAGACTCTCCAGGTAGAAGAACGCCACCCCGAGCCCCTGGGCGCGGTTGGCATCCACCTTGCGGCGCATCAGCTCCAGGGAGGTGGGTCGGTTGCGTTGACCACTCATCACCGCGATGGCGGTGGGGATGCGACCCTTGGCCTGCTGCACCTCAGGCCGGGTGAGGTGGGGCAGGTAGCTCTCCAAATCGGTACGATAGACTTGCACCAGCAGCTCATCGG
>Ga0315900_10001542_pt1 | contig 36747 bp, 31 predicted proteins | sample LakEriMetagenome_FD_203521 | JGI IMG/M metagenome (GOLD analysis project Ga0315900, IMG submission 203521) | Freshwater fungal communities from buoy surface, Lake Erie, Ohio, United States - Buoy 12 MA114 | ecosystem: Environmental > Aquatic > Freshwater > Lake > Lake biofilm | place: USA: Lake...
CGTGTCAGTGGGATGTAACAGGCTCACAACCTCAACAACCAACACTGGCTTGTTACGAGTCCGCAACGTTTAACACCACAACGTGTCAGTGGGATGTAACGGGATCACAGCCTCAGCAACCAACCTTGGCATGTTACGAGTCAGCAACATTCAACACAACAACATGTCAATGGGATGTAACAGGATCACAACCTCAACAACCAACACTGGCTTGTTACGAGTCCGCAACATTCAACACCACAACATGTCAGTGGGATGTAACAGGCTCACAACCACAAGCACCAACTATTGCATGCTATGAAACGGCCACTTGGAATGGAACCTTTTGTACTTACGACATCACAGGAACACAACCTCAACAACCAACCTTGGCTTGTTACGAGTCCGCAACATTCAACACCACAACATGTCAATGGGATGTATCGGGATCACAGCCTCAGCAACCTGTAGCAATGAATTGTTGGGATAACTACCAATTTAATTCAATAATTTGTAATTGGGAAAATGTTGGACAACCACTAACAGTGATTTTGGATTCCCAGGTAAATGTTAGTTGTAATGGAGGAAACGATGGTCAGGTAAGTATAACTATTTTCGGTGGTCAATCACCTTACACAATTGATCAACCAACAACAGGTTTAACTTCGGGAAATTACATTTTTGTAATAAGTGATATTAATGGATGCCAATCTTCACTTAATGCACAGATATTACAACCTAGTACATCTCTAAGTGTTACGGTGGCTGTGCATAATGATGTGTCATGCAATGGTTTAGCAGATGGTTCCGTTTTATTGACAATTTCTGGAGGAACGGCACCATATACTACTACACCGAATACAACTAATCTATCTGCTGGTATGCATGTATTTACCACAACGGATTACAACGGATGTTCAGCACAGACAAGTGTAATTATTAATGAGCCGAGTCCAATTTCTACTTCTACTGCAATTCAAGATGTTTTATGTCCTAATGGCACTGGAAGTATTGATTTAACCATTTCGGGCGGGCAAGGTCCATATGTTGTGCTATGGGATAATACAGTGTATAGCGAGGATTTACAAAATATTCCAATAGGGTCGTATAACGCAGAAATAACTGATGATAATGGTTGTAACGTTGCTCTTACAGCAATTGTAAATCAAACCTTGGCAAATCAGCCGATAGTTACAAATAATACGGGTACTACGGAATTGACCTGTTTGACCCAAAGTATTACGTATACTGTTTCTGCAGTTTCAAGCTTTCAATTAACAGGAGGGGGAACTGTTAATGGAAATACAGCAACATTCACATCTCCGGGTCAATATGTATTATCGGTTAACGATGCTAATTCTTGTCCTTCTCAATTTGTAATAAATATAACCCAAGATATTACGCCTCCTACAGTTTCTATTTCTAATAACTCAAGTAGCACAGAATTGAATTGTACCAATAGTCAAATTTCAGTCCAAGCATCGGGTGCGCTTGGATATGTTTGGAATAATGGTTTGTCTAATAATGCAAGTCAAGTACTTACACAAGCAGGAAATTATACCGTGATAGGTACGGCATTAAATGGATGTTCTTCTATAAGTGCAATTACAATTACTTCTGATTTTACGCAGCCAACAGCAGGTATTGTAAACAATTCTACTGGTACAGTTTTAAATTGTAATTTGACACAAATTAGCTTAACTGCTAGTGGTGGCGGAACGTATAGTTGGAATAATAATCTTGGTGCGAATAATAATGTAAATATTAACTCACCAGGAACATATACGTTAACAGTTACAGGTTCTAATGGTTGTCAAGATACAGAGTCAATAAGCATCACCCAGTCTGCAACACCAACTGTTTCTGTGAACCCACCAATAAATATCTGTTCGGGTTCTTCAGGAATTCTAACAGCTGTTGGTTCTCCTGCAGGTGGATCTTATTCATGGTCTTGTTCAAGTGCAACTACTAGCTCGATTACATTGACACCTGCTACAAATGGAGTTTGTCAAGTTATTTATTATGATGCCTTTAATTGTCCGAGTAATACTGCCATAACAACATATACAGTTTTTCAAACACCGCTTGTAAATGTGAATGGTACCGCTACAATTTGTTCAGGAAATACTGCTTCAATTACAGCAGTTGCCTCTTTACCGGGTGGTACATATAGTTGGTCACCAACAGCCACACCAACAGCCACAATTTCCGTATCACCGAATCAAACGACAACTTATAACGTAACATACACATTAAATGGTTGTAGTTCTGCACCGGTTGGTCATACAGTGAATGTTAATGACAGTCCAGTGGTTACTTCAAACAATGTAGGAATATGTAACGGAGAAGCGGCAACACTAACTGCAAGCACCAATATTCCAGGAGGTTTATATTCATGGAATACCATTCCGATACAGTCAAATTCAAGTATCACAGTTCAACCCTCGGCTACGACAAGTTACACAGTTACTTATACTGCACCCAATAACTGTCCAGGATCTTCAACATCTATTGTAACAGTAACGGATATTCCAAGTGTTCAATTGGATGATATTGTCGTTTGTGAAGGGCAAACAGCTACCTTGATAGCAATACCTTCAGTTCCTGGAGGGTCATTTATTTGGTCTCCTGGTGGAATTGGAGCATCTATATTAGAGGTGTCTCCTTCAACCTCAACACAATATAGTGTGATATATTCGTTAAATAATTGCTCAAGCCCAGCGGATAATGCAATCGTAACCGTGATTAATACACCTACCGTTGCTGTACAAGATCAAGTCATATGTTTAGGTCAATCAGCAACACTAACGGCAACCGGAAGTCCAGCAGGCGGGACATATGAGTGGTCAACAGCAGAAACAACAAATAGTATACTTGTTGACCCGGCTATTAATACAGAATATACAGTTTCTTATTCAGTAAATGGTTGCCCGAGTCCTTTAGAGACCGTCTTAGTAACGGTAGAATCAATACCAGTGGTAACTTTTGATATTGATAAAACAGAAGGGTGTTTACCTTTAACGGTAATTTTTACGAATACGACGCCAAATGCTGCTAATTGTGCATGGAGTTTCTCTGATGGGGCATCTTTTACGGATTGCGGACCATTGAGTTATACCTTCCAAGAGGTGGGTTGTTTCGATATTTCTTTAACAACTGATTCTCCTAATGGATGTACAAATACTATCTTAATGGATGACCTGATCTGTACTTTCGCTAACCCAAATGCTGATTTTAATCTTTCCTCTAATACGATAGCAGCTGGGGAGAATACAATCAATATTCAAAACACTTCTCTAGGAGGAGTGAACTATATTTGGAATTTCGGGGATGATACTGGAGACACATTGTATAATCCTGAAAGTCATACTTATGGTGGAACACTTCAAGCATCATATCTACTATCACTCGTGGCTATTTCAGAACATGGTTGTGTAGATTCTACTTCGCAGTTAATAACTGTCTCAGATGATGTAGTATTATACGCACCGAATAGTTTTATTCCTGATGGTGATGGACTGAATGATTATTGGTACCCTATATTTTCTTCAGGATTCAATATTGAAAATTATGAATTAATAATTTTCAATAGATGGGGGCAAGTAATTTTTGAGACAACAGATTACTTGCAAGGCTGGGACGGAAAATATAACGGGGTATTTGTGCAAGATGGAGTTTATAGCTTTAAAATCAAATTCCGAAATTCCAATAATAAAATAAACCAAATACATGTAGGTCATATTAACCTCATGAAGTAGACGAATTAATTATAAATTAGCAATAAGATCTTCGAGACCAATACCTCGGGAACCTTTCAAAAGGATAAGTTTTCCCGATATGTTATTTGAGGCTAGATATTTTAAAAAGTCAGCTTTGGTATTAAATCCGTTGGTATTGAACATCTTGAATTCTTCACCAATGGTGAAATATTCAATTTGTAATTCATCACAGAGCTTAAGGACAAGTAGATGTTCATTTGCACTTTCATTTCCTAGTTCTTTCATATCGCCAAGAATTGCAATTTTATTGGCATGATTAATTAAAGAAAAGCTCTCAAGTGCCGACTTCATGCTTGATGGATTGGCATTGTAACAATCGACAATTAGGGTATTTAATGCGGTCTCTTGAATTTCCGAACGATTGTTTTTGGGCACATATTGCGCGATTGCTGAATTAATTCTTTCCTCATCAATATTGAATATAACACCAAATGAGATTGCAGCAAGGAAATTATAAAAATTATATTTACCAAGCATATGTGTCTGTATACTGCCACTTTGATAGCCTTTGTATTTCCAATTAAGCGTTATAAATGGATTTAATTCTTCAAGTTCTCCTTCGACTTCTCCATGTTCACCATAAGTAAGACAGGGTTGAACATTCGAGAATGCGTTCATTAAAATTGCATCATCTGAATTTGTAATCAGTTGACCATTTTTAGAAATTACCGCGTTATATAATTCAGTTTTTGTATTGTATACTCCTTCAAAATTTACGAATCCTTCTAAATGTGCTTTACCGATATTGGTAATTATTCCATGTGTTGGTTGGGTAATATCACAAAGTTCTTTTATGTCATTTGGTTTATTCGCTCCCATTTCAATAATAGCAATCTCATGGGTTTCATTAAGCTGTAGAAGTGTAAGCGGAACACCAATATGGTTATTTAAATTACCCTTTGTACAAAGTACTTTATACTTTTGGCTGAGTACTACATTAATTAATTCTTTTGTACTCGTTTTGCCATTACTTCCCGTAATTCCTATAACTGGAATATTGTACTTCAATCGATGAAATTGCGCAAGATTTTGGAGAAATAATAAACTATTTTCCACAAAGAATATAGAAGAATTATTAGCATATGAAGGTTCATCAACAATGGCGTATTTGGCACCTTTTTCAATGGCATCTTTCGCAAAAGTATTTGCATTAAAATTATTTCCTTTTAAGGCGATGAACAATGAATTTGTAACGATATTTCTGGTATCCGTGCAAATTCCCGATGTCTCGTAGAATAATTCGTATAACTTTTCCATAGAACAAAGATGCAAAAAAAAAGCCCGGAATTCCGGGCTTTACTATTGGTTTTTATTTCTATCTTTTCTTTTTGTTTGGTCGTGTGCTTCCAACGCGATCCATAGCGCAACGGAAACCAATCATGTCCGAACTTTTATCTTCGTCAAGGAATCTCCTGTTACCGGAGGACATCCAATATGTTTTATCAGCCCAAGAACCTCCTTTGTAAACACGTGATTTGTCAGAAATCAATGTTGTCGGCCAACCTGCCACGCCAGCATTAATGTCTTTATAATCAAAGTCTTTGTTTTCATGTTGACTTTGATACATAACTTGTTTTACATCGCGTTTACCGTCGTTGATTTCATTCTTTCGTTGTTGATTATTATAATATATAGAAGATTCTAAATCCCCATCCATATAGTCCCTGTAGTCATCTTTTCGATAATTTAATCTTCCCGCATTTTCCTCTACAGTAACATTTCTCCATCGTTGTTTTCCTTTGGTTTCAGTAATGAACTCAGTTAAGCCATTCCTAAGTGTCATGATCCAAGTTGTAATTGTTGGATCCATGAAGTATGACTTAAATTTAAATTCTAGATATTCTTTACTAAACATAGCCACTCCACTGTTACCACCATCAATTGATAAACCTATATAAGTAGGGTCGTATTGAAGATTAAATGATGGACGAATAATATCAACTTTCAAATCTACATTTTGTCCACCATCCTTAAATTGATCTGGTAGAGACATGTTGAAAAGAACTCTCTCAATGTATGCCGAGGCAGCAATACTTCGACCTTGATTTGCTAAAGTTATAGCGGTATCTAACAATATATTAAGTGAATCTAAAAATTCAAATTGTAATTTTTCTTGATTTGTAAATAGTTTATTGTTGGATACGAAACTATTAGAAGGTGTATTAAATCGATATTTAAGTGAATCTTGACGTGAATTAATCTTGGAATTCATTCGATTATTATTGATAATACTATTTGACTTAGTTGCTTGACCATTTGGCTGTTGCTTGTTAATGTTAGAAGCGTAAGTTGTATTTGTATCTTGCTGGTACTTCACTGTAGCATGATTCATATACTTTACACGAGCAAATTCGTTAACAAATTCTTTCATACCATGTACGTCATAAATGTTCTCATTAGCCTTAACTGGTTTGTCATATAATCCATTTGGCACCAACAATTGCGTAGTGTAGACATTACCTCTGAAAGGCATAAACTCTTCAAGCACTTCACTTGATAAGGGTCTATATACATCCATTACCCATTCAGATACATTGCCTGCCATGTGATATAATCCGTAATCATTTGGCCAAAAATCATCTACTCTGCAAGTTACATCAGCACCATCGTTCAATTGACCTGCTACTCCCATCATATCTCCTTTACCACGACTAAAGTTAGCCTGAATTGCACCTGCAAATTGAGCTCGTTCATCGCGCACGTAATGACCGTCCCATGGATAAATCCTTCGATCATTGATGTTTTCAGAATTTGGATCTAGGTTTCCAATTAAACCAAGTGCTGCGAACTCCCATTCAGCCTCAGTTGGAAGTCTGTATGATGGTAAAAGAATTCCATCCTTAATTTCTACAGGTCGCGACCCTAAACGTCCAGTTGCTTGGTTATCCTTATCAACCTCAGCATAAACCGGGTCGTAATTTTGTAATTGGTAAGGATCTCTTGGGATTTGTCTTTTTGTTCTTGGATCAACAGGTGTTTTTTTGCTTTTCGAAACTGTATATCCTCCTTTGGCTAATTCACCCTTTTCGTCGAGTTCACCGCTTTCGATCATGTAATTTCCGTTTAGGTAATTTTCAGTACTAAACATGTTTTCTGGCTTAGACTGAAAATCTTTATCGTATTTAGTATCATTTGCTGCTCCGATATCTCCATCTTGAGAATTTGCATTGTCAGCAAAATGCCATTTTAAAATTCCTTCACGAACAAGAATGGCTTCGTTAACTCGATCAGTTCTCCACTTACAAAAATCATTTGCTTGTAACCAAGACACACCAACAACAGGATAGTCTCTGTAAGACGGATGGCGAAGGTAGTAATTAACAAATTTTTCTCTATAACCTAAGGATTTTCTCCATGCTAATGTATCGGGAAGACATTTTTTGTATACATGAGGATACGTTTTATAATAAACTCTTTTCATCCAATTCATGTATTCTTGCCAATGTAGATTGGTTACCTCAGTTCTATCCATATAGAAAGACCCAACGGTGAAACGTGCAGCACGGGCATTCCAATCAAACATTACATCTTGTTCAGTTCTTCCCATTGTAAAGGTACCGCCTTGAACAAAGACTAAACCTGGTCCAGTTTCCTGTTCTTTTGCATCCACTTTTTCAAAACCACCGTTTTTATAATTGTTGTATTCCCAACCGGTAGAAGTTGACCTGTCTTTCGCACATGAGCCTAATAACAATGCTCCAGAGAGTGCAAAACCGAAAATTTTAAAGTGTTTTATTTTCATTTGGACAATATTGCTGAGGTATTTAACTTGATTTATTATATTTAGTTACATTTTAAAAAGAAGGACAAGAAATTTTCCTAAAGTTCTTCGCCTTTTTTCTACATTTTAAATTCATTCCTAAAGAGACTTCATGCGAACCACCCGAAATCCCATTCCCTAATTTAGAGACTGTTAAGTCGTAGCTATAACCTACCCTAAATTTTTCTGTGGCTACACCAAAACTCAAAATGAATGCATCTCTATTTCTGTACCACGCACCCACGGTGAAATTTCCGTATTTAATGTATGTTCCGATATTCAATTCTTGGAAACCATTTTGATACTGATAAATAATATTTGGCATTACACTCGTAGTATTTGTATATCGACCACGTTGGCCTAACTTAATTTCAGCTCCTGCATGACCAGTAAAGCGCATGGGTAATCTCGAATTTCCTAAAATCATTGATTCATCAGGCCTATTCAAATGATGAACTGCTCCACCGAAAAAATAATTTTTACCGAATCCAACAATCCCAAATGATGCATCAAAAAATCCTCGTCTTCCATTTCCTCTTGGCACGTCTCCTGTTTGATATATAAAACCTCGTCTTGGGTCAATCATGTCGCCAAAAGTCAACTTGTCCCAATCGAGGAATTTCTGAAAGTATGCGGCTCTCGCACCAAACATCAACGAAAACTTTCTATTTACCTTTAGATTATATGAATAAATTCCACCCAACATAGTTGTTTGGATAGTTCCTTGACCTTGCATGTCGTGCATGGCGATTAAACCAACTCCGCCTGATATACTTTTAGCATAAGTGTCAAATGCAGCACTGGTAGTCACGTAATTACCTGTTAATTGAGGCCATTCGTTTCGGTAATTAATTCCAACACGAGGACATCCTGTGGATCCAGCAAGTGCTGGATTAAGGTAAATCGGATTCGAATAAAATTGGGTAAATGTTGGATCTTGTGACCAGGAAACATTGTTAAAAAACAGACTGAATCCTATAAGGAATAAAGATATACGAATAGTTGACTTCACAAACTCAGTTTTAAGCACGAACAATATTTACGTAGTTTTGGTTTTATAGGTTACAAATATCGGATATTTCTTCAAATAAATAAAATAATATTGCGTTTTTGTCCCAACACCTATTAATTTTGAAATTATGAAAATTCGGCTGATTGGTCTTTATTTACTCCTATTTTCATTTAATATCCTGCTGGCTCAAGAACGATCAATTACGATTCGTTGGAAACCATCAGTGGAAATTTCATTATCAGGAACACTTTTAGCTCAACCACAATTTGAAGAAATGCATCTTGACAATGCAAAACCGATGGTCTATTTCAAGGATAAGGTTAATTCTTGGCAAGAAAGCGAACTAATAGATTATCAGTTAGTTGTCGCTGGTAAAAAAGACCTTGAATATTTTGAAAAATTGAATTTGATTATACCTGAAAAACTTGAAATATATCATGGTGTGCGGAGTGAAAGAAGCCAAAAATATTTTGTTGTATCCGCTTTCCCTTTTTTAATGAAGAATGGTGTCTTACATCGACTTTCCACACTTAAGTTTTCTTTAACTAATAAAGCCTATTTACCAACAAAAGATTTTGTTGCCGAGTCGGTTCTTCGTGGAGGAGGTTGGTTTAAAATTTCTGTTTCGAAGGATGGAATTTATAAAATCGATCGAACATTTTTAGAAGCATGTGGAATCAATGTATCTAGTTTAAATCCTAATGAAATTCACATTTTTGGCAATGGCGACGGGCAATTGCCCGAATTAAACAGTTTGGCGCGAAAAGACGATCTAGTGAATAATGCAATTACTGTTGTAGGGGATGAAGATGGTAGCTTTGATCAAAATGACTATATCCTTTTTTATGGTGTCGGACCCAATAAGTGGTTTGCGAATGGAACGGCTGAATTCGATCAAAAACGACACTTGTATAGCAACGAATCTTTCTATTACATTCACATAAACAGTTCGATAGCCCCATTGAGAATACAGTCTGAGTCAATCATTGTTGACAACCCAACTATACAAGTTTCGTCTTATGATTACAGGGATATTTATGAAAACGATTTGGTAAATTTGGTTTCTGGCGGTCAGCGTTGGTATGGAGAATTATTTGATTCTGAGCTTGAAAGAACTTTTAATTTCTCAATCCCAAATATTGATACTTCGTCAGTTCGATTTAAAACAACGATTGCAACAAATTCGCCAACCTCTTCGGGAACATCACAGAAATATTCTGTAAATGGCCAAACACTTCTAGATGCGACGCTTCCTGCAGTGGGAGCTGATTACGCGAGGTCTTCAAAGTTATTTCAACTTAATTCTCCTACTGACGCTATACCCCTAAAGATTTCTATTACGCGAAGTACACCAAATACCTTTACTTATTTGGATAGGATATTATTAAACACGCGCCGAAAACTTGTATTTTATGGCACCCAAATAGGATTTCGAAATCTTACCCAGCAACAAACAGGAGTTGTAGCGAATTATACAATTAATGCATTCCCCAATGTTGGTTTTGTATGGGATGTAACGGATGTAAATAACCCTAAAAGAATTATTGGACAGCAGCAAGGTAATTCCTTTACATTTAAAACAGAAAATACATACAAAGAATATATCGCATCCAACGGTACTAGTTTCTTTGTACCTGTAAAGGTTGGTAATATTCAAAATCAAAATTTACACGCATTGGAGCAGCCAAACCTATTAATTGTTTCGAATTCGTTGTTTCTTCCCCAGGCCGAGCGTCTTGCAAATTTGCACCGTGAGGAAGGCTTGGTTGTTCATGTGGTCACTCCTGAGCAGGTTTACAATGAATTCAGTGGAGGGTCTCCTGATCCTACAGCTATAAAAATGATAGCAAAAATGTTTTACGACAGGGGAATTAGTTCAGGTAACCTGAAATTTAGCTCGTTATTATTGTTTGGGGATGGAACATTCGATCCAAAAAATCGAGTTGCAAATAATAACAACATGATTCTTACATATCAGATGGAAAATAGCGAAAATCACATTGACGCGCTGGTCACTGATGATTATTTCGGTATGCTTGATGATAATGAATCGATTAGTCCTAATGATTTATTGGATATTGGTGTAGGAAGAATTCTTGCTTCCGATTTATTACAGGCTAAGCAACAGGTAGATAAGATAGAACACTATTTAAAAAATGGATCTACGCTTTTTAACACCGCCAATTCCTCTTGCTGTCTTGGGACTTCCAATGAGAATACTTTTGGTGATTGGAGAACAAAATTTGTACAAATTGCGGATGACGAAGAGAACGGTTATTTTATCAATATTGATACAGAACCACAATATGAACTCGTGAAGAATCAGCATTTCGAAATGAATTGTGATAAACTTTACCTAGATGCGTATCCGCAAGAAGTGACAGCAGGAGGACAGCGATATCCGGACGTTTTAAATGCTATTACGGACCGCGTGCAACGTGGTGCTTTGTTGGTAAACTACGTGGGACATGGTGGTGAGGTTGGGCTTGCTGAGGAGCGCGTAGTTACTATACCTCAAATTAATTCATGGAGTAACATAAATTCCCAGCATTTATTCGTTTCTGCTACCTGTGAGTTTACCAAATTTGACGATCCATCAAGAGTTTCTGCTGGCGAATGGTTGGCGTTGAATCCTAGCGGAGGAGCAATTGCTTTAATGACTACGACCCGTTCCGTTTATTTTGGTGTAAACAGTTCTACAGGCCAGGCTTTTTATGAACATGTATTTGATCGCAATTCAGATGGAAGTTCCATGTCTTTTGGTGAAATCATGAGGAGGACTAAGAATGATGCCGGTTCCTCAACAAATAAGAGAAGTTTTACTCTCATTGGTGATCCCGCGTTGAGAATTGCTCTGCCGCGCTACACGATTATAACGGATAGTATTAATGGAAAAAATCCTCTTTTATTAGTAGATACGATGAAAGCATTAAGCAAGGTAACTGTAAAAGGGCACTTAGAGGACGAAAATGGTATACTAATTACTACTTTTAATGGCAGAATAATGCCTTCTATTTACGACAAAGCAAAAACGCAAAAAACCCTTGCTCAAGATCCAGAATCACCAGAAATATCGTATGAATTGCAGCGCAACATTGTTTATAAAGGAAAAGCTTCAGTCACAAATGGAGAATTTGAGTTCTCCTTTGTTGTACCAAAGGATATAGCGCTATCTATCGGTAAAGGGAAAATTAGTTATTATGCAGAAAATGATTTGGTGGATGCTCAAGGATTCGATACCAATTTTAGAATTGGAGGAATAAATCCCAATGGAATTAATGACCAAACGGGACCTGAATTAGCACTTTTCATGAATGATTATACTTTTATCGATGGGTCAATTACCGATAATAATCCCGTACTTATATTGAAAGCAGTAGATGAGAATGGACTGAATACAGTTGGTAACGGAATAGGACACGATTTAACAGCAATATTAGACGGGAATTCTGCACAACCAATTGTACTTAACGATTATTATACTGCAGATTTGGATAGTTATCAGTCTGGAGAGGCGCGCTATCAATTCTCAAATTTATCGCCAGGAGAACATTTTATAGAAGTGAAAGCATGGGATGTAAATAATAATTCAACAACCGCAACACTGCGATTTGTGGTTGAAAATAAAGAAGAACCTATGCTTAGTCATGTACTTAATTACCCAAATCCGTTTACAACGTCAACATCTTTTATGTTTGAGCACAATCAATCGTGCAGTAGTCTTGAGGTTCAAGTTCAAGTGATGACCATTTCCGGAAAATTAGTTAAAACAATTCAGCAAACAATACCCACGCAAGGATTTCGTGTGGAAGGTATTCAATGGGATGGTAGAGATGATTACGGTGATCAATTAGCAAAAGGTGTTTATATATACCGCATTAACGTACGAACTCCGGAAGGATTGACTGCCGAAAAAATTGAAAAATTGGCTATTTTACGCTGATTAGACAATAAAAAGACCTCGTTTTCGTATATTTACCAACTCAATTTGTTTTAAATGAAAATTTTATCTTTTTGCTTGGTTCTTATGTTACCCTTGGCAAGTGCATTCGCTCAACCGACAGGTGGTAATGGTGCTTCCGACAATGATTTACAACTTAATACAATTACAACGGCCTTGCCGTTTATGGCAATTACTCCAGATTCTAGAGCAGGAGGTATGGGCGATGCAGGAACAGCATTGAGTCCGAGTTCTACTTCTGTTTATTGGAATACGGCAGGACTTAGTTTTGCTGAACAAAAATCTGAATTTAGCCTTTCGTACACACCATGGCTCCGTCAATTGACGAATGATATCCACCTGAGTTATTTGTCTGGATACTATAAAATAAACAAAACACACTCCGTTGGTGGATCCCTTCGATTCTTCAGTTTAGGCGAAATTACTTTTACTGACGCACAGGGTAACGTAATTCGTGACGACAAACCAAGTGAATATGAACTCACTGGGGCATATGCCTTTCGATTAGCTGATAAATTCAGTATAGGATTGAATGGAAAGTTTGCTTATTCAAATTTAACGGGTGGATTAACGGTTGGAGGCATAAATACTAAGGCCGGGGTTGTTGGTGCAGCAGATTTATCTTTTTGTTACAACAATGACGAGGCAAAAATTGGCAAGGTAAAAGGAACTTATAGATCAGCATTGACCTTGAATAATATTGGAAATAAAGTAGCCTATTCCGAACTTTCCCAACGTGATTTTATTCCAATGAATTTGAAAATTGGAAATGCCTTTGATGCGCAATTTGATGAATACAATAAAGTAACCTTTTCTTTAGATCTTCAGCGTTTACTCGTTCCTACACCTGCGTATTATGACCTTGTAGATGGTACGATTACTATGATTTCTGGGAAATCCGATGATGTGGGTGTAATTTCAGGAATGATTCAGTCTTTTTATGATGCACCGGGAGCTCCAGTTACGGATGATAATGGAGATTACATACAAAACGCAGATGGTAAGTATGAAGTGGCGAAATGGACTAAGTTGAAAGAAGAATTGACGGAAATCAATATTGCGACCGGTGTTGAATGGTGGTATAATAATGTTTTTGCCATTCGAGGAGGATTGTTCTATGAAGCAAGAAACAAAGGAAATCGACAGTTTATCAATCTCGGAGCAAGTTTGAAATACAATGCCTTTGCTGTAGACTTTTCCTATCTAGCCTCTATTAGTGGTCGAAACAGTCCATTAGCAAATACGCTTCGATTTACCCTACGTTTTAATTTAGGAGAAAATTTCAGCAGTCAGTCTGTGGAAGGCCAAGAATAATGAACATTCGAATAGGTTACGGAATAGATGTCCATCGATTAGTCCCAGATCAAGATTTGATAGTTGGTGGTGTAAAAATTCCATCCACTTTTGGCGCGATTGGTCATTCAGACGCAGATGTTTTGTTACATGCAATTTGCGATGCTTTGTTAGGAGCAGCAAATCTACGCGATATTGGGTATCATTTTTCCGATACCGATCCACGATTCAAAGGAATCGATTCTAAAATTTTGTTAGAAGAAGTTGTTAAATTAGTTGCTTCGAAAGGCTATAAAATTTTGAATGTGGATTCTACTATTGTGCTTGAAACCCCAAAATTAAATCCGCATATTCCAGAAATGCAATCAATAATTGCTCAGATTTTAAAAGTTGATTTAGATGCAGTTTCTATTAAAGCAACGACCCACGAAAAAGTAGACTCATTTGGTGAAAAACGTGCTATCAAAGCTTATGCAGCATGTCTGCTCATGGGTGGTTTATAAGAATATTATGGTGTTTTTGGTAAGTTATGGCATTCTCGTTTATCCTAGTATATTTGTAATATGAAAGTAAATCCCGACTATCAGACCAAGGAAGCCTTGCTGGCGCTGTACCATAAGCCATTATTGGAATTAGTTTTCGAAGCAGCAACGCTTCATCGAAAATTTCATAATCCTAGAGAAGTACAAATGTCGTCTTTGTTGAGTATTAAGACTGGTGGCTGTCCCGAAGACTGCGGCTATTGTCCACAAGCGGCACGTTATCATACTGATGTTAATGCACACAAATTGATGAGTGTAGCTTCTGTAATAGAACAAGCTAAAAATGCCAAAGCCAACGGTTCTTCACGTCTTTGCATGGGGGCGGCATGGAGAGAGGTTCGAGACAATAAAGACTTTGACGAGGTAGTTGAAATGGTACAGGAGGTCAATAATTTGGGTATGGAGGTCTGCTGTACACTCGGAATGCTAAATGAAAATCAAGCAATGAGGTTGAAGAAAGCAGGACTCTTTGCGTATAATCACAATTTAGATTCTTCACCAGAGTTTTATGGAGATATAATTTCTACCCGAGAATATGAAGACCGGTTAACAACAATCGACAATGCGAGAAAAGCAGGAATAACTGTTTGCTCCGGTGGAATTATAGGAATGGGTGAAGCAATTGAAGATAGAGTTGGATTGTTGATGAGTTATATGAAAATGGAGAACCCACCAGAAAGCATTCCTATTAATGCTTTAGTTGCAGTTGAAGGTACGCCATTAGAAAACCAAAAACCTATCGAACAATGGGAAATGATTAGAATGGTAGCCACTACACGCATTGTGTTTCCACAAGCAATTGTCAGGTTATCTGCAGGAAGAACCAAAATGAGTATGGAAGGACAGGCATTGTGTTTCTTGGCGGGAGCGGGTTCAATTTTTGCTGGGGATAAATTACTCACAACACCCAATCCTGAATTCAATGAAGACCAAGAAATGTTTGACATTTTAGGTTTAATTCCTAAAACGGCTTTTAAGGATTCACCTCAACCTATATCTGAACCCGATGAGATTTTACTAAAAAAGAAAGAAGAGTCCAGAATTCGAGAAGAAGAATTATCTAAGGCCAGGGAGGAAGCAATTAAAAATGGCTTTGAGCCTAGAAAGGTCATGAATATCGATTAGTGGGAACAGCGCATGATAAAAAATTAGAGGAGAGAAAAGCGAATAATCAACTTCGTTCGATAAATGTTTTTGACACCTCAATTGATTTTTTTTCGAACGATTATTTAGGTCTTTCTAAAGTAGCGACAAAAAGTAAATCACATAAAGGATCCACCGGTTCGCGTTTGTTGTCTGGAACCCAACCCATTTCTATTGAAGTCGAATCATCACTGGCGCAATTCTTTGATTCCCAAGCGGCACTTGTATTCAACAGTGGTTACACAGCTAATTTAGGAGTCTATTCCTGCATACCGCTGAGGGGTGATACCATATTGTATGATGAATATGTGCATGCAAGTATTCGAGATGGAATTAGATTGTCCTTTGCAGCTGCTGTTAGTTTTCGTCATAACGATCTGGAGGATCTTAAAAAAAAGTTAATTAGCGCAACAGGTACTTGTTACATTGCTGTAGAATCCATGTATTCAATGGAGGGTGATATGGCACCATTGCGAGGTATTTTAACTCTCGCAGATAGGTATGGCGCTCGCGTGATTGTGGACGAAGCACATGCAGTGGGAGTTTTTGGCGATTATGGCAGGGGAATCGTACATGCTAGAGCTATGTGTGAACGAATTTTTTTACGTGTAATTACCTTTGGAAAGGCCTATGGTTTTCACGGTGCTGCAGTTTTATGTAACGAAAAAACAAAGCAGTATTTAGTAAATTTTTCTCGGCCATTTATTTATACCACGGCACCTTCTGAAGATTTTTTTCAGCGCATAAAAACACTGATTTTGCGAAAAGATATTTACGCAAGACAAAAGCAATTGCATGAAAATCTTGAATATTTTAGAGAAACAAAATCTGAATTCCTCATTTCAGAACCAAATTCTCCAATTCAGGTCATAAGAGGGGTTGATATTAACCAACTGCGATTAATTGCCAATAAATGCATTGCTCAAGGTATTTACACGAAACCTATTTTTTCTCCCACAGTCCCTAAGGGTAACGAGTGCTTGAGGTTTTGTTTTCATTCGTTCAATTCTCATGAAGAAATAAGTATTTTGAAGAACATCCTATTTTTTTGATTGTTTCAAGTATATTACTTAATTTCGATTGCATGTCAGCAGAGACCTTACATCAAATTCAAATTTCCGTGAAAACTTGGTTTCGCGATGATTTATCTAAGCTAGATGATGGTTCTTTTTTTTTCAATTACGAAATCACGATCCACAATGCAGGCGATTTGGAAGTGCAATTACTAAGGAGGTATTGGAGAATCGATCATTTGACCGTAGGTTCTAATGTCGTAACGGGAGAAGGTGTAATTGGAGAACAACCCGTTATAGAACCAAAGCATTCCTACAGCTATACTAGTGGGTGTGAATTATATTCTTCCATGGGTAGAATGGTTGGTTATTATCAATTTAAGGAACTAGCTTCAGGAACGACTTTTACTGTTCCTATACCTTCCTTTACCTTGATTTTTCCTCCAATATTGAACTAAAGTTCAACGTGAACTACCTGCTTAGTTTCGAAAAATGGCGCTGAAAAATAAGTGGCTAGTGGATAAATTTTGAATTGCTGTTTCACTGGTTTCATCTCAAGGGTTAAGTCACCACCTTTCAAATACAAAATACCATTTTTAAGCGGATGTTTGTTTTCTTTTTTAATCTTACCCTTAACCCATGGAATGAAATCAGGCATTTGCGTAACAGCTCTACTAACAATGAAGTCAAATTTCTCATTGATTTGTTCTGCTCGGCTATGAACTCCATGTGAATTTTTTAAACCCAGGACATGGGTAATTTCATTTACTACTTTAATTTTCTTTCCAATAGAATCGACAAGTGTAAAAGTGCTGTCAGGATACATGATTGCTAGAGGAATTCCAGGGAAACCACCTCCCGTGCCTACATCTAGAATGTGTGAATCGGAATTAAAGCTGATTATTTTGGCTATGCCCAAAGAATGCAAGACATGACGTTCGTAGAAATGATCCGTGTCTTTTCGTGAAATTACATTAATTTGACTATTCCAATGAGTATAAAGAGACTTTAGTTCAGCAAATTGTTCAAGTTGATGGTTTGTTAGTTCAGGAAAATAATAAGCAATGCTCTCCACTAAATGGTATCTTTCGTTTTTTCCATCATTGCAGCTAAGAAATCGCGTGCTCGAAAAAGTTGTGCTTTTACAGTTCCTAATGGTAGGTTCATTTGTTCGGCAATTTCCTCATAACTCAATTCTTCGAAATACCTTTTTTCAACTAAATCACGGTATTTAGGCTTCAACTTACTGACAAGCAGGCGCATGTGAGTTACTCGTTGCCCTTGCATAATTGATTCCTCTGGGTTTGGTGTTGAAGACTTTGCATCAATACGCATTTTTTCTCCATCCTCCATCGCAATACCTGAGTCCATCGAGGTAAGTTGAATGCGCTTTTTTCTAATAAAATCGATGCAATTGTTGGATGCAATTTTAAAAAGCCAAGTACTAAACGCAAAACTTGGTGAATATTGATCCAAGCGACTAAAAGCTTTGCCAAACGCCTCAATTGTTAGATCATCTGCATCGTCTGGATTTTTCACCATTTTCAACATCATAAAATAGATGGAGTCGCGGTATCTGTCCATTAACGTAGCATAAGCAAGTTGATTTCCACCCAAGGCATCTTCCACGAGGGTTAAATCTTGCTTAGCTTTTTCGGATAAATGTTCATTTTCTACCATCTATAAATTTTTTGACGTTCGGTAACATAGTAGATGACAGGCATAATCATGGCATAAAACAAATCCCAAATTAAGAAATAAGGAATAAAGCTTTTTTCTTTCAGTTTTGCCAAGCAACGACCTTGAATCCACCATTTTAATACGAGTATAACTAAGAAAATACTAGCTGCAAACAACTGATAATTTCCACTAAACATCAAAATAACAAAAGATACCCACATGAGAATCAATGACAGTGGATATATTCCTAACAACCATTTCTTGATAAGCTTGTATCGGCTCGATGTGGAATAATGTCTAGATTTTTGTCGAATCCATCGCCCCCATGAGGGTGAGGCCGCAGAATAGCAATAAGAAGTTGGGTCTAAGTTGACAGTATAATTTGATTTTTTCGCTGCTTCTTGAATAAATAAATCATCATCGCCTGATGGAAGTGCATAATGTGATTTAAATCCATTGACCGAATTAAAGACTGATTTTGTATATGCCAAGTTTCTGCCAACACCCATGTAGGGTAATTTGGCTAATGCCATAGAAAAATAACTTACACCGATCCACGCGGTGTCAAAACGGATTAAACGATTTAAGAATCCTTTGCTTTTTGTGTAAGGCCCATAGCCAATTACGATTTCCTTTGACGAAGAAAAGTAAGATGACATTTGTTTGATCCATTGATTAGATGATGGACGACAATCTGCATCTGTTAGCAAAAAATGTTCGTATTTTGCTGCTTTTATTGCAAGTGTGATTGGTAGTTTTTTTCCAGGCCGAAGGTGTCTATTTCTGCCTAGTTCTACCACGCGCAAATTAGGAAATTGTCTGCTATACGCGTTAAGTAACCAACCGCTGTCATCGATGGATTGATTGTTCACCACAATGACTTCAAATTCTGGGTAGTCTTGGCTCAATATTATCGGTAGATTTTCATACAGGTTATCTGATTCATTACGAGCAGCTATGATTATACTCACCGGCATGTAAGAAGGCGTGGTTTTAGCGGGTGCCACATAATAGGCCATTCGAACATGTATGAAGAAAAGATAAAAAAGTTGGACAAAAACAAACAAACCAAATGCAACAAAGGCAAAAAAGTAAATATCGATTTGAAATGCAGGTAGATATGTCATTTTCTTATTCTCGATACAAATATGATGTCCTTAATTAAATCACCGTATCTTTGTTTAACCTATTTTTCAACAGATTTATGCACTTTGAACTTATTCATGAGGATCATCAGTCAAAAGCGAGGGCCGGAAAGTTGCACACAGACCATGGTGTAATCGAAACTCCGATATTTATGCCTGTAGGCACGGCAGGAACGGTGAAGGGCGTACATCAACATGAGCTAGCAAACGATATTAAGGCACAAATCATTTTGGGAAATACCTATCACTTGTTTTTGCGTCCAGGTATGCATACGATGGAAGCTGCTGGAGGTTTACATCAATTTATTGGTTGGGACAAACCTATGTTAACAGATAGTGGAGGCTATCAAGTTTATTCCTTAGCTTCTTCCCGAAAAATAACGGAAGAAGGGGTGAAGTTTCAGTCGCACCTCGATGGAAGTTATCATTTTTTTACACCTGAAAGAGCAATTCAAATTCAACGAATTATTGGAGCCGATATTATCATGGCCTTTGATGAGTGCACACCCTATCCGTGTGACTATCGTTATGCAAAAAAATCTTTAGAGATTACGCATCAATGGCTGGATCGTTGCCTTGAGGAAATGAAGATTAGCGCTCCTAAATATGGACATAATCAAGCCTTGTTTCCTATTGTGCAAGGGAGTGTTTATAAAGATTTACGCATTCAGTCTGCAGAGAAAATTGCGAGTTGCGAGGCATTGGGTAATGCTATTGGTGGGTTATCAGTCGGTGAACCCGAGGATGAACTATACGAAATGACAGATTTGGTATGCGGTATTTTGCCTTCTGAAAAACCGAGATACTTGATGGGTGTAGGAACGCCTGCCAATTTATTGGAATGTATTGCTTTAGGAGTTGACATGTTTGATTGTGTAATGCCGAGCAGAAACGCAAGGCATGGCTTATTATTTACGTGGTCTGGCACCTTGAATATTAAAAACGAAAAATGGGCAAATGATTTCAGCCCTATTGAAGAAGGTAGTGAGTTATTTGCTGATAAGGTTTATTCTAAAGCGTATTTGCGTCATTTAATTAAAGCAGGTGAATACCTTGGAGTACAAGTTGCAACGTTACACAACCTGAATTTTTACCTAGAATTAATGCAGGAAGCGCGTAATCAACTACTAGCTGGTACATTCACTTCTTGGAAAAACAAAATGATTCCAATATTGAAGCAAAGGCGTTAATGTCAATCATTGATCGGTATATCATAAAAAAGTTTTTAGGCACGTATTTTTTCATGCTTGGAATTATAATGATGTTTGCCACGGTATTTGATATTTCTGAAAAGTTGAGTGAATTTATCAGCAATAAAGCGCCGATATCTGGAATTATCTTTGACTATTACGTAAATTTCATTCTATATTACGGAAACTTATTTTCTTCCATGATTATTTTTCTTTCCGTGATTTGGTTTACTGCAAAAATGGCAAAAGACACTGAAATTGTTCCGATTCTTTTTAGTGGTAAACCTGTTTTTCGCTTGTATCGACCATACCTTATAGCAGCCACGGTTTTGATGATTCTTTCTCTTGTTTTGAATCATCTTATTGTTCCTTCTGCAAATAAAAAACGATTAGCTTTCGAAAATCAGTACTACCGAAATGCATTGGTAGTGGAAGATTATAATGCGGAATATCCAGGAAATTTGCATGTATATTTTTCTAATTATGTTGAATACGAAGACAAAGCGCATAATTTCATTGTGCAAAAATTTGATGACCAACAGAAGATTTCTTATTTTTTGAAAGCAAGGTATGCGAAAAATTCGCCAGGAACTTTCCATTGGACATTAGAAGATTACTATGAAAAAACGTTTGAATTCCCTGTAGGAAAAATCAGGTATGGTCATCGAAAAGATACCACTTTTTCCTTTCAAATGGAGGAAATGGCTCAACGACAAAATATTGCAGAAACAATGACCTACGGTGAATTAACAAAGATGATAGAGCGGGAAGATCAAAAAGGTTCTGACCTTGTTCCTTTTTATGAGATAGAATTGCATCAACGTACGTCTTATCCTTTTGCCGCCTATGTTTTGACAATTATAGGTGTTGCAGTATCCTCTGAAAAAAGAAGAGGAGGCATAGGAGTAAACATCGCTATTGGACTACTTTTCGTGTTTATCTATATATTTTCAATGAAGATGATGACGGTGGCTTCTGTGAATTTGGGGTTTCCGGTGCTACTAGCTGTTTGGGTTCCGAATATGCTTTTCTTAGGGATCTCTATCTTACTTTATTGGAGGTCACAGAAGTAAATACCGCAGAATTACGTAGCAATTTCAATACAAACACCTAGGATATTCCACGTACTACAACGGAATTTGGCCACATAATTTCGGATACTTTATATATCTATGATTGAATGTAGCAATTTTGAAGAAAACAAAGGGACATGAAAAAAATAGGAACAATTGGAAGAAAAGTAAACAAGGCACTTTTACCATTATTTTTAATGCAAACGCAAGATTTTCAACAGGCAAATTTTCACGAGAAAGAGCAGTATTTGACTAATGCTCAACTTCGTCAAAGTGATTTTTACCTGTTTGTCACTTTATTTGGCTTATTCTTGGGAGTAAGTTTGGTATTAAGAATGATTTTATTAGGCTAATCAAGTCGATAGATTTGGCCGTCCTCTGCACAATTCGAAAGGGGAAAAATTTGTCTCGCTTCATTCAGTAGTTCGTTAACTTCTGCGTATCTCGAAGAAAAATGTCCTAAAATAAGTTCCTTAACCTTTGCTTTTTGTGCGATTGTTGCCGCTTGTTCGGCCGTTGAATGAAAGGTCTTTTTCGCACGGTCTTTATGTTTGGAACTGAATGTTGCTTCGTGATACAAAAGATCAGAGTTTTCTATCCAAGGAATAATTTTCTCTTCGTACGCCGTGTCAGAACAATAACCGTAGGTAAATGAATGTTTTGGTTCTAGGGTAAATCTTCTGTAATCGCATTCAATGCCATTTATCTCAATATTTTTTCCTGCTAATAAATAGGGATAATGATGTAATTCCACCCCAGCAGATTTACACTTTTTTGCATCAATGCGAAACGGTTTTTGTTTTTCCTTGATTTGAAAACCGCAAGTTGGTATTCTATGCGTGAGTGGGAAACTCCAAATTTCGATTTTTTCATCTTCGAAGATACATGTTTTAGTGTCAAAACTCAAGGCTTTAAACGCAACATTGAATGCCATTTTATTTCCACTCACTGTGAAAATTTTTTCGATTATTTCTTGTAATTGGGTCGGTCCATATATGGTTATTCCTTTGTCTCTTCCAAGTAAGTTCATGGTGCTCAGTAATCCCGGTAAACCAAAAAAATGATCTCCATGTAAATGAGAAATTAAAATATGTGAGATGCGCTGTATGTGTACACCATATTTCCGCAATTGCATTTGCGTACCCTCTCCACAGTCTATTAGTAAATGTCGGTTATTGCAGCAAATGTACTGGGACGTTGGAGCTCTTTTTGATGTAGGCAAAGCAGCCCCACTGCCTAATATTCGAACAAAAAAATTCAATGATTCATGTGGCTAAGAGCTTCATCGACGCTACCTTCAATACTCAATACGCGATCCAATTGGGCAATTTCCACCATTTTTCGCACAGCAGATTGTAAACCACAAAGTACAAAAGTGCCATTAGTATCCTTGCACAAGCGATTGGCTACAAGAATTGCAGAAAGACCCGATGAATCACAGTACATTGTCTCCACCATTTCGAAAACGATTTCATTTACTCCGTTTTTGTGATGCAGCAAGAACAAACTTTTTAAATCTGGGGCGTTACTTGAATCGAGTTTTGCCACATGTGAATGAACAACGATGGCATTCCCGTGGGTAGATATTGAAAAGTTCATGACCCTATTTTTTTTAAAGTTAATTATAAAATCATCGCTCAATCTTGGCAGCTAATAAATAAATTGCAGCCATTCGAATGGCTACACCATTCTCAACCTGTTGTAATATAATAGATTGCGACGAATCCGCAACATCACTTGTGATTTCAACACCTCTATTGATCGGTCCGGGGTGCATAACCACAATTTCTTTTGATAAACTCGCTAAAATTTCCTTAGTTAATCCAAAAAGCATCGAATATTCTCGAAGCGAAGGAAAATACTTAATATCTTGTCGTTCAAGTTGAATGCGTAACATATTGGCAACATCACACCACTCAAGAGCTTCAACAAGGTTGTGAGACACTTTTACGCCTAGTGATTGAATATACTTTGGTATTAGTGTTGCTGGTCCACAAACCATTACTTCTGCACCTAGTTTTTGCAAGCAATAAATATTTGAAAGTGCCACACGGGAATGTAAAATATCTCCTACGATTACAATTTTCTTTCCTGCAACCTCACCCAATTTTTCTCTAATTGAGTATGCATCTAGTAATGCTTGGGTGGGATGTTCGTGTGTGCCGTCTCCAGCGTTGATAATTCGTGCATTCACCTTTTGCGAGAGAAAATGCGCTGCTCCTGGGTTTGGATGACGCATAACAACCATATCCACTTTCATTGATAGGATGTTGTTTACTGTGTCAACCAGTGTTTCGCCCTTTTTAACGGAACTTCCAGAGGCAGAAAAATTAACAACATCTGCGGAAAGACGCTTCTCAGCTAGTTCAAAAGACAAACGCGTTCTCGTAGAATTTTCGAAAAAAATATTGGCAATGGTAATGTCACGTAAGGAAGGTACTTTTTTAATTGGTCTGTTAATCACTTCCTTGAAACTGTCAGCCGTTTTGAAAATCAACTCGATATCTTGCTGCGTTAAATCTTTTATGCCAGTAAGGTGATCAACACTTAAATTCGTCATCTTATTCCTTTGTAAATAATACTACTTCATCTGCTCCTTCGGTTTCTTTCCATTCTACAGAAACTCTTTCTGAAACTAGGGTATCAACAGCCTTTCCAACATAATCTGCTTGAATAGGTAGATCTCTTCGAAATCTTCTATCCACTAAGACTAAAAGTTCAACCTTTGATGGCCTACCGAACGTAAGTAAGGCGTCTAGTCCCGAGCGTATTGTCCGCCCTGTAAACAGCACGTCATCAACAAGTACAACTTTTTTGTTCTCTATACTAAAATCTAAATTAGTAATGCTCGGTATGAGCGGACGTTCTCTTCTACGAAAGTCGTCACGAAAGAAAGTAATGTCTAGATTTCCGCAGCGAACCGGTTGTTGAAGAATGTTTTCCAACGTATCTTTCAAACGGCTAACCACGTGAATTCCTCTAGGCTGTAGACCAACCAATACCGTCTGTGAAAAATCGTGGTGCGATTCAATTAATTCATGAGAAAGTCTTTTCAATGTCAGTTCGAGATGCTTTTCATTGAGAATGACTTGTTTTTCCATCTCAACAAAGATAATTGTTTTGCGAAATACGCAGGGTGCTAACGTGAAAAATTACAAACATCTTGATCAACATCCGAAATCAGGAAGAAACTGCCAGTCACAAGCAATAAGTCCTGTGGGGAAAGCTTTGTTTTTATCTTATTGATCGCTTCATTTACATCCCTAAAAATTTCTTGCACCCGAAGATCCTCAGAGCGTAAAGTTTTAGCCGCATCATAGCTTATGCTTCTATTGTTTGAAAATGTACAAAGGTTTAACATGCAATTATGAGGAAATAATGATAAAATTTTACGCGCGTCCTTATCTTGTGAACAGCCATAGATTACATGTAATTGGCCACTTGTTTTCAAGTATTGAAGTGTTTCTGATATCCCATCAATATTGTGCGAAACATCGAGGTATATCGTCGGATTTTCTTGAATTTTTGTTAATCGAGCATAAATCCCTGTATTTTTGGTGAGTTTGGTAAAAAGGGTATCAATTTTTTCTTGCATTAATTCGAATCCTAATATATGTAAGGTTTTCAAGGCAGTCTTCAAATTACTAACTTGATAGGGCGGCAAGTCATAGTTTTCTATTTCCCAGTTTGTTGATTTTTCATCTTCAGCGAAATAAATAGGAGAGTTATTGTTTTTAGCAATCTGTTCAAATAAGTTTCGAGTTTCTATCTGGCGTTTACCTATTACCACTGGAACATGCGGTTTGATGATTCCTGCTTTTTCCTCGGCGATTTCTTCAAGTGTTTCTCCTAAAAACTGCGTATGGTCGTATCCGATGTTTGTGATGATACATATTTCTGGACGTACCACATTTGTTGCATCCAATCTGCCCCCCATACCTGTTTCCAGCACAACCCAAGTGCATTGTTGTTGCGAAAAGTATTGTAGCGCCATGGCTAATGTAATCTCGAAGAATGACGGTTGAAAGTTGAGGTCCATGTTCTTCACTTTTTTACAGAAATCAAGAACTTCCTGTTCTGAAATCGTAGTTCCATTCACGCGTATGCGTTCTCTGAAATCGAAAATATGAGGTGAGGTAAAGAGTCCAACTTTTTCATTTTCGTTACTTAAAAATGAAGCGAGGTAGCTACACGTAGAACCTTTTCCGTTGGTGCCTGCCACATGAATAAAACGCAAACTATCCTGAGGATTTCCAAAGTATTTCAGAAGCGAATAGGTATTCGCTAATCCTGGTTTATAAGCAGGTGCCCCTAGTTGTTGGTAGGATGGAAATTGTGCAAAAAGCCAATTTACCGCAGTTGAGTAGTTATCTTGAATCAATTCTGACAATGAAAAATGCGTGATCTTTAGCTCCCGACGTTCTCATGTTGTACTTAATAGTCCTTTTTACCCGAGCGACGACATCACTAACGATGTTAATGTCATTGCAATTGGATTCGCGTTTGATGACTGTAACTGTTCGGCAAGATCCGTCATCATTTAAAGTAACCTTCAAGGATATTTTACAATCGTAATTGATTTCATATTGTGGAATAGACGGAGTATTCATTAACTTTCTGTCTGCAGTACCACCAGTGGGACCATTTCCACGGTCATCTGGACCATCTCCTTGATTCCCATTCCCATTTCGACCAAATCGATCTCCATCGTCGCCTGTACCTCCATTGCCAAACGGATTATCCGATTGACGTTCAGAACCTGATGGCGTTTCATCCCCTCCTTTTTGATTTGAGGTTAACTTATTACGGGAATTTGTTTTTCTATTAGGATTGTTATTGGCGGTACTTTGCCCACCTTCTTTGTTCTCCACTTTCAAATCTTTCAAGTCCAATTCTTTGAAATCCAACGGAGGGGCAATTTCAACTTGCTTTTGAGGAGTTTCCTTAGTTGTCTCTATTTCTGGCCAGAAATATAAAAGTAACAGGGTAGAAATGATAATTACCGCAGTCGCTGCTCCAGATTTTCTTTCGTCGGCAACATCGCTATACTTTTCTCTATCCCTTGTTTCTTTATTCATTTTCGTAGGCTATTACTGGAGACCATTCGTTTACTTGGCAAAGGGCCAAGACCTTAAAAACCGCTTCAAATTTAGCGTCACGGTGAGAAGCAATTCGCAATTTCTTTTTACCTGATTTTTCTACTGCTTGGTAAACGAGATCTTTAATTTCTTCAATATTTTGATAGGTCGGTGCATTTTCCGTGCCACCATCACCTGTATTGACAATATAGGTGTTGTCTGCGTTGATGATAACAGTTGCCTCTACCGGATTTTGATCTTTGGGTGGGTTTTCGCTTGTCTTCGGCAGATCAATGGGGGTTTGGTTATTTGCCATCAAACTCATGATGACAAAAAATATCAGCAATAAAAAGACCAAATCGGTCATGGATGCCATCCCGCCTTCTATTTTTACTTTATTTCGTGAGTTGAAATTCATAGCCTGGTGCTTAAACGTCCATGTTCTTAACCTTACTTTCTTTTCTTCTGGCAGCATATTCAACCAGTTCTAGGGCTGCATTTTCCATACGGTAAATGACTTTTCCAATTTGCCCAACCAAGAAATTGTACCCCATGAAAGCGATAATACCTACAATTAGACCACCTACCGTGGTGATCATTGCCGTCATGATACCCGGAGCAATGGTTTTAATTTCTAAAGATTGTGATTCGCTTAATTCGTAAAATACACTCACCATACCAATTACGGTTCCTAAGAATCCAACCATTGGTGCGGCACCAGCCATTGTCGCCAAGGAGTTAAGTCGTTGCTCCAAACGTAGCACCTCAAATTTACCAGTGTTTTCAATTGTTGAGGTCAATTCAGAAGAAGAACGATCGATTTTTTGAATACCTTTTTCCAACATTTTAGCTACAGGTGAATCCGTATTTGTACATTTTGCCAAAGCTCCTTGAATGTTATTGCTCTCTAAGTCCGCTTTTACATTTTTAAGCAAGCTTTTTTCTGACTCTACAGCCTTTCGAATCGCAAGGAAACGTTCGATGAACACAAAGATTGTCCAAGCAGCCATTGCTAATATGATAAGATTTATGGTAAGACCAAGTCCCTCATTCGACTTATCGATGATGTCCCATACACTTTGGTAAGTGGTAGTAGTCTTTTGGGTGCTTGCCTCTGGTGTAGCTTGTAATAAAAATGAAAAGTTCATATGCTTAAAAGTTAATTATAAATTTTTGTTACTATTTCTTAGATACAAAATAAGTAGTTTCTCTATCAATTGATTTCGAATGGTGAGGTGTTTCTACCTGTTTTTTATCTTCTTTTTTCTCTAATTCACTTGGGTCTTTTTTAGGCATTAATAAGAATACACCAATTCCACCAAAATATCCGAGTGCAGCCAATAATGAAATTCGTTTCATGTACCAGAAAAATGAAATCTTTTCCATTCCCATTGCCACGACGCCTGCTGCCGAGCCAATGATGAGCATAGATCCTCCTGTTCCTGCTGCAAATGCGATGAAATGCCAAACCTCTGCATCCATAGGTTCTTGGAACATTCCTATAGAGGCCGCTACCAATGGCACGTTGTCAATAATCGCTGATGCAACTCCCAACATGGTAACAAATACGCCTTCTGGAATACCAGCATTTTTGACATCTTGTCCAAAATTAAAGATTAATCCTGCGGATTCCATTGCTGCAACTGTCATAAGTATTCCTAAGAAGAATAGTACCGAAGGCATTTCTATTTTACTCAAGGCCTTCATAGTTGGACCGCTGTGACCATGGCTATCCGTTGCATCTGTCAGGTTTAAGGTCCTGTTACTTAAGAATTCAGCAATAATGGCAAATACAGCCAAAGACAACATCATTCCTAAGTATGGAGGTAAATGTGTTACCGTTTTAAATATAGGAACGCAAATGATTAAAAACAAACCTAAATACAACATTAGTTTAGAGTTTGGATTTGTTTGTTCATCTTCCATAACTTCCACTTCCCCTTTAAACGCCGGCAAGAAATTACCTACAATCAATGGTAATAGGATACAAACTAAAGATGGTAAGCCCAAATGAATTACTAATTCAGCAGTGGATACCTTATTAGCCATCCAAAGCATGGTAGTAGTTACGTCGCCTATTGGCGTCCAAGCGCCACCTGCATTGGCAGCAATAATTATGAACCCTGCATACCACATACGATCTTCTTGATTGCTAACGATTTTACGTAGTATGGTAATGAGAACAATTGTTGCAGTAAGGTTGTCAATAATTGATGAAAGAAAGAACGCAAGGAAAGACACAATCCAAAGCAATTTAGCTTTGCTTCTCGTTTTGATCATTCCTTTAATGGAGGCAAAACCATCAAAAAAGTCAATCATCTCAACAATGGCCATGGCTCCCATTAAGAAAATGAGAATTTCAGCAGTTTTTCCGAAATGATGAAGTAAGGCCTCGTTTACCATTTCAACACGATGCTCGTGGTCTCCTGTTAATTTGGGAACGGTATATTCCCCATCACTTCCTAAAATCACACCTTTCGCGGGATCTAACCAAATTTCTAAATTGTCTACTCCGAGAATTAGTAAGGTCCAACATGCTACCATCATAAGAAGAGCAGGGATGAGTTTATCGATTTTGAGCGTGTGCTCCATGGTTATCGCTACATAACCCAATACAAAAACAGCAAAAATTAAAAGTGTCATAATAATAAATTAAGAAATTAACTGATTCAAGGCGATTTCGAAGGCCGCCTTGGCTATACCTCTATTTTGGTTGTGTGTTTCGTAAGTCTTTAAAAGCGCTTGTTTTATCACAGATGAGGTGTCGTTAAAGATTGCCGCATCCTCTAGTTTGTCCAAATCATTACTCATTAAATAAGCAAATACCCTCGCCATTCCACAGTTGGCCATAAAATCTGGAATTAATGCAAGTTCAGCATCTGCATGCTCTGCGATTTTTCCAAAAAATATTTCCGGATCAGCAAATGGCACATTCGCTCCTGAGGAAATAACAGAAATTCCTGCAGCAATCATTTGATTCAATTGATCTTTCGTAATCATTCGACTTCCTGCACAGGGAATAAAAACATCTGCTTTTGTGGACCAAATACGGTTATTAACCTCTTCGTAAGTTAGTAAATCGGGAGCGGAAAGTTCGTTTCCGTTTTTGTTAAGGAAAAGCGTTTTAATTTCTTCAAATGTAAACCCATCTTCTTTGATGAGTCCCCCAACACGGTCAATGATTCCAACAATTTTTGCTCCTTCCTGAGAAAGGTAATAGGCCGCGGCGGAACCAACATTTCCCCATCCTTGTACAATAACTTTTTTTCCCTTAAGGTCTCCACCCCAAATTGCGTAATAGTGACGAATCGATTCGGCAACTCCGAAACCGGTAATCATATCGGCAATTACATATTTTTTATCAACTGATGGAGAGTATTTTACGTCTTCAATAACTTTCAACACACCCTGACGCAATTGACCGATACGATTAATTTTCTGCGATTCTTTAGGTTGAAAATGACCATTAAAAACACCTTCTTGAGGATGCCAAACGCCACAATCTTCAGTAATTGGAATAACCTCATGGATTTCGTCTACATTAAGGTCTCCACCCGTTCCGTAGTAATTTTTCAACAAGGGAGAAACTGCGGCAAACCACCTCCTCAAAACACCTTCCTTGCGTGGGTCTTTGGGGTCGAAATTAATGCCAGATTTTGCACCACCTATTGGTGGACCAGCCACTGTAAATTTCACTTCCATGGTTTTAGCCAAGGATTCAACCTCACGTTTATCCAGCCCTTTTCGCATCCTTGTTCCACCTCCAGCAGCACCGCCACGTAACGAATTGATGACCACCCACCCTTCTGCTTCAGTTTCTTGGTCCTTCCATTCGAAGACAATTTCTGGTCTCTTCCCTTCAAATTTCTGTAATAACTCTTTCATTATAGTTAGAAAATCTTGACAAAATTAAAAATTTGAAGCTAGTGGCGATTTCTTTTTATAGGATTTACGAACATAGTTGTTGTGGATAAGTTCTTAATTAGGCAAATGCATTACACCTCCGCAGACTGAAGTTTTCGCTCCTGTTACGCTCGGAACATTATTAGGTTTTCCCTGCAAAAAAAGCGCACCCAAATAGGCAAAAATTAGCGCTTCCTTGAAATCAATTAAATTATCGGCTGGCAATATTATTTCCGCTTGGGTAAATCGCTTAAGTTGTTGAAGAAGAAAAGTATTTTTAGCACCGCCTCCTGTAACCAAAACACGGTTGATAGAAAATTTTTCTAGTTGAGATCCAATTTGATTAGCAATGTGCTCTACACAAGTTCGCAGTGAATCTTCTGGTAAAAGATCTGTATGATATTTTGCATAGAAATTCTCATCCAACCATTCCGTACCTAAAGATTTGGGTGCTTCTTGCAGGTAATAAGGCAATTTATCCCAAGCCATAAGTTGTTCCTTGTGAACGCTTCCTTTTTTCGCTAGCATACCCCCCTTGTCGAAGGTGTAACCATTCATTGCTGCAAATCGATTCAACGGCAAATTACACGGACAAATATCAAACGCGATGATTTTATCTTTTTGTTTTAAACTGATGTTTGAAAAACCACCCAAGTTAAGAAAGGCATCTGCCTGCTGGCTAAATAAATCAAAATCACCAATAGGAACCAATGGAGCGCCTTGTCCTCCCAAAAGCACGTCTTTCGTGCGAAAATCATTGATTACAGCTATGCCAGTATTAAGCGCGATGGTTGAGCCACATCCAATTTGTAAAGTAAATCCTTTATTTGGTTGGTGAAAAATTGTATGTCCATGACTCGCTACAGCAGCTATTTCAGATTTGTTCAGTTGAAATTCCTGAATAAACACTAAAATTTGTTCAGCAAAATAAGCTCCTAATTGCTTGTCTAAAAGACAAAGTTCATCACTTTTTAAAGAGGTGGCCAATCGAAGGGGTCTTTCAAGGGTGTGAGGATAGGCAATTGTTTTAGCATGAAGTAATTCAAAAGTGGTAAAATCATCTTTGAAGTCAAACAAACAACATGCAATATCTAAACCGTCCAGTGAAGTTCCGGACATAAGACCAATGATTTGTAATTTCTGCCTGGTATTTTTTTTCACGTAAGGGGAAAATCGATTATTTTTGTCAAAATTAATTAAAAACCTAGACCATGAATTTCGAATTAACAGAAGAACATCTTGCAGTTAAGGAAGCCGCCCGTGATTTTGCACAAAATGTATTAAAACCTGGAGTAATCGAACGGGATAACTTGCAAAAATTTCCGGAAGAGGAAATTAAACAGCTAGCTGAATTAGGATTTATGGGAATGATGGTTGATCCGAAATACGGAGGTAGCGGAATGGACACCTTGTCTTATGTTTTGGCCATGGAGGAAATTTCCAAGGTTGATGCGTCCACTTCTGTTTGTATGTCTGTAAATAATTCCCTTGTTTGTTGGGGTTTAGAGAAATTTGGAACCGAGGAACAAAAACAAAAATATTTAGTTCCACTTGCAACAGGTGAAAAAATAGGTGCATTTTGTTTGTCTGAGCCTGAAGCTGGTTCTGATGCTACGTCTCAGCGCACGACGGCAATTGACATGGGAGATCATTACTTATTAAACGGAACGAAAAATTGGATTACCAACGGATCATCGGCATCTATTTATTTAGTGATTGCTCAAACAAATGCTGAATTAGGTCATAAAGGTATAAATGCGTTAATCGTGGAGCGTGGAATGGATGGCTTTGTGGTAGGTGCAAAAGAAGACAAAATGGGAATCCGAGGAAGTGATACGCATACCTTGCTTTTTAATGACGTAAAAGTTCCAAAAGAAAACAGAATTGGTGAAGATGGTTTTGGATTTAAGTTCGCCATGAAAGTATTATCTGGTGGAAGAATAGGAATTGCTGCGCAAGCTTTGGGAATCGCAGCTGGAGCACTTGAATTATCCACCGAATATTCAAAGCAACGTAAAGCTTTTGGAAAAGAGATATACAAACACCAAGCAATAGCTTTTAAGTTGGCTGATATGGCTACGGAAGTAGAAGCAGCGAGACTTTTGGTGTACCGTTCGGCCTTAGACAAAGATGCAGGAAGAAATTACGATCAATCTTCTGCTATGGCAAAATTATATGCTTCGAAAGTAGCGATGGAGCAAGCTGTTGAAGCTGTACAAATTCATGGTGGATATGGATTTGTGAAGGAGTATCACGTTGAGCGACTGATGCGTGATGCTAAGATTACCCAAATATATGAAGGAACAAGCGAAGTGCAGAAAATAGTGATTTCTCGCGGTATACTTAACGCATAGTTTTATCTACTTAATTAACGGAATTCCTTGATCGCGGTATTTTAGCGTAACGTTTTTGAGGTAGTCTTCGCGCCATTGACGCGCGGCCATTTGATTTATCTGTTCCATAAGGGGATAATCATCTGTAATAATGAGGGCATCCGAAAGATCTAGTTTGTCGAAATTGAATAGGTTTTGTTTGATTCCGTAAGTCTCTAGTTTTCCGTTTTTGAAGTAGGTAATAGGAATAGTCATCTTTTTCTCAAGGTCTAATGGTTTTAATGTGGCAACAAACAAATTGTTTCTGTTGCGCTCACCTTCCTCAAAAGTTGGGAGCATTTGTACCTGGAACCCCGCGTGAATAAGCGTTTTATACAAAGATCTACCGGAAATACCTGCTTCTCCTGTAATATTTCCGTTGAAATTAATAATGACGATTCCTCTGTCAGTTAAAGCCGTTTTCACTTTTTCAAAGGCTTCCACGCTTAACACATGAGAAGGAGCAATTTCTCCGTTGAAAATATCCATGACGATAAGGTCATAAAGGTTTTTATTGGCATTTAGTACCCGACGTGCATCATCTTCAATGACGTTGATGTCATCGGGTAATGAAAAATATTCCTTAGAAAAACGGATAATATCTTTATCAAGTTCCACAGCATCAATCGTGTAATTTAAGTTCTGTTTATCGGATAAGAACAATGGAACGATTCCTCCACCGAGACCGAGCACGAGTGCATTGGAAGATTGTTTACCATGGCAACTTGCAAGAGACTTTAAAATTCCCGGATAGGACCAAAGCGAAGCAATGCTTGTTCCATTGGTTATCCTAACCCAAGTTTGCCCCATTCTGTTAATAAACAGGGTTCTGTCTACAGTGGAATCGTTAATTTCTGTTTCGACGACCATTAGTTGACCGTTTAATCCTTCTTTTAACTCCAACACCTTGACATTGTTCGTTTCATGAAGAGAGAACTTCCCAATGCCAAACGTCAAGAATCCAATGCCGATTGCTCCATAGCTGAAAAAGCGAAAGCGACCGCCGCGATAAAAAGCTACAATAGCAAACATGACTGTAGACAAAAAAGTAGCAATTTGCAAGGTTTTAATCAAGCCGTGGTCGGGAATAAAAATAAAACCTGAAAGTAAAGTAAATAATACGCCACCCCATGTAGAAAATGCATATAAGGTTCCTGCAGTTGAGGTTTCTCTAGAAAGTTTGGCAATTAAAATCGGTGTTGTTGCTGCCAATAGAATACTCGGCAAAAATAGACCACAAATGGCAATAGTATATGCCGAGCTAATTTCATCTTCTAGTAAACTTCCCCTATTACTGATATCAACCAGGAATAAAGTGATTATGCCAAGAAGTGCTACACATGCTGTGAGCACAAGAAGCGCACTTGATTTCGAGTTGCTAGTTTCATTGTTCTTTTTAGCGCTTAAAAAAGCACCTAAAAAATACCCAATAGCCAAACCTCCAACAGAAAGCATAATGAGTATTGCCCAAGTATTCATGGAATTCCCCAAAATTGGCGAAAGCACATGTGGAATCGTAAGTTCAAGTGTCATCACTAAACTGCCTTCTAAAAATGCCAAAAAGAATAAAATTCGTTTAGTCATGATTCGATTTTAAAAGCCAATAAGAAATTCCAGCAGCACTTATCAATAGACATGCTAACCATGCGATCGTTGCACTGACTCCAAATGTAGGCAGCATCACAAAAAGACAGAGTAGAGTAAACAGAATTCCTGAAAGAGTTCCAATGCCATATACCATTCCTGCATGCTTCCCTGGATTAGCACTGCTTTTTTCATTGTTGGTGAGGAATGCGGTCACAAGAGGCGATGTAAGTCCCATGCAAAAAACAGGTATTGTTAACGTAAATAAACCTGTAACTAGGGATGCTGTTTTTATTCCCATCGTGTAAGTCATTGGTAAGATACTGTCCTTTGTAAGTAAAATGAATATCACATAAAGTCCTGCAATAAGCAGCGATAGGGGCAAAACATGCCATTTTTTTCTGTCAGACCAATATTGACTGACTTTGTATGCAATAGCTAATGAAACAAGCGTTAGTGTAAGTATAGAAGTCCAAACGTACAAGGTAGCACCAACATGGGGTGTGTATAGTTTTGCAGCCATTATTTCATATGACAACAACGCACCACCTTCCAGAAAAACAACCAATAGAAATAGGATTTTTTTAGGCATGTGAAACAAAAATAGCACATTCTATGGAAAAATTGTGAATTCGAAGCACATGATTGTACAACACGTTAGATGAAATAATTTAGTTACTTACCTTTGTCCAATGAAAAACAAATGGGCATTAATTACAGGGGCTTCGAGTGGCATTGGAAAAGAATTGGCATTTAAACATGCAAGAAAAGGTGGAAATCTCGTCTTGTTGGCCAGAAGGGAGAGAGAATTGCAGGATTTGAAAGAATTGCTCATTGCTAAATACGAAGTTAACGTATTAATTTATCCCATTGACCTAACGGAAAATGACGCTATTAGAAAAGTTCTATATTTTTTGAACCAGGAGAAGATACAGGTTGAGGTGTTGATGAATAATGCTGGTTTTGGAGGTTATGGGTTGTTTATGGACCGATCGATTGAAAATGACTTGAAGATGGTTGATTTAAATATTAAGTCACTCATAGAGCTTACACACGCTATTTTACCTATGATGAAGGAAAAAAATGCGGGGTTCATTCTTAATACAGCAAGCACTGCGGGGTTTCTGCCCGGGCCTTTACAAGCCACCTATTTTGCAACGAAAGCTTTTGTTGTATCCTTTACTGAGGCCATTTCCTATGAATTAAAGCATACAGGAATTTCTGTTACAGCGCTTTGCCCGGGTCCGGTAAAAACTGAATTCGAGAAATCAGCAGGTATGGAAGGTGGTAAGTTTTTTGAGAATGCGATGTCTGCGCAATTAACCGCTGAACGTGCGTATAAAGCAATGGAAAGAAAAAAGGTTGTTTTTATTTCTGAATACCCGTTAGCCGTTGCTTTGCGTTTTATCCTTCCAATTATTCCAAGAAGATGGCAAGCAGCAATGGTCTATCGTTTACAAAAGATGTAAAAATTGCCAAGAACCTTGTGGGCTATCAATAATGTCGTAATTTTGATACATGAATTGGCCAACGCTTTTTTTGAATGACGTAGCAGGTACAGAAATTCTGGTCATCTTTCTTGTTATCTTACTTTTTTTTGGTTCGAAAAGTATTCCTGGGATTGCAAAATCGTTGGGGCGCGCTTTGTTTGAATTTCGAAATGCTACAAATGAAATTAAGCAAGAAATCAAGAAAAGTGGTGGTGATATGAAAGGAGATTTGAACCTTGACACGTTAATTAAAGAAACTACAGAAGGAGTTCAACAACCATTGGATCAGGTGTTTACAGACGTGGACCACGCGGTACATTATAATCCGTCAACAATAGATCAAAAGGTAGCAGTCACAACAGGGAACGCTGAACACACATCACCAACAATCGAAAACACTGAAAAAGAAACACATGATTGAAGTCGGTATCATAATGGGTAGCAAGTCTGACTTGCCGGTAATGCAAGCAGCAAAAGATTTTTTAGATGAACTAGGGATTTCCAACGAGATTTCCATTGTTTCAGCACATCGTACGCCAGAATTGATGGTGGAATATGCAAAAAGTGCTGCAGACCGTGGGTTGAAAGTGATCATAGCCGGTGCTGGAGGTGCAGCGCATTTGCCCGGAATGACAGCATCGCTAACAACGCTTCCCGTCATAGGAGTTCCAGTGAAATCCTCAAATTCTATCGATGGTTGGGATTCTATTTTGAGCATTTTACAAATGCCAAATGGTATACCAGTGGCAA
>Ga0315900_10001543_pt1 | contig 36745 bp, 37 predicted proteins | sample LakEriMetagenome_FD_203521 | JGI IMG/M metagenome (GOLD analysis project Ga0315900, IMG submission 203521) | Freshwater fungal communities from buoy surface, Lake Erie, Ohio, United States - Buoy 12 MA114 | ecosystem: Environmental > Aquatic > Freshwater > Lake > Lake biofilm | place: USA: Lake...
AGGTACGAAGAAGTTCGAGACGCTGGTCGCGCAGGCCGAACAGCAGCTTCTGTGCATCGAGGACATCGAGGTAGGAAAAGGCGCCGCGCGCATAGCCGTCATTGGCCAATGAAACCGCACGTTCCGCTTCAGGAAGAGGGCCGGTTTCCAGCAGCCTGATGGCGTCAAGCGCGTTGAGCGCCGTGCGTTCAAGACGCGCGCTCTCGCGGAGCAGGGACTGACGCAGGGCGTCTGCCTCCGCCTCAATCTGGCGCGATTGCGAGGCAGCTTTCTGCTCTGACGGCGCTGCGCGCTTTGGTGCACCGAGCGGCACAGAGACCCCGCCCAGTACCGCGAGGCTTTCGTCGGTGCCGAATTTCCGGACGCCTGCGCTCCAGGTGACATCGGGGACCCGGTCCGCTTCGGCAACCCGGATCGCCGCCTGAGCCTGGCGCCGCTCGGCTTCCAGGCGCGACAGTTCGGGAGAGCCTGTCACATCGAGTGGGTGTTCATCATGTCCGTTGCCACGGGACAGACCGCAGATATCCACACCAAAATCAGGCGAGCCTGCCCAAAAGTCTGCGAGCGCTGCGCGAAGCCGTTCGGCTTCCTGCGTGAGCCTCTCAAGCTCGCCTTCCGCCACCAGCGCATCAGCCGTTGCGCGGGACCCTGCGAGGAGCGGGTCGCGCGCGGCCTCTACCCGCTTCTCGATCAAAGCCTGCGCTTTGCGCGCGGCGTCGAGCCTTTCAGCGGCAAGTGAGGCACGTTCCTGAGTGAGGGCAAGGTCTACATAGAGAGACTGGATTTCGTAGGCGATTTCCGCCTTACTGATCTCGACCCCCGCTTCGGCGATGTCCACGCTGCGCTCGGCGAGGGACGTGCGCGCCTCGCGCTTGCCGCCCCGCTCCCAGACCCGGTTGAACGTACCGGTGACTTCAAGGTTCTCGATTTCAGAACCGAGGCCTATCCCCGGAAAGTTCTCGAACTCAAGGCTCAGGGAATCGGCAGGCCTCAGCGCGGCGATTGCCCGCTCTGCGCGGGCGGTTGCTACAGCCGCGCGTGCAGCCGCTGGCCTCAGGTCGCTTTCGAGCGCCCTGCGGACGGCTTCGTCAAGCGGGAGGTAAAGCGCGGCGGCTTCGCTATCGCGTGTGCAGGTCTGAGCAGCCGCCGGCAAAAATCCGGACGCCGCAGCGAGCGCGCAGGTCGCGCTCAGGATACTGAATTTCATGGAATGGTCTTCCCAAGCCTGTTGCTGTCATACGGCATGCGCGCGGGACCGCGCGCATTGTCGAGAAGCAATCAGGCGCGGGGGGGGCGTTCCAGGCTAGGAACAAGGGCAGAGCTGGCACTCTGCACGATGAGCGCCGGAACTGCATCAACCGGGACCGCAAGCGCGGAAAACTCAACGGAGTCAGGCTGGGTCATTGGCACATGACAATTGCCATGGGCGTGGACACCATGATCGGTCGACGCGGGATCGTCAGAACCTGCATCATCATGTTGTTGGACTGCCGCGATTTCGGCAGCGCAGCCGTGCTGCTCATGCGGGTCGCACAGAGGCTCTGAACTCGCTGGCAAGGCCAGAAAGGCTAAAGCGGCCAACATGGGCATCAACCGCTGGAGCAGGAGTCGCGCAAACTTCATGTAAGGGGCGTTTAGCCTGATTTTCCTTCGAAGTCATTAAGGACTTCCAGCCACGATGACGCATCTGCTTGATCTTATGTGATATTATCGCGTCTCAACTTGCCGCGACCTGCCAACCGGCCTCGCATCGCAGGATGCTCGGAATGGAGAAACAAACTCAAACAAAAAACACCGGCGCGAAGCCGCCGCCTACTGTCCTGAAGTTGGTTGTCTGACCTCGGTAGAGGCGCGCAGAGGCGAGCAGTACCGCGCTGTCATATGTATAGAGCCGCACGTCTGTCTTCAGGGTCTGCGGGGCGCCATCGAGAAGGATCTGGCGTTCGCCGGGCGCAACAAGATCCTGGGCAATGTAATCTGCCTGCAGAATTTCTTCCCATACCGAGCGCGTAAGCTTGTCCCCTCGGTACACCGCCTTGCCCCCATGCCCGGAGACGGGCTTGAAGAACAACTGCTTGCGCCTTGACCAGAGTTCAGCGGCGTTATCGGGCGAGACCGGGACCGTGCGAGGAATCGAAGACAGGGATTGTACTAAATCGGGAGAAGTGCCCCAACTCTGCAGCAAGTTGGTATCGGAGAGTACGGTCAGATTTCTCTTGTGGGCAAAAAGCGCATGGTTATGGGGATTGGGTGTCACGACGACCGCGTTCTCTAGGTAGGCCTGACGCAAAGCCGCGTGCCGGGGCTCCGACAAACTGAAGTCCACAAGCCGGTTGTACACGAGATCAATTTCGCTGCCGCGTGCGGTAAGCTTACCTCCGGCGCAGTTCAGTTCAGACGGGTCGGCAACTACCGTCTCAATACCGGCGGCTTCAAACAGACGCTTGGCAAGCAGGAATTCAGGATAAAGGTACTGTTCCGCTGGCAAGTCGTCCACTATCGCGATTGTCCTTGGGCGGACGGTGCTGCGCTGGCGCTGCCATTCGGCCTCGAACATCCCGATTACCGTTTGATCAAACGTGCGGGCATCCGGCGCGCTGATGAAGGGCTGTACCGCGTCACAGCAGGCAAGTTGAGCCCGCGCGCCAAACGCGTTCAAGAAGGCGCCGCCGGCATTGGTGTTGATCTCAATGAGGCGGGGAGGACCGCTTCCGAGGTGAAAGTCGTAGCCCATCAGGGCTCCGCGTGGACCAAAGTCGCGCTGCGCTACGTCGGGTGCCCAGGACAGAACCAGATCACGGTAGGTGTCAGTGCGCGCCAACGTTTCTATCGCGCCCACAATTGCCAACATCGACGCACGGTCGGCTTCCGGCAGGAAGACCGGCACGCCGGAGAACAGATGTGGGCGGCTGGCGATATAAAGTTCGTAGAATGAGCTGTCGCCAGCTGCAGACTGCAGCGCCGTTGCCAGCGCCGCCCTGTCAAGCGTGATGCAGAAGCAGCTCTGATTGAACTGGGAGACAAGAGCTTCGGTCGTCGGCAATGTGGCGCTTTCTGCTGCTTCTGGCGCCGATGCTGCAGAAGACGACTGCGAGCCGGATAATTCGCCGCTCATTGTGCTACCCCGAAGTAAACAGCCTGAACCCATCACAAAGCTGGGAGCGGCAATCAGGCGCTCCCGGCCCTCCGGCTTGGCGTCATGATTCCGATCTGTGAGTACAATACGCTTTTTCGCAAAGCGGCAACACACATACCTGTGTGCCCCTTTTGATGTCACGTATCCTTTCGGGGCGGAGCTTCCGGCCCGGCGTCGCCTTTTGGAGCGGTTGTCTCTGTCTTGAATTCAGCCTCGCCTTGGACGCTGTAAATCCTGATTGGCATGAGACAATGCCTGCAATCGGCAGCGCGATCACGGCAACTCCGTAATCGTGGCGCGTCAGAGCTTGAGGCGCTGATTTCATCCACGCGGGACTTTGCACAGTGAGCCCTTTCCCTTTGCGCGCTACATGATCAATTCGCCTTCAGAGGGACCAGCTTATTGAAAGACAAGTCGAGCATTACCGGCGGGCTGTGATCAAGACGGCTCGCATGTAGCTCACAACTTCGTTCTCGACCCAGACACTGCGTCGACCAATATGAACGGGCGCCGGGAATGGCTGGACCGGATCCTTGATCAGCTCATACAGAAGTGACCGGCTGATGGTCAGCCGATCAAGAACATCGCGGAGTGAAAGGAACCGCAATCCGTCCGGGCTTTCGCACGCGTCGCAGCCGGACGCGGCGTTCTGCGGGTCTGCAGCGTCCAGTTCAGCAGCCATGCGGATGAACGCGCGGGGAGGAAACTGGCTCATTTGGGACGGTTCCAGACCATGACGCCGGTGCCTTCTGCTTCGTTCTCAAAGAAGGCCGCGCGCATCGGCTGGGCGAAGCTCGGATCGTCGAGCTTGATGGCGAGGTAGGGCGTCTCGCCGTCTTTCGAGTCCTGGCGCCAGGCCGCGCCGAGTTCTGCGCCGGCAGCGTAAAGCCGGAAGTCTGGCGTATCCTTGCTTTTCCCTTTGTCCTTGTTGGGCACAAGCTGGGCCTTCACGTTGATGGTCATGGTACGGATGGTCCCGGTCCAGGCTCCGTCCTTCAGGGTAAATGCGCCGATCTGTGCCATGGGTCAGTCTCCTTTGCTGGCGTTGGTGGGCAGGGCCTTCCGGGCCCGTCTGAACCCGGCGTCTGACGCCAGGAACATGTCGATCATGGCGGCAGCGAGCGTTTCGCTGCGCTCGGCTTCGCCATAAGTTTCTTGGTAAACCGCCGCATAGTCCTGCAGCGCGGCTGCGGTGTCGGGATCAAGCGCGAGGGTGAGCCTGACCGGCGTGCGATCAGCGAGCTTTCCGAGGCGTAGGTTCATGGAGCCGCGTCCCTGAAGGGACGAAGGACAAGGTCCTTGGTCACGATGACACGGACGGGCCAGCCAGGACGGATGGTGATCGAAGGCTGAACGCTGAGGCTTCGATCAACGGCCCGTTGCCCGGCTTCGTTGATCGTGTCGGTTGTCCCTCGGCGGATCGCGCGCTCGATGTCGCCATCCTCGCCGGGGCCGAGTTCGGCGCCGATGCCGAGAAGAGTAGCGAGGCCGGCCGCAGCGAACACCTTATCCCAATGTTGATCGGTCCGGTCTTTGAGGCCGGCATAGCCGGAGGCGTCGCTGCCCGGTTCGGAGATCGTGATCGAGCTGCCATCGGGCATCAGGATCCGGTCCCAGACGACCAGCGCGCGGTCCTGGCCGAACGAGACTTCTGATTGATAGCGGCCGAGAAGGCGGCTTCCCTGAGGGATCAGCAGATGCTCGCCGCGTACCGTGTCATAGACGTCCTGGGTTACCTGCGCGATCACCGTACCCGGAAGGTCTGAGTTGATTCCGGTGATCAGGCTCGCCGCGATCAGGGAGCCTGCCATCAGCTGGTAAGGCGAAAGCGGGTCCTGCACCCGGTCCGGATTGTAGACCGGGCTGGACGCCGGCTCACGAGAAAACGCGGCCTTGCGGGACTGGAGGTTCGGGTCTGGCTCGGCGCTTGATGCGGCGTTCGGGGATTGCCGTGTGAGAGCGAGGAGCTGCGAAGACAGGTCGAAACCAGGCTCCGGACTGGGCTGCGCTGAAGTTGGCAGCGCACCGGCCCCGCCAAGGCGGAACAGGATTGGTGCGCGGGCCGCCTCTTCGGCCTGGGCGGCGGCTTCAAGCCGCGCGGTACGCGCTGCTTCGTCTTCCGGAAGCGTGCGAAAATCTGCCCGGTATTCGGTCTGGAATTCTGTTTCGATGCCGTAAGCTTGTTCGGCCGCAAGAATGGTCGAGCCGAGATCACCGGACAGCGGGGTGCCAAGCACCGGCACATCCGCAAGCGCCGTATAGTCGGCGGGCAGCGCCGAAAACCCGTCGGGCTTGCGCTTGCCGGCCGTGATCAGCTCTTCCTGCTGGGCGGGCTCTGCAGGGCGCGGCGGCGCAAGTGCAATCGAGGTTGCCGCGAACAGCCCCAGCGCGCCGAGGCCTGCACCGGCCATCAGAAGTTTGCGGTTGATTCGTGTGGCGGGCTTCGGCGCCGAGCGGATCTGCAGCCGCCGCGCAGCTTCCTTGAACGGGGGAGGTTCGGTCATCAGATCAGCCTCCGAACCAGCGGGACTTGCGGGTTGCATTGGCTGTCGAAATCCGCACGACCGTCTGGGGCTTTGTCCCATGGCGCAGCTCGGCAGCGCCAAACAGCCGGTCGACGATGTAGTAGCTTCCCCTCACGCGGTAGTTGACGAGTTCAGCCTCTCCGGCAGCCGACAGGACAAAGAGCGGCGGCATCTCGGAGGCGGAGATCCCCGCCGGCATCTGGATGAACACCTGGCGCCCATCATCGAACACGCGGACCGGTTTCCAGTCCGGCGTGTCGCCGGTGACGCGGTAGTCGAAGTTCAGGGTCTCGAGGCTGACGCCGCGCCCAGCCGTGACAGCGTCCTCTGCGGCGGCGATCGTGTTGCGGGCTGCGAGCCCCGCCAGCTCATCCTGCGGATAGCGCCAGGAAAGCGCGGCCATGTAAGTCGAGGCGGTCGATTCCAGTTCGAGGTGATAAGTCCGCCGGTCGGTCGCGATCATCAGGTTGGTGCGCAGGCCTGCGGCGACGGGTTTGACCAGGATATGTGCCCTTGCTGCGCTGCCGGAACCGGACGCGGTATCCCCGACCACCCAGCGTACCGTGTCTCCCGCCGAAACCGACACGAGGCTTTCTCCCGGCTGAAGCGCGACATCCGTGACCTGGCCAGGGCTGGCATAGAGGCGGTAAAGGGCGCCTTCCGTATAAGGATAGATCTGGACGGCGTTGACGAAGCCGTCCGAGGAAGGCTCGACAACCGCGCCGGCGCGGCCTTCCTTGATTGCTGCTGTGGGCGTTTTCGGACTTTTCTTGCCGGCTGCCGGTTCAACCGGTTTGAGCTGCCCGGGCAGGGGAAGCGCAATTGCCGTTTCGACAATCTCCACCCGTTCGGGCTTTGGCTCTGCCAGTGGGATCGCGGCGGTAAAGTTGCCTATATCGATGACCGGCTCTGTTGGCAGCGGCGTGGCGCAGGCCGCGAGCAGGGCGGTAGCCGATGAGGCAAGCAGGAACCGGGTCATTGTCTTTCTCCTGTGACAAGGTCTTCGCTCCAGCTGAGCGAGCGGACATAAAGGCCGAGGGGGTTGGCGCGCAGGGTCTCAGCATCCTTCGGCGGCTGGAGCGTGATCGTGAAAACGCCGGTGAACCGCTTTGCGCCGGTCAGCGCGCCGCCTTCATAGGTCTTCTCGATCCAGCGACCCTGGAAGCTTTCCTCGCTGACGCGCACAATGCTGACGACATCCACCGTGCGTGAGCGCCGGCCAATCGCCGCAAACGGATCATTCTCGCGGGCGTATTCCGAAAGCGTGGTCGCCGCTGCAGGCCCGGCGAAAGTGTAGGCTTTGAGCCAGTTCTCGCGAACGACGACCGGATCGATCGACAGGCTACGGACGAAAGTGATGAACCCGGCGAGGTGATGCGCGATCTGGGCGTCGGACGGCGCGTAAGGCTCAGTCGCCGGGCCGACGGCTTTCGCCGCGCCCGTCTCATCAACTTCGACGATGTAAGGCGTCACTGTCGCTTGCAGGCTCCGCCAGATCAGCGCGCCGGACGTCGCGAACGAAAGCGCGAGGCACCCAAGCGCCATCAGCCGCCAGTTCTTCGCCTGGACCCGGGCCGAGCCGATCCGCTCGTCCCAGACCTGTCCGGCCTTCTGGTAGGGCGTCTCAGGGTAGGGCGAGGTGCCATAATGGGCTGTGGGGCGTTTGAAGCGCATGGTGTTACTCGTCCTTGTTGTTCAGGGAGGGGGAGGCGCCCGAGGAGCCGCGATCGCCGTCGCGCAGGCTGTGCATTGCGAGCTGGCGGGCCTCGCCGACGCGCTGCGAGGTACGCATGCCCCGCGCCCAGCCGGGGCTCTTCTCCGGCGGGGAGGAGGACGGAGTTTCGGAGGGTGACGAACTCGAGCCGCCGGTGGATTCGAACGCGCCGCGCGCGCCGCGCCGGTAGGCATCGCGCACGGCGCTGGCAGGGCCGGAGGCCGCGCGGCGCACCGTGTCCCCAGCCGCCTGGGCAACGCCGCCAAGGCCGGCGGCAAAGCCTGCCGTACCACTCTTTCCAGAAGCCGTTGACCCGAGATCGAACGCCGTGCGGGCGCCGCCGGCCATCGAGGCGCCCGCCTTGACGGCGCTTGCCGCGCCGCCTGCGGCGGCGCCCAGCGCAGCCCTGGCACCGAGACCTGCGGCGACCGTTCCGGCCGCGACACCTGCCGCCGCGCCGATGGCCGAGCCCGCGCCCAGCTGCGGCGCGCCGGTGATGAGGCCCGACGCCATGCCGGGGCCGAACACGCCCATCCAGAGGAAGACCGTCGCAGCGAGCACCGTCCCCATGACTTCGGCGAGCGTGACATCCTCGGTGCCCGCGAACGCCTCGGTGATCGTCGAGAAAAGCGTCGAGCCGATGCCGATGATGATCGCCAGCACCATCAGCTTCAGGCCCGAGGTGATGACATTGCCCAGGACGCGCTCGGCGAGGAACGAAGTCTTGTTCCACAGCGCGAAGGGCACGAGCACGAACCCGGCCAGCGTCGTCAGCTTGAACTCTAGGATCGAGACGAAGAGTTGCACCGCGAGCACGAAGAAGGCGATGAGGATCACCGCCCAGGCGATCAGCAGCACGGCAATCAGGATGAAGTTCTCGAAGAAAGCGATGGGTCCCATCATCTCGCTGGCCTCTTCAAGCAGCGGCAGCGCGGCGCCGTATCCGACGCCCGCGATATAGCCGGGCCGCATTAGGTCTTCGGCTGTGATGAGGCTCGAGCCCGCCTTCAGGCCGAGCCCGGCAAAACTGTCGAAGATGATCTGGGAGAGCCCCGCGAAATTGCCGAGCAGGAAGGCGAAGAAGCCGACATAGAGGACTTTCTTGATCAGCCCGGCGATCACATCGGCGTTCTGTGAGAGAGCCCAGAAAAGGCCCGCCAGCGTGATGTCGATCACGATCAGCGTGGAGGTGAGGTAGGCCACATCACCCTGCAGGAGCCCGAACCCGCTATCGATGTAGCGGATGAAAGTTTCCAGGAACCGGTCGATGACATCCATCTCTTCCATGGCGCTTAGTTTCCCGTGCCCAAGAATGTCTGGAGGCGGGCACGGCCCCGCTCCGCTTCAGCAAGCTTTCGGGCTTCTTCCAGCGCCTCGGCGCGGTGCTGGGCGGCCAGCATCGCTTCGATCTGCATCAGCTGCTGGTTGGTCATGGCGCTGAGCTCATTGCCGGCCTGCGCCGCTTGCAGCGCGCCGACCGCGTCCTGGCTTTGCGTCACGAGACTGCGTATCGCGTCTGCATCTGTCTCATTGTCTTCGAGCGCAGCGGCCGACACCGTCAGCGTCTCGCGGAATGCGTCCCTCGACTGGCGCCAGCGGGCCCGGGCATCCTCGACAAGCACGGAGCTCGGCGTCGCGGCGCCATAGTCTTCCGGATAGGCAGTCTCGTAGTCCCGCTCGATCTCATCGACAGAGTAGCCGATGCCTTGCGCGCGGCGCAGCAATTCCTGGATGCGTAGGACCCGCTGGCCGATGATGCTCTCGGCGACGGAGACGGGCAGGGTCTCGAGATTGCGGGCCATGTTCTCCAGCATCTCGATCTCATGGGCGAGCTGCTGGACCTGGCCTTCGAGTTCCTGCAGGGCGCGGACCGCCTGCAGGATGTTCTGGGCATGGTTTGCAGGATCATAGACGGCGAGCTGCGCCATCGCGGGCGGCGCGAGGAGTCCGGCAATCGGCACGGCTATCAGGGGCGCGGTTGTCATCAGCAGGCAGGCAAGGCGGCGGCGCATGGGGCGGCTCATTCGGCACCGAGGATCTGTGGACGGAAGGGTTGGCTTTGCGGTCGCTCGGACGAGTGGCCCGGCCATCGGGTAAGGAGGTCTGCCGCCCAGGCGAGGCCCTTTTCGTGGAGCCAGGTTTCTGAGAATCCTTCGCCTTCGGTCTCGGCTATCACGCGGTCGATTGTGGCCTGATCTCCGGGCGTGCCGGCGGCCGCGAAAGCGAGCGCGACCGGGCCAAGCCCTAAGTCAAACAGGCGGGAGCCTTTCGGGGACTGGAAGTAATAGTCCCGCTTCGGCGTCGCCCGCGCGATGATTTCGATCTGGCGCGTGTTGAGCCCGAACCGCTCATAGGTCTCGCGCAGAGCTGGCTCCTGCGCGCGTTCATTGGCGAGGAATATCCGCGTCAGGCAGCTTTCGAGGATCGCCGGCGCGATCGCGCTCGCGCTGATGTCGGAAAGCGACTGCGTTGCAAACACGACCGCCACGTTCTTCTTTCGCAGGGTCTTCAGCCAGTCTCGCAGGCGCGCTGCAAAGACCGGCGCATCAAGGAACAGCCAGGCCTCGTCCAACATCAGCAGCGTGGGGCGCCCGTCAAAGCGCGCCTCTAAGCGGTGGAAGAGGTAGGTGAGCACGGCGGTTGCTGCTGCGCCTTGCTGCATCAGCTCTTCCATCTCGAAACAGGTGACGGAGGCGAGGGAGAGGTCTTCTTCGTCCCCGTCGAGCAGGCGGCCATGGGGACCGGCCAGCGTGAACGGGTGCAGCGCGGTTTTCAGCGCTTCATCCTGCAGCAGGAGAACGAGGCCTGTCAGTGTACGTTCGGATCGTGGCGCCGAAGCGAGCGAGGTGAGGCCCTGCCAGAGCCGCGCCTTGAGCTCCGGCGTCAGGCTGACGCCCTCGCCAGCAATCAGGCCTGCCAGCCAGTCCGCCGCAAAGCTCGCCTCTGCTGGCTGATCGATATCTTTCAGCGGCTGGAGCCGGGGGCGCCGGGCGCCGCCGAGATCGAGATGCACGCCGCCCATGCCGAGGACCGGCGCCCGGGCAGAGCGGCCCTTGTCGAACAGGAAGACCTGCGCATTGGCATAGCGCTGCCATTGCAGCGCGAGCATCGCGAGCAGAACCGATTTACCTGCGCCGGTGGGCCCGAGGATGAGCGTATGGCCGACATCACCGGCATGGAGGTTCAGCCTGAACGGGGTTGTCCCGTCGGTGCGCGCCTCGATCAGGGCCGGGGCGCCGAGATGCTGGTTCTGCCGGTCGCCCGCCCAGACCGCGGAGAGCGGCACCATATGGGCGAGGTTCAGCGTGTTGAGGATCGGCTGCCTGATATTGGCATAGACATGGCCGGGCAGGCTCCCGAGCCAGGCATCGACCGCATTGAGGGATTCCCGGATCACCGTGAACCCTTTGCCATTGATGATGCGCTCGGCGTGCCGCGCGCGTTCATCGGCGAGATGCGGATCCGTATCGGCGACCGTGATGGTGGTCGTTACATAGCCGTAGGCCACGAGATCGCTTCCCAGTTCCTGGAGCGCGGCGTCCGCATCGAGCGCCTTGTTGTCGGCGTCGCTGTCGAGCAGCGCGGAGGGCTCATTGAACATCGTCTCCCGAAGGACAGCGGCCACCGACTTGCGTTTGGAAAACCAGTGCCGGCGTTTGCGCCCCAGCACTTTCTCGGCTTCCGCCTTGTCCATGGCGATGAACCGCGTCGCCCAGCGATAGGCAAAGCCCTGCCGGTTCAGCTCATCCAGAAGCCCGGGCACGGTCGATCCCGGATAGCCGAGGATCGTCAAGATACGGAGATGCGCGTCCCCGATCATCGGTTCGAGACCGCCGGTGAACGGCTCATCGGCGAGGATTGCGTCCAGGAAGACGGGAATCTCCGGGGCGGACACTTTGTGGCGCCGGCTCGAAATGCAGGCGTGCAGATAGGTCAGGGTCTCGCCGTCCGACAGCGGCGCAATCTCGGACAGCGCCGTCGAGAGAAGATCGAAGGTGCGTTCGGCCTGCTGCTGGAAAACAAGGAGGCGCTCGCGCCAGCCGGCACCCTCGGTGCGCTCCGGGCGCTCGATCAGCGCCTTTTCGGCGCGGGCATTGCTATCCGGCGGCGGTAGCCAGAGCAGGGTAAGATAGTAAGCGCTCTCGAACCTCGAGCCCGCCTCCTCAGCTGCGACAGCGCGTTCCTCGTCGATCAGCCAGGAGACAGGGTCTGCAAAGTCCGAGGACGGATAATCGCCGGCTTCCTCGCGCACGGCTTCGAAGAAGAGCGCCCAGCCGGATCCGAACCGGCGCAGCGCGTTATTGACCCGGGCCACCACGGCGACGAGTTCGGACTCGGTCGAGCTCTCAAGGTCAGGACCGCGATAGCGGAACGTTGTCTGGAACGCGCCGTCCTTGTTGAGGATGACGCCCTGTGCCACCAGCGCCGCCCAGGGCAGGTAGTCGGCGAGAAGCCGTGGGGCGGCAGCGTATTCGCGCAGGTTCAGCATGAGAGATGTTCCTTGTGCCGGAGCGCGCGAATAAGCGTCGCCATGAAGTCAGGGTCCCTACGAGCGAGGAAGACAGCCGCCGAATGCCCTAGGAGCCAGATCAGAAGACCGGGGATCCAGAGCTGTAGGCCGAGACCCACAGCCGCTGCGAGCGTGCCGATCGAGATCGCGAGATTACGCGGTGCTCCGGCCAACAGGACGGGCTCGGTGAGCGACCGGTGCAGCGGAATCTCGAACCCCTCGGTCATCAGATCAGCGCCCCGCCGCCGAACGAGAAGAAGGTCAAGAAGAAGCTCGTCGCTGCGAAGGCGATGGAGAGGCCGAACACGATCTGGATGAGCTTGCGGAAACCGCCGGAGGTCTCTCCGAACGCCAGCGTCAGGCCGGTGATCGTGATGATGATCACCGCGACAATCCGGGCGACCGGCCCTTCGATCGAGGAGAGGATCTGGGTGAGGGGGCCTTCCCAGGGCATGCCGGTGCCGGCGGCATGGGCGGGCAGGGCGAGCCCAAGCGCGAGCGCAAGGCTTAGGGCCTGAATACTCCTCCGGGTCAGGCGTGTTGAACGGGGTTTCGTCATGAGGCATCTCCTTGGCTGACGAGGGATAGGGAGCGGGAAAGCACCGGCTCGGTGCGGTAGCCTTCGCCGGTGAACTCGAGGACGCGCACCGCGTCTTCAACGCGTCGCTGGCCGCCTGCGCGGGTCATGAACACGATGACGTCGACGGCTTCCGCAATCAGCTCGAACGGCGCGCGGGCCGTGGCCTCGCTGACCAGCTGTTCGAGACGGCTCAGCGCGCCGAGGGCGGAATTGGCATGGAGTGTTGTGAGGCCGCCCGGATGGCCCGTGTTCCAGGCTTTGAGGAGATCGAGCGCTTCGGCGCCTCGAACTTCACCGACAATGATCCGGTCAGGACGCAGGCGAAGCGTCGAGCGCACGAGGTCGCGCAGCGTCACGCGCGCGTCCTGAGTTCTTAGTGCTACGAGATTGGCCGCGGGGCAGGTGAGCTCGCGCGTATCTTCGAGGATGACGATCCGCTCGCCACAAAAGGCGCCATCCGCCAGCAACGCATTGGCAAAGCTCGTCTTGCCGGAGGAAGTGCCGCCCGCGATGACGATATTGGCGCGCTCAGCAACGAGCGCTTTCAGCTTGTCTGCAAGCGCCGGGGACAGCGCGCCCTGCCGGACATAGTCCGCCAGCGTGAACGGCGTGCGGGCCAGCTTCCGGATCGAATAGCACGGCGCCGCCGACACCGGCGGCAGGACGCCTTCAAAGCGTTCGCCGGTCCCTGGAAGCTCGGCTGAGACAATCGAGGTGTTTGATAATGTGCCGGCACCGAGGCTGGAGGCGACAAGCCGGATCACACGTTCGCGGTCGCCGGCAGCAATCGTGCTCCCGGTCTGGATCAGGCCGCGCCCGGCTTCTTCAATCCAGACAGACCCGTCGGGATTGACCATCACTTCGATTGTTGTCTCCGCGTTGAGGGCGGCCCGCACGACAGGGCAGAACGCCGTGCGCAGCATCGCGCTGAGGCGCCGCTCCGTGCTTTCTGTCTCGCTTTTGTCCGTCATCGGTCTCAGAACCAGGCTTCAACTCTTGCCGCTATTGTTCCGGGAACGGACAGTCAGGGGGAGTTGGAGCGCGGGCCATTTTGTGCAGGGCGGCGCTATGCCCGGAATACGGGTGCAAAATGGCCCTCTTGGTGAATGCGGGAGAGCGGGGACGCGTTGAAGCGGTTCAAAAGTTACCAGTGAAGCGCTTTGTGTTAACACTCTGGGCGGGGAATCGCAGATCGCTTAAGTGGAATCACTTTTGCTTGGCATTCGCTGAGGAGGCGATGCTGATGAAGACCTTCACACTTGAATCACCCGGCATGCTGGCCGAGTACGACTATCTCTCGCGGCTCTCGATGGACCGGTGGGCCTGGGAATACCTGCGCCGCAATGAAGAGTTCCGCAGGGATGCCTCCGTGCGTGGCAAGGAAGACATCTCAGAGCGCATCGCGCCCTGCGCGCCCATCCGTATGCTGAAGGCCCGAAAGAGCCAGACACTGGCCGAGCGCTGGGGACTGGTCCTGATGCCGGACCCTAACAGGAATGGCTTTGACGCCGATGTTGTCTGGAACCGGACCGCCTTCCCGGACCAGGTTGAGATCCATTGCAGCCCTCGCGCCGCAGACCAGACCTGCGATATCTGGGAGCGGAGCGTTCCCTTCTGCCAGTTGACGCATATCAGCGATCCTCAGGGCCGGGAGTTCCTGCTCGTTCGCGGAAAGGGCTGCGTTGTCCAGGTGAGGTGCACCGGCATGTCGCTGATCGGACTGGAACCTGTGCGCATGAAACTGACCATTTCCGACATCACGGCCTATGAGCGCAAACTCAAGGTCCAGAAAGCGGCTCTCGAAATCTATGGAGACGGACCGGATCTGCCGACACCGCTCTGGACCAAGACGACCCAGATCCTGCGCGATGGCCTCGTTGCGCTCGATGGAATGGCCTGCGGCATGAACCGGCGAGAAATCGCCGAGACGATCTACGGCCGGGAAAAGGTCGCGCAGCAATGGAATGATGACCGGGGTTCGATGAAGGACACGCTGAAATACCTGATCCGGAAGGCAGACGGCCTGAAGGAAGGCGGCTACCTCATGGAACTTCTCGGCGCGAACGTCGGGCCGCAGCGCATACTAGCCTGAAGAAGCGCAGCTTATCCGCGGTCCGCCCGCGCTCGCGCGCGGGGCTGTCCGGCCTGACGGCCTGCCCGGCGAGGCTCACTGAGGATCAGGTAGTTTGTCTTCAGGCCTGGGGCTGGGACTCGCCGGCGGACGCGCGCCGCGCGCTTCCCACTGTCCGCAGGTGTCTTGAGGATCGAGGGTATCTGAGGTGATTGCGGCCAGAGGGGTCGCGGGCGCTCGATTGAGTATCCTGTTCAGGCAGCACTGCGGGCCGTGATGAGCCGGTGCATCGTCCCGGTCCGTTCGTCAGCTCTGAAGTGCATGTCCCGGAGTCCGGCCAGCAGCCCTCTGTCATCCGGAATGGCCATCAGTTCGATGCGGACGGCGCCGCGTGACGTCAGCCAGAGGCTCGCTTCTGCAATGAGTTCCTGGACATCGGATTGCCAGAGGCCGCTGCTGGCGAGGGCGATGGCATCGACAATGCCGGTCTGGCCTTCAAGCTTGAACCAGATGGCCGCCGCAAGACGATCTTCGCGCAGGCCCGAGAGGATGCGGGCTATGTCCCCATCTCGGGGCAGGGCGCCGATGAAACGCCCCGTTTCGCAGAGCCTCGATAGCTCTGCCTTATCGCTTTGACGGAAATCGCGGATGTGGAGCGCCATGACGGGGCAGTCATGGAAAGATTCGGGCCGGGCGCGCGAGTCGTTTAGAGGGTGGCGGGGTTGCCTAAGACAAAATTGCCTCCAGCGTGACATTTAGGGGCCGAATCCGGCGATTTATCGTTTCCGGACAAGGCGCCAGCCTTTAATTGCCCAAGTGGCTATTAAAGTGTATCTGGTTATCCTTTAATAACGATTGGGCGGTATTAAAGGATGTAGCATGGCAGCTCCGCAGGACTCCGGCCGGAAAGGCAAATGGGTGACGAGCACTGTCACCGGCGAAACCGTGCGCGCCTTCCTGCCGCCGGACCTGCCGCCCCGGCCCCCGATCGACATGGCGGGCCTGTCGGTCCTCGCCAGCGAGGCGATGCTTGCGCTGGGGCGACTGGACGGCGTTCGCAGCGTGGCGCCCGACACCTCGCTCTTCCTCTACATGTATGTGCGCAAGGAAGCGCTGCTCTCGTCTCAGATCGAAGGGACGCAGTCTTCTCTGTCCGACCTGCTGCTCTACGAAGATGAGGCTGCGCCCGGCGTGCCGCTCGACGACGTCGAGGAGGTCTCGACCTATGTTGCCGCCCTCAACCATGGCCTGGACCGGATCCGGGGCGGGTTCCCGCTATCGCTCCGCCTGCTGAAGGAAATGCACGCCATCCTCCTGTCCTCCGGCAGGGGAAGCACAAAGCAGCCGGGCGAGTTCCGGCGCTCACAGAACTGGATCGGCGGCACACGACCGGGCAATGCGCTGTTCGTGCCACCGCCGCCCCAGCATGTGCTGGATCTCATGAGCAATCTCGAAGCCTTCCTTCACGAGACGGACTCCGGCCTGCCGCCTCTCATCAAGGCGGGCCTCGCGCATGTTCAGTTCGAGACAATCCACCCGTTCCTGGATGGCAATGGCCGGCTTGGGCGGCTCCTCATCACGCTGTACCTCTGCGAGCAGGGGATCCTCGACGAGCCGCTGCTCTATCTGAGCCTCTACCTCAAATCCCACCGGGCAAAGTACTACGCCTTGCTGCAGGAAGTGCGCGAGCATGGCCGATGGGAGACCTGGCTCGAGTTCTTCCTCGCCGGCGTGCGGGATGTTGCCCGTCAGGCGCATGAAGCGGCGAGGTCAATTTCTGCGATCTTCGCAGAAGATGCCGCACAGATCGCCGGGCTTGGGCGGGGCGCGCCGGCTGCGCAGGCGCTGCATGTCATTCTTCAGAAGCGTCCGCTCCTGACGATCGGGACGGCGGCTGAGCTGTCAGGCGTTACGTTCCCGACGGCGACGGCAGCGCTTGAGCGCCTGCAGGCGCTCGGCATTGTGGAGGAGATCACCGGCAAGGCGCGAGGGCGCGTATTTGTGTACCGCCGCTACCTGTCACTTCTCGATGTCGGGACGGATCCATTGTGACGTTCAGGGGTTTTCATCTCAGAAGATTTACGGGTCCGCCTGATTCATAAAGCGCCGCCAGAGAGATCTGTCGGATCCGGAACTGGCTTCGCCGCTTCAGCCTCGGAGCAGGAGAAGTAGCGTCTTCGATTTTCAGGGCGGGATCATAAACAATCTCCCCCTTCGACACTGCCGAGAGAAATCTGAGAAAATCTGTATTCTCATAAAGCATGACTATTGGTCCGTATGCATACGAAACCGGATCGTCTCGGAAGGTCGATGGAATATAGGCGGCCCGCGCGTGTTTACGGTTCCAGTGATCAATCAGGTTCGTATAAGGCCATGCTGCGGCCTCTTCTCCGTCCGGCGTGATGAGACGGATCGCCCCAGTCATGTCCTCAATCTTCCCCGAACCGGGATTAAAACCCGTCAGTTCAAGACGCAGCCCGGTCAAATGGTGAGGCAGGCTGCCTGTTTTGTAGATGCCGCCGAAATTGATGCGATCAGTTCTGCCGACCCTGTCGGCATAGCCGAAGCGGCGAACGAATGCTTCTGGCCCCTGCGAGGAGTAAACACCCCGAACGGGCTCCGGCGTCATCAGAGTGATCTGAGACTTGGCAACGGGCTTTGTCAGATCGGAGACGCCAAACTGCTTGATCTCCCAGCCGAGATAGTCGGGTTCGGCAAATCCGTTGGCACGGATACCGAGGCGCGCTTCCAGTGTGTACCCGCCCCCATTCCGGGCTGAATAGGGTTGCGCCGTTCCGGCAGCTCCCAGCTTCTGAGACGGGATCCAGCCTTCCAGATGAATCTCACGCAGTTTTTCTATGAGCGCGGACCGCGAATCTCTGCCGGCCATGCCATAGCCGGTAAGCATAACGAAGATCCCAAGCATCTCGGGATCGACAATGCCGGCGATCTCACTCGCGACCGGATGGTCCGCGAGGCAGGCGAACCCGAATATAGTCCCGTCGGGGTGTACGCCAAAGAGCAGAACACGGCCTTCATCGCGAACGGCGATCACATCGTCCGGCGCTTTGCGACACCCCTGCAGCAGACCTGACAGTCTGACTTCTGGATACTTCGGATAGAGAATTAGCTGAGCATTCGGCGCAGCCGAAAATATACCGTCCGTGTACCAGTGAAAGCGTACTTTTGCTTTCGCCCGGTCGCGAACGCTGCCTGCAATGCCCGTCTCATCGATGAGGACGGCTTCGTGAGGGATGAGGCCCAGTGCGGAGAAATCGCCGCCCAGATAGATCTGGTTCTTCGAGTTGTCATTGGGTGCAAGCTTCTTGGCGAAGAAACGCGTTGCGCCTCGGTCACGCAGAATTCGGAGGATGTCTGAAAGTGTCTGCATCGCTTTTGTGTGCCTCGGTCAGGGTATACCTGTCCTGTCGGGATTCGTTGCGCTTGTTCAGATCCTCGCCCGGGCGCCGGAGAAGCCGGGGTGCTACTCTCCTCATGTCTGATCGCCGGAAACGAGCGCAGGGGGCTCGCTCACAGTGTTTCCGATTACTGTTCTGAAACTCTGAGTGTGCCGGAAGCGCAAACATACGAGTCAACCGTCAGGACAATCTGTTCGGAGCCAACTACGTAGTCGTACTTCAGCGATATGTCGGAATCCAGAATGGGGCGTAGGGTTTCATCAGCACAGATGTCCGGCACCGAACTCACCTCGAAAAAACTGACCAGCTGATCCCGGGTCGGAAGCGCGCCGGAAAGCTCGTAAACATAACGATATGCTCTGTCTTCGAATACAATGTTCGTGAGTGTTGTCGTCGGATCAACCGAACTCGGCAGATCCCGCCGCGCTATAGCGGCGTCGGCATGGTAGTATCCGAGGGAGATCTGTTCTTCGGCATCCGCTGAAAGATCCGCCTCGGGATTAATCCAGATGTCGCTCCGGATAAACCGGGCATACTCGTCCTGCGGTCTGGCCTCTAGAATCCTGTTAATGCTCACCCATGTCGAACAGATCGCCGCCGGGTCTGCCGGCGCGCCTTCCGTCTGTGATGCATAAGCAAGGTAACCTTCGGGGTTCTGATCAGCAAACTGTAGGATACCGGCTACAAATACGGCTTCCGCCTCTGCGGCACCGGCAGTTCCGGAACTTGCACTTCCAGAAGAGTTTATCAGCAGCTCTATATGTTCTGCTTCCTCTAATTTTAAGTCATAGGGCAGAGCGTCAGCAACCCGCCCGGTCGGGGTTCCGTTCAGCAGGGCAACGCAGCTATCAGGATCGGACGCAGACAGATAATCCATTTTTCGGGTAATGAATTTCTGGAGCGCAGTGACAGCCTCATCGCTCGCCAGTCGATAGAATTCGGGCTGATACCTGCTGTAGAATGAGGTGATGATTGCCGGGAGCCGATCAGGCCCCGTCAGTTCAGCAGCCCTAAGTTCCTCTTTCAGCTCTGACCAGCGTTCCGGGTATCTGCTTTCGATGGCTGCAAAGCCTTTCATCAGCGGATCGCTAAAAATCCTTTCATTATCCGAATAGAAATCGACAAGCTGGCTGGCGACTGAGCCGAAAATGACTGCTGCGGCCAAACCCGCATAGGCAAAAAAGTAGAGCGGCTGCTTCGTGCCGGTGCCGCCGTTCCGGCGCGCTGCAAATAACCCCGTCAGTAGTGCAATCAAAGCAGCTACTGCCGCCGGTGCACCGTAAATGAGACCTGACTCTGACCAGGCTGGTTCTCCGCCATCCGCGAAACCGAAAGCGCCGATACATGTGCCGATTAAACCGGCAAGCAGGAAGCCCGCTGCTAGGGCGAACTTTTCCGGCAGGAAGCGTTTAGCAGCTGTGGCCATCCCGGCGGCGAGAGCCGCGAGGACGGCAAATGCGCCGAGCGCCTGCCCGAGCACAAATGGGTTTGTCAGATTTTCGACGTTCAGCATTCCTGGCCCCTGAGGTAGAAAATCCGTACCTGTGTCGCAACTTAATCAGATCGTCGCGGCTTTGCCACCTGCAGCTGCCGGGGGCAGGCCGGATTACCCGTCACCTCAGTCTGTATTACAGGTCAGGCCATCTCCTGACGAATTCCGGACCCTGTTGCGGACACACCGCTGATGCACAGCTCGGGCACTGCGCCGTGCAACCAGTCTTCGACGGCTGACAAAACCAACTGGGGGTTCTTTCGTCCTTTTCCGCGGAGGGCGCACTCCCAGACTATTCCGGTTCTCCACCCCAGCTCACCCAGTTCCTGAAGCGACGTTTGATCCCTCAGAACGTTTCCGGCGATTTTGCCCTGCCAGAACTCCGAGCGCGTCGCGGGGAGGCGGAATAACGAACAGTCATGCCCGTGCCAGAAACAGCCATGAATGAAGAGGACCGCGCCGTACTTCGGGAACACGAGGTCGGGCTTACCCGGCAGATCCTTCACATGCAGCCGGTATCTGAGTCCGCGCAGGTGCAGACCCTTGCGGATAAGAAGCTCCGGCCGCGTGTTCTTCCCACGCACCGCCGCCATATTGCGGCTGCGAGTGGTCGCGTCATGGACGTCAGGCATACTTCAGGAGCGGCGTGCCTTCGGAGGGCGCGATCATCTCGAGGACATGCGGGCGCATGATGCGGGCGACTTCCCGGAACACCGGCACGGCCACCGAATTGCCGAACTGCTTATAGGCCTGAGTATCGGAGACCGGGATCCGGAAATCATCCGGCAGGCCCATCAGACGGGCACATTCTCTGGGTGTCAGGCGGCGCGGGTTCTTACCTTTGCCTCGACTGACGAGGATCTCTGAGCCATCCTTGTAATAGCGTGCCGAAAGTGTGCGGCAGGTGTCATCCGGGCCGACGAGACCGAAGCCAAACCCATTGCCGGCGGCTTTGTGCTTATCGGCATAGCCCTGCAGGTACTGCCAGAGCTTGTCGGTGAGCGTGTATTTGTCACTCACCTTCGCGAGCTTTCCTTCGGTGAAGTGGCCTTCCGGTGCCTCCGAACCATCCTCCGGGTGAAGAATATCACGCATCCGCTTCTCGCCGATCGGCGGCAGCTGAAGCGCATCCCAGCTGAATGCGGTCCTTTCGCGGAATCCGACCATCACGATCCGCTCGCGGTGCTGAGGCAGGAAGTGTTTTGCATTGATCACTCGGACGTGGAGCTCATAGCCGAGTTCGTCCTGAAGTGTCCGCCGGATGACCTCGAACGTTCTTCCCTTGTCATGGTTCTGCAGGTTCTTGACGTTCTCGAGCAGAAAAGCCGCCGGGCGGTGTGCGTCGATGATCCGCGCGACATCAAAGAACAGCGTGCCCTGCGTCTCGTCCTTAAAGCCATGCTCCCGGCCGAGGGCGTTCTTCTTAGACACGCCGGCGATCGAGAATGGCTGGCAGGGAAAGCCCGCGACCAGCACATCATGCCCGGGGATATCCATCACATGGACTTTCGTGATATCCCCGGCGATGGGCCGGTTGTCCCGGTGGTTCGCCTGATATGTCAGCTGGGCGTACTTGTCCCACTCAGAGGTAAAGACGCAGCGACCGCCGGCCTCGTCAAAGGCCGAGCGCAGACCGCCGATTCCCGCAAAGAGATCGATGAAGGTAAAGCCGGCAAAGGGCGGGGGCTCGCGGCGCCTGCCGGCAAGGTCGCGGACCCGGTCGAGGACCGCTTTTCGAGGCTTTACCTCTCCGCTCTCCCAGCGAAAGACCTGACGCTCTGAATAGCCAAGCTCGCGGGCGAGCTCATCAACGGAATACCCTGCCTGGCATCTGAGGCGTGTGAAGTCCGTCAACATGCGAATCGCTTTCTGTTTGGTAAGCTTTCTGTCTGCGTGTCAGTATTCGTCCCGGCGGTCAATTCAAATGTTCATGGTATGTTCTGTTGCTCACAGCTTTCTGCGATACCGTGAGTCTGGGACTGTCCGCCTCAGGCTGCCGAAAGCCGCTTTCTGAATTCCGCCGGAAGCAGTTTCGCGAGGTCTTCGGCCGTCATTGAACTGAAATCATAAGTCAGCTCGAGATGGCGGAGCACCTGAATGAAACGCCGGGGAGACGCAGCCCCTTTTCCGCTGCTCCCGCTGAGCTGTCTCGACGTGGATCTGCTGGCATAAAGCCGCCTGCCGAGCCTGATAACGGAGGGGGCAGCCGTCGTCATCTGATTGGCCGCAATCTGTCCCATCACTTCCCCGCCACCAAAGGTCATCTGATTTGCGGATGCAGATGCCGGCAGCAGCAGATAGGCGCCATCTTCGCCGTACCGGTCGATGGCCCACCAGGCGGCCCAGATCAGATGCCGGTAGGATTTGCGCCGCGCGTCGTGAACGTAACGCGCAACTTCTCCCGGCTTGCGCACGCCGCCTTCGTCCGGACAGATCAGTTCGATCCAGAACAGAGCCAGCGCAGACCAGAAGCCCTCATCATAGAGCACTTCCTTGCGGTGGTTGCGCAGCGCCGGAGCTAGCTGCGCGCCGAGTTCTGCCCGGTTCGCGAAAACAAGGACTGAAGGATCAAAGCTGAAACTGATCGCCGTGCTCGTTTCAGGATCACTCAACAGATGAAGCGGAGCCGCCAGAGTCTGGCCGCCCCGGATCGCGTCAAACCATTCCCTGAGCTTTTCCATGCCCTGGTCGTTCAGTCTGCGGAATGTCATCTGTCACTCCTTCCGGGCAGACCGAGTGCCCGCGTCACGAATTTCTGTTCCGCAGTAAAGCCCTGCATCACGGTATCGATCCAGTCATTCAGCTCTTGTTCGTCCATGCTCTCGTCGAAGCTGACGTCGGGCGCCCAGGGACGAACAAATTCCAGCCAGTCAGGCTGCCAGACATCGTCGTGGGGATGTTCGGCAAGGACCTCCAGAACACGTCTCACTGCGGCGCACACAATGGCACCGCCAAAGACCGGGTCCGTGACCAGAAGCGCTTCGACTGAAGGAATCCGGCTGTTGAGGACAAGCAGCGGCGCTTCATTCTGCGTGACGCGGACTTTCCAGATCTCCTCACCAAGAATGTCCTTTTCGACAGGCAGCAACGGGCGGCGGCCTGAGTCTTCATCAAGTCCTGTAAGGCGGATGCGCTCGCCGGCCGCCCGGAGCCGGCCATCCTTGCCGGTTATCTTCACCCGGAACTGTATTGCCCCGCCAGTCCTCAACTCGGAGAGGTCAGCCGGCGACGGAACGGCAAGGGCGCTGACGGTCCCGCAGTCCAGACGCAGAGACACGTTGCCGACATAGGGCTCGATGATGACCGTATTGTCCGGCTCAAGCCGCAGATCCTTGAGGTTGAGGGTCAGCACCGCCAGAAGCGGCGTATCTGAAATCAGCCGGGCTTCGAAGTGATCGCCCGTAATCCGCTGCCGGCCGGTATAGTTGAACCTTCGTGTCATCCGACGATCCTCGTTTCCACGATGAGATCCCGGTTGGTATCGAAACCGGTCATCTCAAATCTGAAGTCCGGGCCGAGGCATTCCAGGAGTACGGAACCTGCCTCGATGCCGGATACCACCAGATCACGGACAGCCATGTCGCCGGTCCGGCGTACCAGGTCGAAGTCGAGCGCGTTGTGGAGCTTGAACGGATTGCCGTTCAGCGTGTCGTAAGCAACGCGGACTTTCAGCATTACCGGAAACTCTCTGTCTGCAGCTCCAGGCCCGGGCATGATTCGAAAGCCGCCTTCGATCCTGCTTTCGCTGTAAAACTTCGGCCTCGGCGGTGGCAGGACCGGAGGTGGTTTCGGCGTTCGCTTCGGTGCATTCTTCCGCTTCGCTGCAAGTGGATCTTTGACAGACAGAAGGTGGGTGAGAAGGTCGGGAAGCTCCTCTCGCAACTCGGCGGTGATCAGGCGGTAGAATGCCTTCAGGCTCAGCCTGATATCGCGCACCTTTTCCGCGCCGGACTTCCAGTTCTTTCTGACCCGTTCATGTGCGTCCCATTTCGTGTGGGCGGGGTTCTCAGCATCACGCAGCAGCGAACAGGCTGCCGGATCCGATGCTATAAGCGCGCCGAAGGCAGCTTCAGAAAAGGCTTCGCCAGGCAGCACGATGGCGTCCCTCGCAAACAGCGCCCATGGCGCCGCATCGTCCGGTTTCTTTTTCAGATAGAGATCAATGAAGGTATCAGCCGCCGCACCCTTCTTCGGCGTGACCCGGACCGGATGTCGTATCGAGATGATCTTTCCGGCGCTGAAGTCGGCCCTGAGTTTCTCAAGCTCCTCCGCCGTCAGAGAAGTCTCATCGGGCCTGCCGCCGGGCGTCGCCGCCGCCTTGAGGGGCGTTTCTTTCCGCCTGAGCTCGGTGAGCTCCCGCGCAAACTGCAATCGCCTGCGGTCATCGTCGGTCAGGTTGCCGACTTTGCTGACAGCATCGTCAAATGTCGTCCGGGAAATCATGAGGCCGTTGATGTCGGCTTCAAGATCGCCTGACAGAACGGGGAAGAAGTAGTTCTTAATCAGAGCAGACTGAAGGCGCTCCGCTGTAATGTCCGCACCCGGATAAGGTACGGCAACTGAGAATCCGGGTTCTTTTTTCCGGGTAAATCCGAAGAGCGCGGTCATTTCTGCGATGAAAGAGCTGTCTTCCGACGGAAGCTGAATCTTTCCGGGCTCAGTGGTGGGGGACCAGTACCCGTGCGGCGGCAGTCTTTTTCCATCGAGCCTGTGATTGTTCAGGACGGCCTGACCGAGAAGCAGGGCCCGTCCGTCATCGTGACGTACCGTGTATCCGAATATCACGCCCAGCGCCGACGAGGCCGAGAACACAAGCTTGCCGAGGCCGTGGCTGCCCTGCTTGCCGGCCTGCTTATTGGACCCGCCGTGCCGGCGCCAGAAGCCGGCAAAATTGCCATCATCATGAGAGTCGACTGCGCCGGTCAGACCGGTTGTTCCGAAATCCTCGACCAGCAGGATGCGGGCTTTCTCTGAACTGAGGACATCTGTCTCCAGCCCGCAGATTTCACAATGCCGGTCTATCGGGGCAAGCAGAGCCGCAAGCTGGCGGCTGTCGGGAGCGTTGAGATCCCTGATCTGCATCCGGATCAGTACCGGCTTATCCTGGCTCAGCCGCCCGTCCGAAGAGTTCTGGGTGGCTTCCCGAACCAGCGCCTCATCAAGAACCACAGTGTCATTGGTGAACTGATCCCGCTGTGTCACATCTGGCATGACCTGATCGTCGGGAACGGGTGCAAACCGCCAGACGGGTTGGATGCTCTTTGCCATTCATTACTCTCCTGGCTCCGGCGGAATTCGGTGATGCGCGGCGATTGAGGTCTGATTCAGATGAACTGTGAAGATGTCTGCAAATAAAAGTAGTGCGCCTGGCAACCTGGCGATCAGCGAGACCGTCATTCGTCGGGCAAAGGATATGTTGATCCGCGACGGGCTTCGCGATCGCGCCCGGTCAACCCGGCAGGCCGGAGGAAGCGCCTTTCGGCGTGCGCCGGGCCTCCATGACGCAAGGCATGGTCAGCCGCCGCACGGGAAACAGATCGGATCCGCCGCTGGCCTGAGCTGCTCCGCCGGGACCGGTCAACGGCCTGCCTCCGCCTCTGCAAATCTTCCCACAGTCAGGTGGGCGGACGGTGCTTTTGCCAGAGCGCGGTCGCCGGTCAAGCAGGCGGGACTCTATCTCCTGACAAATACATAAGTCTCCGACCTGGCTCTGCTTGACCGGCGCCCTTTGCGCTCTGGCCGAGCACCTTTTCGCCGCCCACCCGACTGACGGGAAAAGAACACGGGCGGGGAAGGAGACTGACATGACTGACCCACACGCTACCTTAGCCCGCGCGGCAATCGCCGCTCCTGTTCTGCCCGACGAGCCTCGAATCTACGTTGCCTGTCTTGCAGCTTACAACAACGGGCGCCTGCACGGGCGCTGGATCGATGCCACCACGCCAGACAAAATCTGGCGCGAAGTTTCGGCGATGCTGCGCGCCAGCCCCGAGCCCGATGCCGAAGAATGGGCGATCCACGACTATGAAGGCTTCGAAGGCGCACACCTTTCCGAATACGCCTCATTCGACACGGTGTGCGAGCTTGCGGGGTTCATCGGCGAGTTTGGCGAACTCGGCGCCCGCATCTATGGCCACTACGGCAACGACCTTGAGCAGGCACGTGCCGCGTTTGAAGACTATGCAGGCGAATACCGCAGCGCCGCTGACTTCGCCGAAGAACTCCACACCGAACTCGGCACGCAGGTCCCCGAGAGCCTCAGCTATTACATCGACTGGCAGGCCCTCGCCCGCGACATGGCCCTCAATGGCGAGATCATGGTGTTCCAGACGGGCTTCGACGAAGTCCACGTCTTCTGGTCGCGGTAGGGGAGGGCGCGGATATGACTCCCGAAACCACCAAGCATCGGTTCACCCTCGAAGAACTGCAGCAGGCGGACGACTGGTCCGAAGGCTTCTGCCTTGCCTGCCGTGCGCCCCGCGATTGCTGCGAGCCCGATGCAAGCGCTTACCCCTGCGACGAATGCGGCGAGCGCGCCGTCTATGGTCCGCACTGGATCGCCATCGCGGGCCTGTTTGCGGAGGGCGAAGCATGAGGTTCACCCAAGGCTTCCAATTCTATGTATGCCCCAGCGATAGCATCACCTGTGAGGCCGGGCCCTTCACCGTCTTGGCGCAGATTGTGCCGGACGATTCTCCGGACGCACCGGATCAGCGCCAAGACGGTTTCTGGCCCTCGCTCTATGCCGATGCCCCGGGGTTCATTGGTCCCGGGCCGAACCATCGGCAGCGGTTTGCCGACGCGCAGGCCAAGGCCGAAGCCGTCATGGAAGGCTGGCGCAAAGGTGACTGGTTCTTTTGCGGGATCGTGCTCAGCGTGTCGCTGGAGGGCGTTCAACTTGCGTCCCATGCGGCAAGCCTCTGGGGCATCGAGGCGAACTATCCGGGGGCGGATAACAGCTACCTCACGGAGGTCGCAAACGAACTCGTCCCGGAGAGCATCGCTGTGGCCCGCGAAACGCTCGCGCGGCTTGTGCGCCATGCTGATGCTCTGGTGGGATCATGATGCCGGACATCTTCGAACGGCTGCTCGGTCCGCGCCCCGCGCTGACACTCGACATCGAGCAGAGCTTCGTCACCGCCATCTGGGTGGAGGGCCGCTGCCCGAATGTGACGATCCGGGATTTTGATCTCGGCGCCAGCGCGCCGGATGCCTCGCTCGACGTCTTCGGCGCGCCTTACGTGCCGATCAACTGGCACCTGCCGCCGTGGCGGCTGGGCCTCGCACTTGCGCCCCCACACCTGTTTCCATTCTGAGGAGTTACGGAGCAGGAGGCTTGCGCCGAGCCTTCAACTTCCAAAGCCAACGCTGTCTGAGTTCTTCGTTTCCTCTCAGGCGAGATGGAGCCGCCCGGTGCTTGCCGCCAGGCGGCTTTTTTGCGCGAAGGTCTCTGTGTTCCGGATCAAAGAGCTGAAGGTTCAAACGAGTGGCCAGCCGTCCGATACCACGTCTGACTTTCCAAGAAGTATCTGAGTGCGTCGCGGTACACGGAGCCTCATTCGTTCCCGGAACCTGCCTCTCGCGGACCCCTTGTTTCCGTCTCTTGCCGTTGGACCTGGACGACCTGCGCCGGGCCTGAAACCTGACCGGCGAAGAATTTTCCCCTGCGCCTTCGGCGCATTCCTCGCGCGGCAAAATTCATCGCCGGTCAGGTGCTCCACTGCGTTGCGCCCCTGACGGGTTCAGACCCGGCGCAGGCCGTCCTTTCGGTCCGGCGTCGACGGGAACAAGGGGTTCCCGGGAGACAGCCAAGGAAACGAAAAGGAGACCCCCATGGCAAACGCACTCGGATACGTCACGGAAACCAAAGCAGGCTTCGAAGGCACCCTCGCAATGATGAACCTGTCAGCTACGATCCGCATCGAGAAGAACGCGGAAAAAGCCGGAGACGGCCAACCGGACTACCGCATCTTCGCCGGAGAAACCTCGACCGAAATCGGCGGCGCCTGGATGCGCAAGGCGAAGGCTTCAGGCCGGGAGTACCTCTCGATCACGCTCGCAGACCCGCAGATCGGCCCCCGCAAGATCTTCGCGAACCTCGCCCCGGTCAAAGGCAAGAAGGGGCGCCACGTGATCCTCTGGAATCCCCGCGACTAAGCCGAGGAATTCCGCCTCAAAGAGCCGCTCCGGAGAGACCTCCGGGGCGGCTTTTCTGCTTTCAAGCGTCGGTTCCGAAGGGAGGGGGAAAATACGCATCCGCGATTTTCCCCCTCCAATCCGGCGCAGGCGCTGGCAACATCATCCCATCACGAACGAACTGAAGAAAGGAAACCCGTGATGTCCGAAATGATGCCGACGAACCCCGACGCAAATGATGAACACGTACTCCTGAACGTGCAGGAAGCCGCCGCCTTCCTGAGGCTCACACGCTCGACACTCGATCACTATCGATGTGAAGGAAAAGGCCCGATTTACCGCAAGCACGGAACCCGCGTTTTCTATACGCGGGCAAGCCTGATCGACTGGTCCGGGCGCCGGGCGTTCTCTTCGACATCCAGCCGCGCGGAGCAATCCCGATGAAATCCGGATACGCGCTCGCGCTGGTTCTGGGCGGATCAGCGGCGCTATTTGGCCTCGTGTTTGAACCTCCGGCGAAGGTCATTTGGAACCGGACAGCGAGCGCGCCAGAAGGACTTTACTGGCTGAGAGACGAGCCATTCACCACGGGCCGATGGATCGTTCTCTCAGCCAGGGTCGGGCCAGCGGAGTGGGCTGAGGCGCGTGGATATGTAGGCGAAGATTGGCCACTTCTGAAACAGGTTTCAGGGGTTCCGGGAGACGAAATTTGTCGGGAAGGAGTGGATGTATTCATCAATGATGAGCTCGTCGCGAAAGCGCACTTGTCGGATGAAAAAGGCCGCGATCTACCGGCCTGGGACGGGTGCGTCACGCTGAGGAATGGCGAGCTGTTCCTGCTCTCGCCGCACCCGTCTTCTCTGGATGGGCGCTATTTCGGAGCGGTCCGCGAAGCGGACATTCTGGGTGTTGCGGTGCCATTCTTCGGTTCATCCGTTCACGCGCAATCTGCAGACTAGGGCAAGGCAGTGCAAGCGGCTGCAAGGGTGGGGAAGGCGGACCCGGTAGGGCAAGATAAAAGGGTTGGCGCCAGGCTTTGCCTTGCGCCTTGTCTGCACAACGAATTTTGGGTGCCCGTTGCACCGGATCGAGACGCCGGGTTTGGCGTGATCTCCAGTATTTGCAGCAGGTCCAGCTGGCGCCATATCCTGTTTGGGGAATCTTAACATGACGGATGAATTTACGCCGCGCCTCGGCCGGATTGGCGACCGGGGACGCAAGGGGCATCTGCTCTTCAAGAAGCGCGCGAGAAAGGCTGAAGCACGTCTCGGCCGAAAGTCTCGAAAAGCGCGGTTCACAGGTGCCGGCATCGCGCGCGGCGGCGCGAGTGCGCGAGCCCTTGAATTTCGGAGCCAGCGGCTGCCTACATTCCGGCTGCGGCGAGTCGTCGTGAAGGCCCATATCGCGAGGGCGCCGCGAGGCAGTGGTGCCGGGGCCCTTAAAGCGCATCTGGGCTACATCCAGCGAGACGGCGTGGAACGCGATGGTTCAGGGGGCCGGCTCTACACACAGGACGGCGTCGAACCTGATGCTGACGCATTCCTTGAGCGCTGCGAGGAAGACCGCCATCAGTTCCGGCTCATCGTGTCAGCAGAAGATGCAGGTCAACTTGGTGACCTGAAGGACACGACGCGCGCCCTGATGGCGCAAATGGAATCCGATCTCGGAACGCGCCTAGACTGGCTTGCCGTTGATCACCACAATACTGGCCATCCGCACACCCACATCGTGATCCGAGGCAAGGACGCGGACGACAGGGACCTCGTCGTCGCACCGGAATACATCAAGCAGGGGCTCGGATCCCGGGCGCAAGACATCGTTACAGAGCGCCTTGGTCCCAGGCGTGATCTTGAAATTGCACAGGCACGGCAGAGGGAGGTGACCCGAGAGCGATTTACCGGCCTCGACAGGAGCCTACTTGCGGAGGCTTCTGAGTACCGAATCCAAATCGCAGATGGGCACGGCCCGCGCGAGCGGTTTGAGGAAGCGTTGCGCCGAGCCAGGTTGAAGCAATTGCAGGGAATGGATCTGGCTCACTCAATCGGCAAAGATGCCTGGATGTTGAAGCCCGGCTGGGACGCCACTCTGAAGGCCCTGGGGCAGCGCGGTGACATCCTGAAGGCACTGGCTGCGAAGAACCGCGATCTTAAGGCCGATCAGGTGCTTCGACAGTTCGAGCCGGGCGCTAACGGTGAGGAGAAGCTTTTAGGCTCAGTCGTGACCTCTGTTCCGGAAGATGAATTGCGCGACCGGCGCAGCCTGATAGTCGAGGACTTTAACAGGCAGCGCTGGATTGTGGATATTGGTCTGCGGGAGCCCGGAACGATCCCCCCCGATGGCGCTGTCATTGAGGTCGGGGCGCGGACTCCGAAACCAAGGGAGATGGATACTTACATCCTGAAGATCGCGGAACGCACAGGAGGGATGCATTCCGATGCGTTGCATGTCGAAGCTGATCCGGCGGCATCGCCGGCGTGGAGACAGGGACATGTCAGACGGCTCGAAGCTTTGAGGCTTGCCGGAATTGTAGAACGCATCGGCGACGGGTCATGGCACTTGCCCCATAACTTCACCGACCGGGCCGTTGCGTATGATGCTACACGGAGCGGGCGCGTAGATATTCAAGTGCGGTCCTGGCTTTCGCTTGACGAGCAGACCGGCCATGCAGGTCTCACTTGGCTCGACATGAATGCTGAACACAAGCTCGGCGATCGACTTGAAGGCGCGTGGAAGGCTCGTCTCGCTTTTCTCGAACAGAAGGGCTGGCTTGGAACCGGCGCTGTAGAGGTCAATGCGGCGCTGCGCCATCGGTTGCACAAGATGGAATGGCGGCGAGCTGTCAGTGTGCTTGCAGGCTCAACTGGACGAGCCGGCGTTGATCTCGTTCCTGGCGATCAATTTGAAGGCCAGTTTGAAAAGGCGGTCGACCTCGGGCAGGGCAGGTTCGCTGTTGTCGGCAATGCGAAGGAATTTGCGCTATTGCCTTGGAGGCCGGAGATGGAGCGATACCGGGGCAGGGACGTGACGTTCAAGCGAACAGCGGCAGGGGTCAATTGGACCATTGGTATTGAGCGGGGGCTAGAGAGGTGAGATTTGGATTTTTTCAAGTCTCGACGGGGCGCTTGTGATGGAATGTGACGCGGAACAATCCTGCAGACGGCCGAAGAAAAAAGTCAGTGTAGTTGAGAGTATCAGTGATTTTGTTTCCGAATTGTTCTATGGGAATTGAATGCCGAAGACTGTCACACAAAGCCAAAGACTTGGAGAGCTCGGAGAAGCCGCTGCGAAGAAGCGATTTTTGGAAATAGGCTTTCAGTTCGACGGGCGCTCTCGGATTGAAGCCGGCATAGATGGCATTGCGGAAGTCATGGATCGCGGCAGGCCGCTTGCTCGGATGATTGCCGTTCAGGTCAAGGCGACGGAACATTCGAAATACACTTCAGAGACCGACGCCTCCTTCACATACCTCCTGAATTCCGACGACCTCGAATATTGGAAGCCGTCAAATCTTCCAATCATTATCGTGCTTTATCGCCAGTCGGATGAGAGTTTCTATTGGAAGGAAGTCCAGTCCGGCGTTGGTGTCGGCGCGCGGAAGCTTATGTTCGACAAGTGCATAGATAAGCTCAATCGCGATGCCGTGGACCGCTTAGCCGCGCTGACAGTTTCAAAGAAAGGCTTTGGCTATTATGTGCCGCCACTGGGGGATGGCGAAGAAGCCTTGATAAACCTGCTGCCGGTCCGGCTGCCGCCCGAAATGTTTGTGGCCTCGACGGACTTCACGCCAAAGAAGGCGATCGCAACCCTGTTAGACGGCAAGGGTGCCCGATTCGACTGGATCATCCACGGCCGATCTTATTGGTCATTCCATGATCCCCGGCAGGCCTCGACAAGCACGATTGTCGACCTCGATCAGGTGGATTCGATTGATACGTCGTTGTTGGCTGATCACGAAGATATCCAGGAGCAGAACAATTTTGCCTACCTGCTTCGGCAGGTGCTCAGGCATCAGGAACGAAAAGACCTCCGATGGCATAAGGATAAGGCGCTGTTCTATTTCGCCTCGGAGACAGCCAACACCGACCGCTATTTCGCTTATAAATCCTCGAAGAATGAGACGGAAGCCAACGTGGTGAACGTCGTGCGTGACAAGGACAATCCAGACCGGGTTGCCTATGTCCGTCACCACGCATTCATCCCGAGATTCGAGCGGTTGCTAGATGAGTGGTTTCTAGTGATCACGCCAACCTATCATTTCACGACAAACGGCATGATCCCTCACTCTTATCCTGATGCGTTGTTGTCGGGCAAAAAGAGAATGGACAATAATGCTTCGCTCCGTGGACAACTCATTATGTGGCACCGGTTTCTGACTGCTGAACCAAGCGTCGGCGATCTTTTCACCGAACCAGAAACCCGCCCCGAAAGGGCGATAACTTTCGGTGAGCCGCCGAGTGTCGAATTGCCAACCCGCGTGCCTGAAGATGTCTGGGGCAACTCCAATCCGTCTGGTCCGGATGTTGAAGCCGGTCCAGAGTGGGAGCTCGACTTCGATGAAGCTTGACGGGAAAATATTCAGCGAACCGCTACTGGAATTTGGCGACCAGCATTCTCATGCCGATCCCCGTCTTGGTCTCATGGAGGCTGGCCCGCTACAAACGCATCTTGGAGATGCGATCCAAGTTGGAGTGGTTGGCACGGAGCAGACCATCGAATTGGTCGAGGCTTATTTTGCGGAAGTCGCCGATGGTTTCGAGGGGAAGACCGAAAAGCATCCAAACATGCACCCGGCGTTTCCCGGTCTTAAAAACAGCAATCCCTTTCGCTGCAAGTTCGACATCCAGCCAGGCGCCAAGACGTCGCTGACAAATGCGCAGATAGAACGCATCCTCAAGGAGCCCGATCACACTAAGGCGGTCGAAATGGCCGTCGATGAGGTCATGAAATGTTTGCAGACGTTGGCGGACGGAAGCAATAAGCCGGATGTGGCGATCATCGCCATGCCCGTTAAGCTCATCGAGCGTGTCTGGAGCGCGAAGACAGACGCTAAGTCGTCAACGGAAGCCGATGACGCCGGGGGATCGAATGCGCCGGACTTTCGAGGATTGCTGAAAGCCAGGGCGATGGGTTTTTCTTTCCCTATACAGATCGTCTGGGAAGACGTCATCAACGACAAGGCGAAGATACCGAAAAAGCTCAAGGAAAGCAGCGATCGTAAAATTCAGGACAAGGCCGGGCGGTCTTGGAACCTTCTGACGACACTCTACTACAAAGGCAGCGGTCGAGTGCCATGGCGCCGTCTTCCAGAAGAGGGGGAATACAAGTCCTGCTATATCGGGATCAGTTTCTACCGTAGCATTGATGGCCAGCAGCTCTGGACGAGCACGGCCCAGATGTTCGACGAGCGCGGCCGCGGTTTCATTCTCAAAGGTGCCGCCGCCAAGACCGAAACCAGGGGACGGCATCCCTACATGGCCGAGTCGGACGCCTATGACCTGATCAGCAAGGTATTTGAGGCGTACAAAGATCATCATGGTCACTATCCTGCACGAGTCATTGTACTGAAGACCTCAAGGTTCAGGGACGAAGAGGCAAATGGCATCATCCAGGCAATGTCCGACAAGAACGTTGAGCGGCGCGATCTTGTCTGGGTACAGGAGTCTTATTCCGCAAAGATCCTGAGAGACGGAGATTACCCGGTTCTCAGAGGAACCTTTGTCGACCTTGGGGGCAAAGGGTTGCTCTACACGAACGGCAGTATCCCATACTATGGAACATACCCCGGCGTTTATGTTCCGAATCCGCTTTTGCTCTGTCTCCATTTTCGTAGTGACAGCACGGTAGCGGCGATTGCGAAGGAAGTTTTTTCACTCACGAAGATCAATTGGAATTCAACCCAAATAAATCAGAAACTTCCAATTCCAATACGGGCTGCGCGTAAAGTCGGCGAGGTTTTGAAGTATGTCCCAGAGGGGCAGCCTATTAGCTCAGACTATAGAAAGTACACATAATGCCTCCGCATGCTCGAGTGTGTATTCTCGGTGGGTTTTTGAAGCCTTTGAATCAAAATTCCGCGTTTAGAGTTTTCCCGTCATGAGCCCAAGCCGCAATGTTGCGAAGGGCGGCTAGATGATGCAGCAATCGAGCTTGTAATGTGCGTTGAGCCATGAAGAAATCATCGAAGAAGCGGGCTGACCGCAAGGCCATGGCGGCAGACCTTGTGGTGGGTGCGAATGTGCGCCAGCTTCGGGCAGATGCGGTATTGACGCTCTCGGAACTGGCTGAGGCACTCGGTATCAGTCACCAGCAGCTGCAGAAGTATGAAACCGGCGCGAACCGGATTTCGGCGGGCATGCTGTACGAGCTTGCCCGGTTTTTCGTCATTCCCGTTGATCAGCTGTTCGAAGGGAGCGATGCCGAAGTTAGCGAGGATGCCGAGCTGATCCGTGCCCGGCGCAAATGCCATGCTGTCATTGATCGCACGGGCTCGAAGTCGAAGCTCGAAGCAATGGCAAAGGTGCTTCGCGCCATGTCCGGCGGCTGAGACATATTCAGTTTTCATGAGCTTTTGTTTTGCTCTGCGCTGGCTTGCAGTCGTTTGTACCGCGTCCAACTAGGCAATCCGGGCATAGCTGTTTGATCATGCTCCTTCGTATGAGAGCGGAGCAGGGTGCATGAATCCGGGAAGAATTCTGATTGGCCAGGTCGGCGTCGTGCTGATCGTGATCGTGCTGACACAATGGTTTGCGACGCAGTGGACAGCAGAGGCGCTCGGATACCAGCCTGCACTGGGCGCGCCGTGGTTTGCTGTTGGTGATCGGCCCGTCTATCTGCCCTGGCGTCTCTTCCAGTGGTGGTATGCCTATGAAGCGTACGCGCCTGAAGTGTTCGGAACGGCCGGCCTGATCGCAGCAAGCGGCGGACTTTTCGGCATCCTGGTGGCCGTTGTCGGCTCCGTCATCCGCAGCCGGGACGCAAGGTTCGTCACGACCTATGGCTCTGCACGCTGGGCAACCGTGAAGGATATGCGCCAGCACAAGCTGCTTCGGCCCGACGGGGTGTTCCTTGGCCGGCACCGCGGCAGTTACCTGCGACATGCCGGACCGGAACATGTGATGGCCTTCGCGCCCACCCGCTCGGGCAAAGGTGTCGGGCTCGTTGTGCCAACGCTCCTCTCCTGGACAGAAAGCGCCGTGATCCATGACATCAAGGGCGAGAACTGGACCCTGACATCGGGTTGGCGGTCGACGTTTTCAGATTGCATCCGGTTCGATCCGACAGATGCCAGAAGCCCGCGCTACAATCCTTTGCTCGAAGTGCGGCGCGGGCCTTGCGAGGTACGTGACGCGCAGAACATTGCCGACATCCTTGTGGATCCGGAAGGCTCGCTCGAACGTCGCAGTCATTGGGAGAAGACCGGGCATGCGCTGCTGGTCGGCGTCATCCTTCATGTTCTCTATGCGGAAGAAGACAAGACGCTCGCAGGCTGCGCAAAGTTCCTCTCTGATCCTGACCGGACATTCGCGGCAACGCTACGCCTGATGATGTCCACTTTGCACCTCGGGGACCGCCCGCACCCTGTCGTCGCCCAGGCGGCCCGTGAACTCCAGAACAAGTCCGAGAATGAGCGCTCCGGCGTGCTGTCGACGGCGCTGAGCTTTCTCAGCCTTTACCGTGATCCGGTCGTGGCAGAAGTGACCTCCGTCAGCGACTGGACGGTGGAAGGGCTCGTCATGGGCGAGCGGCCGATGTCGCTCTACCTTGCCTGTCCGCCATCGGATGTCTCTCGCACCAAGCCGCTGATGCGGCTTGTGCTCAATCAGATTGCGCGCCGGCTGACTGAGCAGGAACCCGATCCTTCGCGGCGAAAGCTCCTCTTGATGCTGGATGAATTCCCAGCGCTGGGAAGGCTCGACTTCTTCGAGACGGCGCTTGCGTTCATGGCGGGTTACGGCGTGCGCGCCTTCCTTGTCGCCCAGTCCCTCAACCAGATCGAAAAAGCTTACGGGCCCAACAATGCGATCCTCGACAATTGCCATGTCCGGGTCGCATTTGCGACCAATGATGAGCGCACAGCGAAGCGGATCTCTGAAGCCCTTGGTACCAAGACCGAGCTTCGCTCACAGAAGAACTATACCGGCCACCGGCTCTCACCCTGGCTCCCGCACATGATGGTCTCCCGCCAGGAAACTCAACGCGCCTTGTTGACTCCCGGCGAGATCATGCAGCTTCCGGCTACAGATGAGATCGTAATGGTCGCAGGCGCGCCGCCGGTACGTGCCAGGAAGCTTCGATATTTTGAGGACGGGAACTTCACGGCGCGCGTCTTGCCGGCAGCTTCGATTGTGAGGCCCTCCGTCGCGGGAAGCCATGACTGGCTGGGGCGAGTTCTGTGTCCGCCCCTGCCGAATTTCAGGACGCGCAATGAAGACCCCGAAGGTGACGGCGGCCTTGGCCTCAAGCTTGAGCTGGGCGAGCCCCCGGTCCGGTTGCCTGACGACCACGCGGCAGAGATCGCGCCAGATGAGGAAGAGGACATAGCGCCTGATCAGGACGGCCATCTGCGGAACGTGCGCCGGGCTGTTGCCATGGATCAGTGCAACAAAGATTTCCTTCCGGATTTTTGACATGGGCAAACCGAGACTGAACCTTCGCCTGAGGGCCGACCTGCTCCGCAAGCTCGAAGAAGCAACCCGGCGTCCCGGGGTGACCAAGAACGCACTGATCGAGCAGGCACTTGAGGAATACTTCGAACCAGAAATCCGGAATAACCTCGAAGAAAGGCTGCTCGCCCGGCTTGATAGGTTCGAAGTCCGGCAGGGCGAGATCGAACGGGATGTCGCGCTATTGTTAGAGACCCTTGGCCAGTTCGTTCTCTACTGGCTGACCCGCACTGATCCGATCCCCGAGGGTGAGCGCGACATTGCACACGCGCTCGGTCAGAGACGGTTCGACTACTTTATTGATCAGGTGGCGCGGAAGGTTCGCAGGGGCGGTGGCATCGGGAGCCAGCTCGGACTCACAGCCGAAGCGAGCTCTGAACTGCGCCGGTAACCCCGGAGGCTGTTTGGTTGGAGTCATGCAGCGATAGCGTTTTCCTTCAGCGCTGCAAAGTAGTTGGCCTCGGCTTCTGCCGGAGGGATGTTGCCGATCGGCTCGAGC
>Ga0315900_10001545_pt1 | contig 36724 bp, 48 predicted proteins | sample LakEriMetagenome_FD_203521 | JGI IMG/M metagenome (GOLD analysis project Ga0315900, IMG submission 203521) | Freshwater fungal communities from buoy surface, Lake Erie, Ohio, United States - Buoy 12 MA114 | ecosystem: Environmental > Aquatic > Freshwater > Lake > Lake biofilm | place: USA: Lake...
CTTTTGCAGGATTCTCAAACCCAAACGTTTTTTTATAAACATCCTCGCCAAATCTTTCGTCAAGTTTAGCAGGTTGTTTTGTTTTTTTAGAAGCAGGTTTAAAACCTTTACTTTTAATATAAGCCGGAAGTTTGTCTTTACCTCCGGCTGCCTTAATTAAATCTTCTTCTGTGTATATTTTACCGTTTAGTTCGTATTCTAACATAAATAATTATTTAATTTTCCCTGTTTTCAAATAATTGATAACTTCTTCTTTTGTTGAAAATGCCATATCCTTATTAGGTCCTGCAGAATTTATAACAAAGTTAATCCCATCAAAACTTACTTTTTTGTTACCCCATGTGAAATCGTCAGGTGGCCCACCTGGTTGAATAGCGTATATTCTACTTGATACTTCGTCAAATGTTGGTTTTGCTGCTTTTGATTTGCCACTTCCTCCTTTTTTGGATTCTTCATTAAATATTCTAATACTTTCTGGGTCCATCTTATAATATTTCCCGTCAATTGGAGTAAGTTCAGACTTTTTAATTATATTGTCAATCTCATTCTTTTCCATTTTGCTAACTAAAAGATTTACTTTTGTCGTAAGATCTAATTTAGCAAACTCTTTTGATTGGTAATTAGTTCCAAATCCTAACTTAGCTAGAATACCGTCAGCAGTATCTGGATCTTGAAAAGATGAAGCTATTAATCCTTCTGCTTTTGCTTGTAATGAAGGTTTTAAAGACATTCTTATAGCTTCAATATCAATTGGTGTTCTTTGGTATTTTACAATGCCTTGATCTTTACTTAAATTAGCATTTCCTTCAACATCAATATATTCAGTTGGTTTCATGTATATAGTTGATACTTCTGTATCGTTTTCTTTACTATAAACACCCGCTGTAACTGGAGCTTTACCATATTCTATTTCTGGTATTTTTGTATATAACTCTCCATCATAATCAGAATTAATGTCCTTCTTAAAATTAATAGAGTATTGATCATTATCACCTTTTATTATAAATCCTTTGCTAATACCCTCATTTATTTTTGTATCTATTTCTTCTTGGCTAACTCCTGGGTTAGTATCTTTAAAAGTTTTTATTAAAGTATTGTAATCGCCTATTTTTGAAGTAACATTTAAAGTAATTTTAGAGGGATCGCCATTAGCATCGTAGTCTAAGCTTTTTGTAGTTTTTTCATTATCAGGATATGCCAATGCAAAAGCAGTAACTCTATTTAAAGTTTGATCAAGTATATTATCTCCTTTAAATTTAACATTGCTTATATTATTTTCATTAAGTTCCCCGTTTTTAATTGCTTGTGCCTGAGAATATAATCCGCCAGCAACCCTAACTAAATTTTCTTCTCCTTTTGCAGCTTGAGCAGCATAAGCATTTTTTTTATCCAACTCCTCTTTGCTTAAAACTTTTGTTTTAATATCTACATTATTTTTACCATTTATTTCTCCGGTACTAATAAGAAATCCATTTACTAATTCTGTTCCATCTGAACTAACCCCGGCTTTTACTAGCCCATCGTCAATTTTAGCCATGCGGGTTTGATAGTTATATCTTTCCTCACTACTATATATTTGATTTTTTATAGTTTGTTCTTTCTCTTCTTTAGCTTTTCTTTCAGCGTCTAATCTTGCTTCCTTCTCTTTTGCTTCTCGCTCTTTTCTTGCAACATTAAAACTTTCTGTAAATGCCTGTCCAGCTCCTCCAAAGGCTTGAGCCCAGATCATTGCAGAATCATCTCTTATTATTGTTGGATTATCGTATGCACTCATATATTATAATTTTTTTATTATTAACCTGGTAATCCACCTCCAATAGCTCCAAATCCCCCTCCTGACATAATTCCTGATCCAACTGATCCTCCTCCGCCTCCTCCAAGACTTCCTGCTAATCCGCCTAAAGCAGAACCAACTCCTGATATTGCTCCGCCCCACGCTGCTCCTTGTGCTGCACTAGCCGAAGCTGCGTTTTGTTGTGCTTGAGCATATTGCCCAGCTTGCTGCCCTAAATCGGCATTAGTTCTATCCTCAATCATCCCCATCATAAATTGTTGTCCTGCAGCTTGAGCAGCTTGAACTCTTTGGCCTTCGCTTATTTGTAATGCCTGTAGTCTTTGTTGCTCTTGCATTTTCATTTGATTACGTTCTGACTCTCCTTGAGCGCGTAGTTTTTCATTTGCAGCCTCTTGTTGCTCAATATTTGCTGCAATATCTTTTTTACTTCTTAATGCTGCTTGAGCTAAGGCTGTAGCTCCTCCTGCGCTTGCTCCCGTTGCTCTTAGAGTGTCTAAAGTATTTGCTAAAGCCATATCAGCTTCTTCAGCCTGCATCTCCGCCGCTTGCGTAGCTACTCCTAAATTTGCATAAGGATTTGTTATCATGCTTGATAAATCTTTTGCTAATCCACTTAAATTTGTTGTCGTTGCATAAGGATTTGTTATTGGTTGTCTAGCTGCTCTAATTGCATCCATTTCAGCCTTTGCTCCCCTAGCATCATTACGAGCTCCTTTTGCTGCTTGTCCTGCTTGATGAGCTCCTATAGCCCCTCCTATTAACGACACACCCGCTCCTACAATTCCTGCTACTACTGCCATATTATTCTATTTTTTTTATAATTTCATACGATGGATTTTCATCAACCGTATATCCTAAATTTTTATGTATATCTATTAAGTTTTTATTCCTAGTAAAACTAAAAATTATATTGTATCCATTTACTTTAGTGACCTCCTCAAAACTATCTATTAATAATGTCAAAGCTGTTTTTCTATCTTTTTCTTTATATTTAGGATTAGAAATAACCCAATCTAATATAGTTACTTTAGAATTAGTTAAATACAAAAATCCTGCCGCTATTGAAATATTTCCTTTACAAACCATTAATCCACCAAGTCCATTTAATGGTAATAAATCTCTGCTCATTTCTGGCCATCTCCACCATTTCCACCATTCTTGTAAAGTTTCCCAATCCGATTCTTGTAATGCTCGTACAGTTAATTCCATTTTATTTAATTTAATTACTTAATGATTGTGCAAATGTAGATGATACCGCAAATAATGTGGATGGACTTGTAAAAGTTACACCAGGATTTGTTATATCAGGAAAAGTAAATGTTCCTATAGCATAAAACCCAGCAAGCCCAGACATAGATTGCCCATACACTACTGTTCCCTCTGTTGGTATTGTGTTATTTATAAGCGTACCAAAATATTTATTTTCTTTTACTTTAAAATTATTTAAGAATAATTGATCTTCTAATATGGCTAAACTTGAAGACGCTGAAGCCGAAGCTATTGGCACTCCAATATTTGAATCTGTTGCAATTTCAGTTAACGCCCATCCTGGTGACCCTTCATAATTTATAGTTTGAAAAGTTTTAGAATACGATGGTTCTGGATTCATTACAAAAGTAACAGTAGATAAATATTGAACATCATAAAAATTAGCATAAGGTACATTTGTAGAATAATGTTTCCAAATATTTCCATTGTTTGTAGTATAATAATTACTTAATATACTAAAACCAGAATCGGGTTTAAAAGAGAATAAACTTGTCCATCCTAATGAATCTTCGTCAAATGCTAATGTTTGGTAATATTCCTCTTCAGGGACCTCTCCAAATCTTCGGTCTCCAACATAAAAAGCATTTTGTATAGATAATACATATTGTTTATTATGCATGTCCCAGGAACCCATAATCACACCATTTGGATCTAAACCGCCTAATGTATCTCTAAAATAATCTAGCATTCCATAAGCTGATATTTCAGTTATTCCATCTTGTGATAATCTTAATACTGTATTTTTAGGTCTATCAACGAAGTATTTCCTATAACCATATACCGCAAAGCTTTCTGGGTCTGTACCTATTCCATAATTTCCAGCATACCCTTGCACCTGTCCTATTACATCTAAACTTGATGTTGTTAAAGGCTCTCCTTCAGCAGAATATACCGCGTTTTTATCTATTAAAGCTCTGCTTACTTTTGTTTCTTGAAATATAATTAAGTTAGTATCTTCAGCATATAATTTTTGTATTGATCCCTGTGATGGATCTATAGTTCTTGTTATATCTTCAGCAACTGAAAATTGATTAGTATTATTTATACCAGTTCTAGAATTAAATATACCAGAATAAATAAGAGAACTAACTCTATTTTGACTAGTAGGAGTATCTTCCACAATAAATGCTCTAACGCCTAAATCTGTAATAGTATTATTATATCCACCTGAAATTCTTGATTCTTCTATAAACCAATCTTCTGCATCATTTTCTATATATTTTGCCGCTCCTGGTACATAATTAAAATCCGTTATTTCATTAAATGAAATTGGGATAAATGGGGTTTGTGGCATATTAAACGACGCCGAGCTAATAGGTTTATTTAAATATACTTTAAATGTTATTCCAGGAGGGCCTGTTGATATATCTTCCCATCCAGTTATTATATAGTTATATAATACTCCGTCTAAGCTATAAGTTAATTTTTGGCCAGCTCCTAAATTTTTTATCCACCAATCTGCCGACGTAGGTATAATTACTAAATTTAATATAAAATAATTATTGCCGGTTTCAAAAAAGTATTGAAAGTATGATCCGACAGGATTAGTAGTATAAGCTCTTATCGGCTGTATTGATTTCATTTTTTTTAACCAATACGAATTAAAATATTTTACTTCTATAGTTGCTGCCATAATTAATAATTACTTATTTTTTTATATTATTACACCGGACAAGTTGGACTACCATCCTGTTCTATTACACCACCTAATATTACTTCACCGAATTCTGTAAGTCCAGCAGATTGAAGACTAAGGTATCTAGCAATTGGTCTTGTCCCAGAAAATGCTGGTGTTCCAATTTGTTCATTTGGTTGTAATACACCTCCAATTATAGATTTGCCATTACCATGTAATCCCAACCAAGGTACCGGAAAAGTGGAATTATTATTAATCTTCCATTCAGTACAATCGGTAGGTATATATTGGTCAGGATGACCGGGTTGTTCATTAGAATTACAATAATCCGCTACTACTTCTTGTTGACCAGGTGTAGGATCTAAAAGTTCTCCATCACTTATAAAATTAACTTGGAAAGTTCGACCAAGATTAGTAGTTATACTCCCTTGGAATTGTACCTCTACAGCGGCATAGGCCGGGAAAGAGCCTCCATAAGGTATTTCTGTATACATAAAACAATTAAAGTAACCATCTCCAATAATATAGTTAGATGGGCGACTAAGGAAATCAACATTAGTAGTAAGTCCAGTTGGCTGTGGAAGAAACGGTCTTGTAGGAACGCCGGAATCTACATTTGCTTTCCATAAATTTGCCACAACTGTACTACTTACTATTTGTTCTCCGGGTCTTAGCATTTTCCAAATGTTAATTTTGCCTCTTAATTCACCAGCCCACCATGTAGGCACACTTGACACATCTCTTACTATAACGTTACTAACCCATTGTCCACAGCCAGCAGAAATGTCTGGAACAGTCAAATTTACAGAAGTATCAACATATAAAGATCCTGTAGTAGCAAATCCATTAGATTGTGTTGAATCCTGCAATCTTAAATTAACAGTATAAGTACCATTTTTAATTTCTGTAGTTGTAACACTAACATCACCCGCCCCTGGATCAACACTAAAATAATTAGTAGGATCTACAGGAGGGTTATTACCTCCGGTTACTGAAAGTTTTTTCCAATATAAATCTATTAAACGAATAGACTCGTTTACACCAATGTTACCATTTTGTGAAAAAACACCGTTTTCTCCAATAGCATTGACTATGGGGCCTACTAAAGGGGTTGATGTTAAATAATAATTATGTTCTACCTCCGGACTTCTTATTATTGGAACTCTATTTGATATTCTTAATGTTTCTAAATTTGTGGTTAAAACTGGATTATATGTATTTCCTAAAACAGTATGGGTTATATTAAATGTAAATATAAAACTACCATAAGTATCTGCATTTATTCCAAAATAAATACTACTTTGCGTTATTTTTATTCTCCAATATAATGATGCAGGGTCTTGCTCTAGAGCGAATGAGTTTGTTACATTTTGTCCATCTCTATTACTAACAGAGAATACTATATTAGTTATATCTAAAACAGGTACACCAAAAGAATCCATAAAATAAAAAGCATCTGTTATCCAAGGTGAGTTTGCAACACCTGTATTTGTAGGTGACGCAATATCGTTATTAGTACCTTGGAAATCTTGATCTTCATAGTACTCAAATCCTAACGAGGAATAACTCACAATAGCTTCCCCAGATGAAGTTAATACGTCTATGTTTAAATCCGAAATATACCCTGTTGTTGATGTTTCCCAAAATATATCTAATGCAGATATAGTTGGATTAGTCTCATATACAGCTAGCATAGGAGTCATCTGCTTCCAAACAAGATTAGATGTAGTTGGACTTTGACTAGCAATTACTCCAATCTGTTTTGATGTAGAAACTCTATTTGCTAATGGATTAGAGCTTAATTGGTAAAAGTTATTAGACGCTGTTCCGTCTGGGTTATTATCGCTATTTATTAAAAAATTTAAATCTATTGCTGGTGCTATTGTATTAACAACATCAGGTTGATTACCTGGGTAATATTGTATATTTGTTGTATATGTAGTACTTTCTGTGCCTGTATACATTAAATAATTTTCCACTCTGCCCCACAATTGAGCACTACTTCTATATTGCGTTTGATTAGGTCCAACTTCTGATAAATCTCTAGGCACTTTGTTTATATTATCATTTATAGAAATGAAATGAGCAGTTGTAGCCTGTTCATTAATAGGGAACTTAGAATCAAAAGGTGTGGAGGAACCGGATAATGAAACCTCAGTTTGAAACATAGGATAGCCCGCTAATATTCCAGGAACATAAACATTATAATAATCCTGCTCCTGTTGTTTTACAACTATTTTATAAGAATACCAACCAAGCTCATTAATTGCATAGGAGTATTTTATATTAGTACCTAACGGATTATAATTATATATTTCACTTATAGGCCCGTCTGTTGTTAATAGAGTATTAGTTGCTGTTAACACTTTCACATAATCCTTATACTTACCCTTTAAATAGTTACCTATTCTTGGTCTGTTTCTTTGAGCTGGAGCCGCAGCTAATGTATATGTATATGTATAAGGTCCTGTGTTATTTACAACTCCTGCTGTTACTTCAAATCCATTTGAACTACCTGATTGATTACCAGAAACTATAGCATATAAGCCCGGTGTTCCTAAACTTGTATTTCTTGATGATGTTATTTGCTCGTTAAGCCTAACCACAAGTTCATCACCATACCAAGCTCTAACATTTGAATCTAAAAAACCATTTTTATAAGGAAAGAATATTGATGATGCTCCAAAAGCTAAATTACCATCCTCAAATTCTGGATCTTGAGATGACAATATTACCGAAGACTGTCTGCCAAATTTATCTGCTAAAATAAAACCAACCTGATATGTTCTATTTTGTTTTAATGTATGATTAGGATATTCTGCCCAGCTAACAAACGGGGTATAAGGAGAGCCTTTCTCTACAGTAGTAACATTATAATTTAAATTAGCTGGGGGCGTGTTTTGATTTACAAAATTACCATATATTATTCTATTGCCTACACTTTCTTGGGATAAAGCTCTAATTGGAACCCTGTCATATACCCTGAGTGTTTCTGCTTCTTGTAAAGTTTTTCTTGGAATTTGTGATTGGTATTTATATATATATAAATTAGTTGTAGGTGAAACTTGTTGAATTTTAGTTATAGGTATTGTTTCAACAACTTTTACTGCTAATGAATCGGACTCTTTATATAATATATCAATGCTTGTTATTTTATAACTTGTACGTATATTATTACCCGTATCCGGTAATGTTATTAAAAGATTAACTTGATTAACAGAATTTTCCATCCATTCTAATACTGTTGATCTATATGCTGCGTCCTCATCTCCGTTTATAAAATAACCTTTTTGATTAGGTATAAATGTAGGTTGCGTAAATGGCGCCATTAAAGAGTACTCGTTATCATCAAACTTAAATCTGTAACTAAATCTTACAAACCTATCGCGTAAAAAATTATCATTACCATTAATATTTGAATATACATCTACAGTGTTTAATGTGCATTTATAAAATTTGGCTTGTCCTGTTAAGCCTGGCCAAACACCTGTAATATAAACAATTGAATTTGATCCGTTAGGTATAATATTTGTTATTATAACATTATCCGCTTGACTTATATCTAATGATTCACTTATTAGTTGATCACCTATTTCAATATTAGCAGCAGCGATATCTGTTGCTAAGATATTAATTTTAGTAAATCCGCCTTCTCCAGTCAAAGAACTATTAAAACTAATATTTATTAATCCAGATACAGTATATAACTCAGGCGCTAAAAATGGAGCATACTTTGCTACTGTAATTTGCTCTGCATTAGTGTAATATGGATTACCAGATTCAACAGAATTAGCAATAGCGGTATCTACGTTTATTTTTCTTGGCTGATTTCTGTTGTCAGTCCAAAATAATAAATTTTCCACAAGGTTAACACCTGTAATTAAATTTGTTGTTGAAAAATTTAAGAACACTCCTTCAGCCAATGTTAAATATGGGGTACTAATGTTTGAAGGGCTATAAACAGTGACCTTCATTTCTTTATTAGCGCTAGGAGGAGTAATCAAAGAAGGATTTAAATCTACATAATCTGTTAAAAACAAAAATACTCTATTATTTGGATTATCAACTACCTGCCCAATACAAACTAAATTAGTGTTAGATTCAAAAGGAACTGTGCCTGTTGATGATTGTTTTTTAAGTAATTCATTACCAAGTATGTTTTGCAATGATCCAACACTATTATTTTCGGACTTACCTACAGATATATTTAAAGCATCTCGATATTCGCCTTCTCCTAAAAGACGATTATCAAGATCTTTATTCATTCTACCTTTTAAAAATATATTTTTTGATTCTGCCATTTCTTAATGTTTAATCCATTTAGATTTACCTCTAAATACTTGAGTTATTTCCTCTAATTTAATATTAGATAGTCTTATTTTAGCGTTTCTTAATTTTGCTGATTTATCTTGTTGTAGTCTTCTAACCAGGTATTCTGGCGAATTAACTCTATGAGAAATAATAGCATGCAAAATATAAGCATACAATGCGTCTTCTGCCATTTTTGGAACTCTTGAATCTAAATCATAAGCTAATCCATCTGATATATATTCTAATACGATTAGTTTACCAACTAAATTACTACTAAAAGATATTTTACCTTCTCTATCATTTATAGAAAAGTATCCGTTTATATTAGCATATTGTGGGTCCATTCCAAATAATCTACCATAGAATCTATCCATGACCCAATTGTCATCGTTGTACCAATCATTACCTATATTTTCAGCCTCATTAATACGTTGAAGTATATTGTTTTTATTCCATCTTTCTTCTGTTAAAGAATCACCTTCTATATTTGCATCAAAGTTGTCTTGCATTGGTATACCTCTTTGATCTTGTATTGGATTCTCATAAGGGTTTGTTGTTAAAGCATTTACAGGATATATAGGATGTTTAACGCCATAATGATCAATCCACGACATTTTAACATAGTTAACATAGTCTTGAGGCATTGCAACACTTAGATTATGTGGTATATTTAACTCCTGAGATTTAACACTTTTTAATGTATCATAACTAAATTCTTGCATTCCACGTTTTGCGTGAAATATAACATCAGTTCTTTTTACAGCACCAATCAATTTACCTGTACCTACATAAGCAACCATAAAGTTGTTTATAATATCATTTAAAGAGATATAAGAGTAGCTGCCATAGTTTTCCTCTACAGCGGTGCCAAATGCGTCTTTATCGCCATAATTTCCACCATCAAGTATTTTTAATTGTACTACTACATAGGTACCTGCTGCTATTGGCGTATCAGGTGTTATAGTATTATTAACTACTGTATATTCTAATATATACTCATCAAAAGTACCTGGTAATCCAGTATGGCTAGTGTATAATTTAAAATTATTTAAAGCATAATTAATTTCATTTGGATCCCAACTTCCAAAAACTAAATCTGTATTAAATGTAGTTGTAAATTCAGTTGTTCCTAATTCCGCTATAAATCCTTGCGCTCCTTCGTAATACTGTCTATTTGTTTCGGTAATTAAACCGTTATTTGGTGTAGGCATTTTTTATTAACTTTTTGAATTAATATTTTCCATTTGTACTTGTTGTGCTGCCGCTTGTACTATTTGAGGATCTTTAATAACTATACCTGAATAAAGCAATATTCTAGTTATTATATTTACCTGTTCTACTGGATGTAACTCAAAATCTTGAGATCCAGTTGGCGTATATACATATTGGTATCCAGGAGGAGTTGAAGTAAAATTCCAAATTGGATTTAATGGTTTTCTTATATAAGTACAAGATATAGTACCTGTAGGAACTGTTGGGTATACCTTTATTTTAAAATTTTTATATGTATAAACAGGCCAATATGTAGACGGTTTTGTTATTGGTGAAAGATTAAGTTCTAATAATTCATTAGGTTGAACTAATTGAACTTCTTTTTCATTATCATATATAACGGTGCCTAATTTATAAAACTCATAAGGAGGTGTTTGAGATGGTAATGTAAAACCACTAGCATTACTGCCTCCGCAAGTTCCGCTTTCCTGGAATATTGCGATTTTTTCTTCTAAATTTTTTATACGGTCACTATATTCGCTATCATTACCTGGTACTCTAAGTTGTTGGTTAAGATCGTCAAAATATTCATTGAATATCTCAAGTTGTACTTGTGCTGCTACCCTATTAAATTCATCTGGAGTTAAATATCCTCTTTGCTCTTTATTAATAATTAATAAAACGGTTCTATAAACCGCATTTACATTTACCGCCATACTGTATATTTATTATAATATTAAGGCGGTAACCAAAGCTACCGCCTATATATTAATATTACGTATTATTTTAATTTTTTCTCTATAGACTTAAAGACTTCTACGCCTTCATCTGTTTTAAAGAATGCCGCCATAGCTGAGTATGGATTTTCATCAAAAGGCACTGTCATTAACTTTCTATTATTTTCACCCCAATGGAATGTTCTATTATCTGGTGATAATTTTACAATGCTTGCTTCTACAGCTCTAATAGCTATATTTCTAAGTTGTACATTATCATCATTTGCTAGTTCTATAAACAAAGAAGGATTGTTTCTTGCTAGTAATAACAAGTCTCTTTTTATTTCTTTAGAACTCATCTTATTAACTCTAGACCCAACTTCTACTCTAACAATAGATTCTGCTTGATCAATATCCATCTCTAAAGCGGCATTTAATGCCATTACTTCTAATTCAAGATCTTCTAATTCGTCCTCAGCTTCTAACGTTGGATCAAATTCAGTATATCTAATATTTAATGCTGGGTGATAAAGTGATAATAACTTTTGTAGGTTTTGTTTTTCTTTAGGCACATTTAATACACCATTTTCAAATATGATATGCCCTAAAGTTGCTTGTCCTTTTTGTTGCGACACTAATGGAGAATTTTGATTAGTCGCATATCTTAATTCTTCTTGCTCTCCTGTTTCTTTATTAAACCATAACAAAGGATACCTTAATGAGTGTTTGCTTTGTAGTGTGTAGGTTAAAGGTGAATTACTATCAGCTATGATATAAGTTCTATCTTTAATTACCCAAGTATCTTTTAATGTTTTTGGTTTTGTTTCTTTAGGTACAATTGTTTCTTCTACAGTAATTGTATCCACATCAAATTCATTTGATTCTAATTCTTTTTTTGTTGTTGGTTTTGTTGCCATAATATAATATAATTTAATAAATTTTTAAAAGGTAATAATTACCCCCGTAATTTCAACGAGGGTAATATCACCATATTTTTACACTGATGCAGTAAATAACACGAAGTTATTAGCCGCTTGAGTAACTAAACATCTTTCAGATAAGAAGTGTACTTGCATTGCATCAAGATCAGAAGTATAAGCACCTCCAACAGATCCAGTAATCCAAGATTTCATTCTTCTATCGTCAGCTTGGTTAGCTCTATAACGAACGTGTAAGAATGGTCTACGGATATTAGTGCCTAATTGTTGGTCATATACAGTTGATGTACCAGCAGGAACAAGGATACCATCAATAGATGAAGTAGCCATACCTCCACGAGTAGATGCATCATTCAAGTATTTCCAGTCAGTTTTGTAGAAATCATAAGATCCACGACGGAAACCAGAGAATCCTAAGTTCAATGCCATTTGCTCCGAGTTTTCAAACAAACCATAAGCTACACCACCTGCTGCACCAGAAGATAAAGATGCAAGCATATCATCAAAGTCAAGAGAAGTTGCGCGGTTTAAGAATAGCATGTTCTCTTCAATAGCTCCCTGAGTATCTAAGTTTTTTAAGATTGAATCAAAATCGTTAAGTCCACTAGCAGCAGAGAAGTTGTTTACAACATTACCTCTTTCTTTAACAGCAGAGAAAAGACCTTGCGTACCTTTAATTTGATTAGACCCTAATGTAGAACCACCAGAAACTAATTCACCTTCGATTACAGACATTTCTAAGTAATCTTCAAAACGCAATCTTGTTTCAGATTCTGCTTTCAAATACCATAAATATCCAGAAGCACCATCTTCAGTAGCAACCTCAACCCATCCAATTTGAGCAGTGTCAGAACCAGAAATTTGGTATCTTTCTCTAACAATAATTGGCGAATTGCTGTATTGAGTAAATGAAGGAACTACAGAGTTTAAAGTAGCATCAGTTGTTCCTTTTTTGAATTCAGAACCATATACAAAGATTTTAAGATCTGTTGCGCTTGTAAAGTTAACAGCGCCACCACTACCACCAACTAAATCTAATTGAGTATAAGGTTTAACAGTAATAATAGCCGGATTAGTTGCCCCGCCACTAGCATTAGTAGTACCTGGGGTACCCGCAAGAGCAGTTGAATCTGTAACATAAACCTTAAGTTCTTTTCCTGTAGAAGGACTCATAACCACTAAAGTTTGTCCAATAGAAATAACGTTATTAACAAAAGCAGATCCTGTACCACCAGTAACAAAAGTTAAAGTTGTAGCAGAAGCGCAAGTTACGTTATTATACGCAATATGTAATCTGTTTTGTTCAGACCAAACAACTTGATCAGAAGACATTGGCATTTCAGCTCCTACCATACGTAAGAAACCAGATAAAGTTCTATTACCATATCTCTCTACTTCTTGTTCGTAGATTTCTGGTAAATATTGTTGCGCAAAGTCATTACCACTACCATTCGTAAAGTTTAAGTAGTTTGTTTCTAATGCTTGCTGTTTTTGAGACGGTTTAATTGAACCGAATTGAGGCGTTACATTTGCCATAGTTTTTAATTTTTAATTGTTAAAATTTTTTTGTTTGGATCCTTAATTTAGAGGTATCCTCGCCACTTATAGATTTGACTCTAAATCCATTAATGAATGGCTCGCTAGCAGTTCTAGGAGCATCTGCACTTGGATTTTTGGAATTGCTAACAACTTGTTTAACAGCGTCAGCTTTCCCTTGTTCATAAAAATGAGCAGCTATTTTGTCAGCATTCATTGCTGAATACAAAGCCTTGTGATAACCCGGCACATCTGTTACATTACCTTCTTTATCCAGAAACTTTCCGATGAAGGTTTGTATATTTGATTGAGTTTCGGCAACTTGATTTGGATTCTGAACATTATATCTAAATCTTTTTTCTCCTAAGTTGTATTCAAAACCTTTGAATTCGTTGTTGAAAAGATTAGATGTTTGTTTTTTAAACGCATCTTGTTGTTGAGCCACTTTGTTTTGCTCGTTATTATATCTGTTAAAAAAATCAACAGCTTTTTGTTGTTCTGCATTAACCCCAGGTCTCGCCTTGATTTCTGCATAATATTTTTTCTTTGCTTCTTCCAAGAAATTCCTTGCTTTAGAAATCTCATCTTTGAAGGCCAATTTCTTTAATTTGATGTCTCTTTCATCATCGATGTCCTCATCAAAGAAGAACTTATCCTCTAATAAGAATTCTACTTCTTCCGCATCTAAGTGCGGTTTTGTATTCTTATAATATTCTTTTAATAGAGCAATATTATTTACATTTGAATAATCCGCATTTAATCTAACGTAATCTTCGATAGTTCCACCAGTTTCCTGCATAAAAGAAACTAACTTTTCTATATTCTCAGGTAATTCTACATTATTCTTTGTTTGCTCTTGAGTATGAAATTGCAGTTCTTCTTTAATATCTGCAACTTCTTGTTTTATTTCTTGTTCGAAGATTTCTTCAATAACATTTTCAGTGGCCCCTTGGTTTCCTTCGACCACTTCTTGCAATCCCAATTCGGGTTGTTTATCGCGTAACATGCTTTCATTTGTGCTTTGCTCTTGAATGGCATCTGTTTCTTCTTTAGGGATTACTACTTTTATTGGCTCCTCTTGCTTTTGTGTCAAATCAACCTTAATAGGCTCATCTGTTTTGTTTAGTTTTTTTGGTGAAGGTTTCTTTGCTTTTAATTTAAATTCACCTTCTTGTTTTACTTCTTGTGACATAATATGATAATATAAAATTGGTTAATAAGTTTATTCCATTTGTAACATGCCTCCCAAATCATTCATTAAATTTTCCGCGCTATTCTGAAAGTCTTTTGGCAAAGAGTCATTCTTACGTTGATCTATTAATTCTGACTGTTGTGTAGCTTGTATCTTAGTTCTTTCGTCTTTTCTATCTTCTAATTGATTGAACTTATTTGTGTCCGCCTGAACCTTTAATTGCGCTAATTGCATATCGTAATTAAACTGTTCTGCCATTAATTGTTTTTTAATTTGTCCCTCAGTTTGCAGTCTTTGCATTTCAAGTTGAGATTTAGCCTGTTCTATTTGTATTTGTGTCTGAGCTAAAGCTTCTTGTTTTTGTACTTCAAACAACGCTGCTTTCTCAGCATTTTGTGAATTAGCATCTGCTTGTGCTTGTATATTTGCTAATTGTTGTTGTTGTACCTGTTCTTGCTTCTTTTTTCTTTTTAACTTTAATAATTGATTTGCTAGTTTAAGATTTCTAACTTGTCTTATATCAATCGCATCTTCTAAATCAATTCCTTGGTTTTGTAAAGAAACTTGTATGTTTTGTTCTAATTGCGCTTTTTCTTCTTCGTCTGGTTCAATTTCTAAGAAAATACCAAAGTCATGCAGATTTAGATTTTCAATTTCTTTTAAAACTTCTACGTTATAAGTTGATATACTTTGCTTTAATGAATTTGCAGTTAAAGGATTATTTAAACAATCAGCAACTCGCAATGATATATTCTCACATATTCTTGTAGTTAAATATATACTTGCATCTTTTATATGACGGGTTGCCACATTAGAGGCGTTCGCTGCTATTTTCTGTAATCCTACCAAAGCGTTAGAATCTGGCTTGCTGCCATCAACTGCTTCGTTAAGTCCTGTAACATCTCTAATCATCTGCAAGTAGTACTGATAAGTTTGTATTAAACTTTGTATCTTGCCTTGGCCACTTGATGTTGTTAATTCTTGAATAGGTACTTTACCTCTGTTTATTTCGCCATCTTGAGTTAAAGATCTACCCACAATACTACCAGTTTGGAAATACATATTTAATGCTTCTGCCGGATTGTATTTTGTTCCATTACCCAAATCAACTTCCATCAAACCATCTACATCTAAGAATACCCCATCAGGTACTACTCTTGACATAACTTGTTGAAGTTTTAAATGAGTCAATTGGATCATATCTGCAAAAGAAATACATTTAGTAACAATTGAATCAATTCTACCTTTATATATTCTAGGTGCGACAATAGTATAATTCATTTTAACTCTCGTGGTATCTGCTTGTGGGCGAGTCATATCATTTGACAACTTCCATTCTAGCATCATATCTGTGCCTATAATTTTAGCCCCAGTATATAACACCTCTATTGTTCTTGATACTTTTTCAAAGTTATCATTTGGAGGTGGATTAAAAGAATCAGTCTTTTGAATAACCTTCTCTAATCCATTATCTCCTTGTTTTATTTTGAATACTTGATTCATATAAGTCTTATATTCAAAATATAATACTTGTACGGTATTCTCATCGTAGTTACCCCATCCCTGAATATATTGTCTATTACCAGGCATTTGTTGTATCTTTAGAAGTTCATCCTCTGATATATATGGGAATTCTTTTTTTAATTCTGGTATTGTTACCGCTTTAACTTCGCCAACATAATAAATGTCTTCAAAGTTAGGGTCTTCTGTATATGAATAAACTAAGTAAGCGGGGTCTACATAGTCAACAACAATCCCCTCTGATTTATTAAACGATGTTTTAACCGCTGCAATCCCTATAGTTGTTAAATCGTAATTTAATCTCTTTCTAGTAAGATCATATTTATTAGTTTTTAACACTGTATTAATTGCTTCCTCTTCTGCAATCTCAATAGATTGTTTGTAGGAAAGTTGCATGTGTAATTCTAATTCTTCTTGAGATGCCGGTAAATCTTCAGCAGGTACATTTGATTTGGATATATTAGTACCAGTCTTTTGTAATACGTCTTGTATTAGTGGCTGGTTAATCATGTCAAATTGCAGAGACGTTGCATAATCCATTTTCTTTTTAACAGACTCTGGATCTTGCGCAAATGCTTTTACATCATAGGTTTTTTGAGAAATACCATTAGCAACTATATCAACAAATTTTGACAGTATAGGTACGGGTGTCCAATCTAAATTCAAATAAGATAAATCACCATTAATTGATAACTCATCTTTATATTTTTGTACAGACTGTTCTCCTCTTGCGTATAACCTTAATCTATTAAAATTATTCCAATGTGTTAAATACCTATTACCGCTAGTCCTCCCCTGATTAAACCATTCCTGCTCTATAGCTCGAGATACCTGTAATCCATATTCTTCGGAAGCCTTAGTAGCATCATCTACAACCTGACTAGGGAAAGCGCTATTTGGATTTGTGTATATATTCATTTACTTAATAATTTTTGATGTAGTTCCTTGATTATTATATTTCTTAAAACCTAAAGGGACAGACACTATTTCTCTTTTTTCAGTTGGCATATATTTGTTCTTATTACAAGCCATTATCGCTAATCCTGAACTAATAGAAGCATCATGATTAGTTCTTTTATTTATATCAAATCTTGCCCAATCTTCTAATGTATCTTGAAAATACATTGTTCCATAACCCATTTCATTTAAACCTACATATTCTTCTATATAAGTTTCTATTGCTGCTGCGTGCGCTTGCATTATATCTTGTGATGAGTTTGGTATTCCTCCTATTTCTCTTTCTGTTGCAGATAGTTTATTAAATATTCTATCCGGTCTATTCATAGAGAATCCTCTATAACCTCTTCTTTTAAAATGATATAATAATCTTGGTTTATTATTTTCTGCTAATATCGGCATACCATAAAATATACACGCCATAAGCACGTCCTCAAAAAAGATCTCAGCCGTTTGAGGTCTTGATATATATTGTAAAAAAAATGTATTAGATGGAGCATCTTCCATTGAGAATTTAGTTAATCCGTGTAAAGCGCCTTTAGATCCTTTACCATCTGTTGTTCCTGATATGTCATAAGGGTCACAACCAAACGCGCCAATATGCTCATTACCAGGATATTTCATACTATTCTTTAATATTATATTATTTTGTAAATGATAAGGAGGAATCCATGACACTAAAAATCTACCATCTTTGTTTGGATAAAATATTACTTTGGTATCTTGTATACCACCTTCCCATTGAAAATTACCTCTAGTTAATATATTTGAGTTCCTTAGGTCGTTATTATAATCAATTTGCTCATATATTTTTGTAAGATTAAATAGGGATTGTTTTGTTTCGTCTCTAAAAGCGTGTTGCTCTGTTCTTGGAAATTGTCTATAATATTCATTTAATCCATCAGAATCAGTTTTTAAACCATCAACTTCATTCTGCCAGTGTTCAATAACACCATAATCTATTTCGTTCCCGTCAATTCCTTTGATTGGGGTTTTTGGAGTGTCGAAGACAGGTATTCCATAAGTATCAATGAATCCCTCGTACGACCATTCCATAGGTATGAACAAACTATATAATCCTGAATTAGTCTGGCCGTTGCGGTTTCTTTTCGTGACGTCTGAAGCATAATATAGTTTTTTAAAATTGTCTCCTCCTTTATCTAAAGCATTTGATGTTGAACCCATCATACACTTACCAATAATTCTACTACCTAATCTTAAACAGGTTTTAGTAACCCTCCAGTTATTTAATATATTGTCAGGTCTCAACCATTTACCACTTTCATCATGAACTAGTAATTTAAGTTTTTCACCGTCATAAGAGTTATCTCCTGTATTCTTCCAATCTATCGTTGTATCAAGACCTTCAAGTTCTTCAGGGTTTTCTTGACTATCTAGTTTTCTTCTTGTAAACTTTGAAGCAGGCACTCTATAAGCAAGTTCTGTTTTCGGTCTATCCATACCATCTTGTATGGGTTTAAAGAAGAAAGGATAGTTAATAGAGATTGGAACAACTTTGTCTGTAAACATTGTTTTAGCGTCTGCTCCAGCTTTTGATAAGATTCCAAATCGAGCATCACTTGATATAGTAGCTTGATTAACTAATTCAGCTGATGACATAAAAGAAAACCCGGAACGTCTATTCTTTAAATAGCACATTCCATAACATCTTGAATCTGCTTTACAAGCTTCCCAAAATATAAAAAATAATCTATTTGATTCTCTAAAGTCTGGCGCTCCAACATCAATCTTACTCCACTGTAAGTACATATAATGTGTACCAGTTATATATGTAGAAACTCCGTTATTATAAAATGAGAAACCTTCTTCTCTACGTTTAAATTCATTGTCTACGTAATCATACCATTTTTCCTTGAAATTATCTGGATATTTATTCCAATCAAATACGCTTTTTATTTTTTCAAGTTCTTTTGGTATTTTTAATTGTTCCCAATATTGTTCTTCTTTCTTTGGAGCTCTTTTATAAGACTCATCAATTAAAGGTAAAGCGATCCTTAAATTCTGTATCTCGTATATTTCTCCAATCTTACCTGTTTTGCTTATAATAATTAGATCATGTTCTTTATTATAACCGTATTTCCATTTATTATATCGGTTTTGTTGTTTAATCACCGATTGTTTTACGTAGTCAGGAAGTATTTTATAAAGTGTTTGCTCGTACATTATTTAGATCTCCCTTCTGCAAAACCTTTAAAAGTCTTTATTGTAGGATCTTTATCTTCTTCTTCTAGCATACGGGTTTCATCCTGTATTCTACTTAGAATTTCAAAAGCATCAAATATGGCTAACTTTTTTGTTGCTGCAGCATTCTTTAATTTATCTGCGGATAAATCGTCATCCCCATTATCTAAGATAGCTTCCTCTGCAACTTTAATTAATTCAAGAACTGCTTTGTGCCCAGCTTGGATTATATTCTGTTTCGTTTCCTTTATGTCCATATTTAATTACAATATCATTAGATTTCATACAATAAAGTCTTTGCCCATCAATAACAAAGTCAAATTCCCCGTAAGGAGTATATCCAACAAGGTCTCCCTCGTTTATTTTAAGCGCTTCTAAGGAACTATTTCCATATTTTAATATACCAATAAGTCTTTGCTCTTTAGCTATGTTTAAATAGTCTTTATTCTTAATGGGTTTAATAAAACATCTGTCTCCAAATGCTTTCCATTTGCCTGTATTCTTATATAAGTATATTTGATCCAGATCACAAAAATATAAATCATCCATAAAGTATGATCTACTATTTTTTTTGTTTCCTCTTATATCATAAAATACTCTAAAAACATTATGGTGAATTACAACTATATCCCCAACTTTAATATCAGTTGAATAAGCTAAAGGCACTGCAACAACTTCTGCTACATTATTTACGGATTTAAAACTTTCAATCTTAGTATTGATTATTAATTCTTTATCCTCAACCTTAACTTTATTGTTATATCTTTCACCTACTGGTTTTACAATAAAACTAAATATACTTCTCATTAATATTCTAAATCGTATTCAACTGAAATAGCCATATTAGAATTAAATTTCTTCCATGGCATAACTTCATCTTCTTTTTTAATATATATATTATACGATGTGTCATTATCGTCAAATATAATATTACATATTGCATGCCCTCCGTAAACATTTTGGCCTACGGAGTAATGCATCGCTTCATTTTTATAGTCTGTACCTATACTTATTTTTCTAATAACAGAACTCATTATTCAACTTTTTCTAATTTAACCTCTTCAGGTTTATCTATATAAGTATACGAACCATCTTCAATATTAATATTAATATCCCCGTATTCTGCTTGCAATTCTGCTTTGAATTCTTCTACTCTTTTATTAACTTCCGCGATTTGATGTAGGAACCCATGCTTTTGTGATTCAAGTAACCCTATATTAGATAATAGCGCACTCATATCTTTTTGCTGATTAACAATAGTTTCTAATTGTTCTTTTGTAATTTTGTTTGTGTTTTCCATTTGATTTAATTATTTGTTTGTTTTAATTATCTATAAAGTAATACATTATTGATATCCAAACCATTCTTGCTGGTTATTTTTGTGACTACAATTGGTAAAAAAGTACCATTAGATATACCTGTAATAGTTACAGTATCTCCAGGGGCATTACCGACGGGTTGTACTATTAATTCTGCACTGCCATCATTTAGGTCTGTTATGCCAACATATATTGCAGATGGAGGGAAAGATTCATTTAAGCCTATATCTTCTAGGGTTACTACTATTGTTCCAAAATCTGGTTGATTACCATATTGTCCCATAATTTATTTTTTAAATATTCTATTATATATTGTTGATTTCTTAATAGGTATCTCTAATACAGTATCACCTGGATAACTATAATCTTTACCTGGTTTCATTACTTTTGAATTACCTTTATTATCTATACCTAAAACGGGAAACTCCACATTTTTCATAGTGATTTCCCCGCTAGGTATTACATTATAAGGTCTATCTTTATCAGGACTATTTTTTTTATAACCTTTTAGAGATAGATTTTTCATTTTAGCTATTTCTTTTGGCTTTATTAAGTTTTACCAAAGAAGAAACTTGTCCAGAACTTAAATTTTCAGGTTTAGTGCCACCACTTGTAGCATTGTATAATTCAGCACTTCTGTTTCTTCTATTCATAGTAGAGGTACTATCGCTAACAAATTTTTTACGTAAATTTTCAACTTCTCTACCTTGCCCATAAGATGATGCAGTAGCCATAGTTTTATTATCACCGCCCATAATACTAGCTCCTTTTGTTGCTTTGTTTGTAACAAAACTTTTTTCGTAAGGCTTAGCTGTAGCAAATCCAGTTTTTTTATCAATATTTAACCCTGTATCTGTCTTACCTTCTTCTCTTTTCTTTTTTAAAGTTTTTACACCTTTAGTGTATCTTTCAGTAAGTTCAATACCATTATCTTGTCTTAACGGACTAGGTAATCCATTTCCTGTTTTTGAACTATTACCTCTGCCTGGGTTTTGTTTATATGCCATTTTCTTTATTTTTTATTTATTAGTCTTTTATAAATTACTTTTCCGGGAGCGTCACTAACATAATCAGCAACCATTGTATCTTGATCTACAACTATGAATTTACCTAAAGCTTCCCAGTCATTAGGCTCATGCAATGTATTTAAATAGAAATTATTCTTATCAAATTGATAACCTAATATTTTAAAGTAATTCCCAGTTAAATAAGAGAATGATACAACATTAAGTTCATTCTTGTTTACAATAGAAAAATCTATTTGGTCGGTATCGGAAGCCCAGGTTCCAACTAGAAAATCTTTAGTAAGCTTTTGAGCTTGAACATAAGAATTAAAAAATAAAAATACGATAATACAGATTACTTTTTTCATAATATATTAAATTAAAGTTATATATTATTATTATTACGCGTATTTATTGCTTTTTATAAGCTTCCTTTTCCCAAGGCAGATTTTTAGCTCCTTCTTTCATCTTAGAGCGTGGATACTTCTTGCCTTTCCAAATAACGTGTGAATCATTATAATCAAGATCGCCACGTTTCATTTGATCTATATGTACTTTTTCGTGTGATATAGTTTTATTCTTTTTTAATTCTAAAGGAGATATATTTTTATTCACTAATATAGTTCCATTAGATTGCGCCATACCTAAAATATTGCCGTCCATATCGGTACTATAAACAGGAGTGTTATCCACATTATATGGGAACCCTTTCATCTTAAAAGACATATAAATAATAAATATTATTAAATTCCCTATAAAATTATATCTATAGGGAATTTAAATTAATATTATGCTGGAACCGGTATAGCTGCTACTGTTGGCAAAGCTCCAATAGTAACTCCAGTAGGAATTACAACAGGTGATAAAGTTGGTCCCTGTGCAAAAATAGCAGTATTTACAGCGGCAACAGTGCTAGATGCACCACCAGCGCTAGTAATAAATACATATCTTATTGGCCCTGTATAAATAGCAAATGTAGTTGCAGTAAGCCAAGACACTGCTGTAATATCCGCTACATTAAAAAGGATTGGTTGTGCGCCACTAACTGTAGTAGCAATTGAGATAAATTTGAACATTGTTTTTAGTTTTAGGTTTGGTTATTATTTATTTTAATATTTTTTTTATTTTAGTATCTTCCTTTAGCTCTTTGAGTTATTGCTCTTGGATCACAAACAGGTTTAACGTTATTGAATACAATACCATCTTTACCTGAGCTTGATCCTTTGCCTTTTGGCAATGCAGTTGTGTCAAATGGACCATTCCATATAGCGTTAGCTCCAACCCCTGATAGTTTAGCTTCTCTATCGTGAACTGTCATTGGGTGTTTTCTAGTGTTTAAATTCATAATTATTGGTTGTTTATGTTAAAGGTGGAACAATAGGCGTTTCAACTCCATCTGGTGGTGGTATAGGAGATACTCCCGGATTAGTCGCTAATGTATTTGTTGGATCATAAGGATTATTAACATCTCTTGTAAATGTATTTGGAACTTGCGTGCCATACATCCCCTGTATATTATTCATATTTGTAAATCCTTTTGGATTTATAGGTGTTGGATTAAGTTGATTCATTATTTCTTGTTTTATCTTTATTTACGTTTTCTATGGCTGTTATCCTAAGTTTGTCCATATGAGTTTTACCACTCATTATAATATTTCTATGACTTGTAGGCAGATCTTCTTTGCCAAGCATTATACGGTACATCCTACTTATTAGTTGTTTACACTTAAATGAAACTTTATATATATTGTATTTTTGGGTTGTATGGTTTCTATTTCTCCAAACCACTATCCACCCTTCTTTTAATAAATTGTTCCAGCGTTTATTGTCCCAACTGTAAGCATAAGTACCTATTTTATAATCTTGTTTGGTAAAAAATTCCATACAATCAAAATAGATTAGTAATTCTAAATCCGCATCTGTTAAATCATTATTCCTGCAAGCCCATCTACGTATTATTCTATAGTGTTTTAATAAACCTATATCTCTAACATCTGAAGGTTCTAAACGGCTCATAATACAACTACAACATCGTCTAACCGTATAACGTAATAAGTTTCTTTACCAGGTTCTATTTTATGACCATTATGTCTGTCATAAAATATACTATCGCCTTCTTTAACCCCTACTACTTCATCACCAACACTAATAACTTTGGCTTCTATATATCTAATATCTTCTCTGTGATTTTCAGCTAATAGAAGGCCTCCCTTTGTTTCCGTAGTGCCTTCTTTTACTTTCTCTATAATTAATCTTTTACCAACCGCTTTCATTATGCTCGTAAATTATTAATTACACAATCAGTTGATAATATAGTTGTAGCTACAGATGCTGCATTTCTTAATGCGCTTTTAGTAACAAGCAATGGATCTATTATGCCAGCCTCAATCATATTAACAGTTTTACCTGTTACAACATTTAAACCGTACCCTACTTTTGATATTGTTTCTAAAGGCGCATTCTCTATACCTGCATTATCTAATATAGTACTAAATGGCGCTCTAATAGAATCTAACAATATTTCTTCGCCAAGTGAGAAGGTATCTATGTTATGAGAAGCATTTAATAAAGCAATCCCTCCTCCTGGCACAATACCTTCTTTAATCGCTGCTTTGGTTGCACAAATAGCATCTTCGATTCTATCTGTTTTTTCTTTTAACTCTATCTCTGAATTAGCACCGACTTTAACTAAAGCAATTCTACCTGTCAATCTTGCTAATCTTTTTTCTAACTTTATTACTTTTGTAGCCGTAGGATTTTCTAATAAAGATTTTTTAATATCATTTATTATCTCCACTACTCTCTCAGGAGTTTCGCTTATATGTAATATTGTCTCTTCTTGACTAGTGATACTTTTAACGCAAGTACCAAGTAATTCTGGTTGTATTAAATCTAAATCGTCACCAAGATCTTCATTGATTACAGTTGCTCCTGTAAGTAATGCTAGATCATCAAATATTTCTTTTCTATTCACTCCAAATGTAGGGGCATCAATAACATTTATTTTTATGTTACCTTTTAACTTATTCATTGCTAATGTAGATAATGGCATTGCTTCCATATCTCCAACTATAAGTAATGACTTGTTATTCTTTATAACATATTCTAATATTGATTGTATTTGTCTTATGTTATCTATTGGTGATTCAACTAATAATACTAATGGGTTATCTAGCTCTGCAGTTTTGTTTTTTTGGTTAGTTACAAAATGCATGTTCTTTAATCCCATATCGCATTGAATACCTTCAACTAATTCTAAACTACATTCAGGATTAGATGATGTCTCCATCATTACAACTCCTGTATTTCCAACAGATCTAAATGCATCTCCAACTAGTTTGCCTAATTCAGGATCATTATTAGTGGATATAGTTGCAATTTGATCCAACATATTATCATCAACAGTTATACTTATTTTTTCTAGATAATCTATTACTTTATCTACTGCTGAATTTATACCTTCTTTTATTTTTCTTTCGTTTGGATTTTCAACTTTGTAAGCATTCTTTAAAATAGCATGCGCTAATACCGTTGCTGTTGTTGTTCCATCTCCTGCTTCTCTAACGGTTTTTCTTGCTGCTTCTTTTAATAATGTAGCTCCCATATTTTCTACAGGATCCAACAATATAATAGAATCCGCAACTGTTACACCATCTTTTGTAATTATAGGTCTACCGGTTGTGTCTTCTAAAAGAACACATTTACCACTTGCTCCTAATGTAGAACTAACCGCCTTGGCTAGTTTCTCTATTCCAGCAAATACTTTATCGCTGGCTTCTTTTCCGAAACTTAAGTTTTTGACTATAGCGTCTGACATAATTTTATTTGATTAAATTGATATAACTTATATATCACCTGTTTTTATTTTTTTTTACCTATCCTTGTCCTCTAGATAACTTCTTATAATTTTTAGATGTTTTTAAATTAGATGTTTTAGACTTAGCGTGAATACCTGGTCTTGCAATATTTTTTACAACACGTTGAACAGTCGTTGTTTGTTTCGCCATAATAAATATATAATTAATATTAATAATATCCACCAAAATAAAAACCAATAATTTTGTTCTTTATCAATTATCTTTGTTTTACCAACTTGGTGTTCTTTTGTTTTTACTGTAGACACTGCCACGGAGTCAATATGCTTAATATTAACCTCTTTTTTGTTATTTGTATATAATGTATTAGATTTATTTTTTTTAATTTTTAAAACAACGTTTTTATAACTTTTGCCGTCAACTATAATTGTTTTACTTGAATCTATAGGTGTTATAACAATTTCACTATTATCAGTATTTATAATTACTTTTGTAGAATCTGTTTTATTTACAGCATCTATTTTTGTAACCGCTATTTTTGTTTCCGCAATATTATCTTTCTTTATATCAGTTTTATCAACTAATACTTTTCTTGAAGAACACGATGTTAAAAGTATTCCTATTATAAATATAAGTTTTTTCATTATGATTGTATTGATAATGTTATGTCCTTTGCTTTCTGCATTTTTTTAAATAACTTATCAAATGCTTTTCTTGATTTGCCTATAAATTCTTTATGTCTTGTTTGCCCAACTAAGATACATCCCTCGGTATCATGGTTAGTATTCCCGGAATGAATACGCACACCTTCAAATCCTGGCACATTTAATAATAAAGGTAATTGTCTTTTAAATCTATTTGATTCGTTTATTATTACTTTGTATGTGCCTTTAGGTATTGCAGTCTCTCCTTTTATTTTAACTGGTCTTTCTACATCTTCTAATGTAAAACATTCAAATATACCATCTACGGTCATTTCTCCTATTATGGATTTATCTCCTTTGTAAAGTCTTCTTATTACTATTAACATATCTATAAACTTAATATTTTTTTAATAATTAATCCTAATGTAACGAAAGCTACACCTGTTGCTCCTCTACCCCAAAACTTAGCGGCTTCAAAATCATGTTTAATTTTCGCAAGTTCAACTTCCATAGCTTCTATTTTTTCTTCGTTAAGTTCCATTAACCTAACAAATCCTTTATTGCCATTTAATGCAGAACCACCTAATAATATTTTTATTTCTTTAACACTATCTTTAATGTCCACCATGTCTTGCTTGTACAACCTGAAATGGTGCTCAAGGCGGTCTAGTCTTTCGCTATCTTCACTCATAACTAAAATTTAAATTGATTCGTTATTATTATTGTTCCTCATTTTAGAATATACCGTAACGGAATCTAATACTGTTTGGCTACTTAAATATGTGATAGCAATTAACGCCCAGTCTGATGACTCTAAGTCTGCAAACATTAATAAACCACTAGCTACTAAGAAAACAAATAATTTTCTACTTATCCATTTATTTATTAATGCGTCTAAATTTTTTCTACTCATTTTTTTAAAAAATATTTTAAATCGTTTAACACTAAAAGCATTGATATAGAACATGTACTAATCATTAGCCATTTTATATCTGGCAGCCATAAGCTGAGCAATCCTCCTGCAAATGTACCGATGGCTGTTCTTACTATATCCATAACGTCAAAGTAAGACTTTATAATTACTGCCTGAGCCCACTCCCAAAAGAATCCTATCATTGCTCCTACAAATGCAGACGCTATAGGAACTCCTATAATTTTTCCGTCAAGTGTATACTCTGCGAAATCTGTAACGCTGCCAATTAAATACATAATTGCAAACCCTATAAAAATGTGAAAACTGTCCCTTAATTTCATAGTTAAATATTATATGATGCTATTTGCCCACCTGTTGTTGCCACTGTGCTAGCGTTTTGTAATCTATCACCAATACTATTAGCAGTAAAACCACTTGATATTAAATAGTTCCAGAAGTCTGCTGGTGTCATTAATAACGTTCCAGTTGTTGCATCTACTAAAACTCCACTCAATACGTTTGCAGCACTTGGGACTCTTAACGTTCCTGTTAATTCGTTTGAAGCACCATAAACAGTTCCAAATCTTACATCGCTTGTTGCAGGATTACCTAAAGCTACACCTGCTGCATATAAAGTTCTATTTCCACCCGTACTTATTTGAAATAACCAACTTGATGTATTTGTGTCTATTGTTACTCTCGGTGCTACAATAGCCATATTATTAGAAGTATTAACAACGTTTCCACTTACTTTTACATAAGTACCAGATGAATAATTATTTGCTAAAGCAAATGCGGAATATATTGCTGGTGCTCCAGTATTTGCAGTTATTATTCCAGTTACAGAAATTGTTGCAGCAGCAGTTTGATTATAAATAGCTGGTTGAACTGTTGAAGCATTTACATTCCCTATTTGAGTGTAATTAACCGCTCCCGACAAATAAACAGCTGGTGTTACATTTGCAGTTGTGTTGCCAGTTATATTTACAGTGCCATTATTTGCATTAATAGTTGAAGATGTTCTTTCAGCATTAGCTGAAGCAGTAAGATTTCCAGTAATATTTATAGTTCCAGTTGAAGTCATAGAAATGGTATTAATTGTCGAAGCACTACCCGTAGTAGTAGAAGAAATATCCCCAACAACATTAAGAATTCCACTTGAAGTAACTGATATTATATTTCTTGTCGCAATAGTTCCGTCTATATTATAATTTCCATTTAAATTTAAAGTCCCACTACTTGAAAGTCTAATTGCATTATAATTAGTTGTATTTGTCAATGTTAAAACATTACCATTAAATGTAGCAGTATTACCACTTGCTAAAGTCATTTCTAATGTTGGAGTAGTTGAGCCAACAATAATACCAGTTGAAGCAGTTGTTGTTAAGTTACCACCATTTGCATATATGAATTGACCACCACCAGTGTTATTTCCAACTACTGTACCAGTTGATTCAGTCATTTCAAATTCTTGAATAACTGGAGCATTTCCTACTATGTTTACAGCAGTTATATTTATTCTATAATATAAATAAGGAGTTGTGTTTGCTAAAATTGGACTTACATAGGGACTTGTAATTGTCATTAATGCATCAGTAACAGTTTGTAATATTGTCCAAGAAATTCCATCATTTGAAGCTTCAAATGTAAATGTTTTTGGGCAGTTATTATTACTCGTAATTGATTTTATTACATATCTTTTAATTATTTTTGTAGTTGGAAATTGATAAGATAACCAACCAGTATTAAGAGTACCAGATAACCATCTATCTGCTGTTGATTGAGTAAATGCTTTCCAAGCTTCGTCTGTATTAAAACTACTTGCAGAAGCAATACCAGAAGGTAAACTTGTAGCAGTCATTATTGGTGTAGCTATATTAGGAACAGAAACTGGAGAAACAGTATTTCTTATTGTTTGAACTGTATATGTTCCATTTATAGTAACATTAAATCCATTTGCATATAAATCATCATCACTTGTTGGAACTGCTCCGTTATCCCAAGTTGCTCCACTACTAAAATTACCATTCGCTACTGCAAATCTTGTTGCCATAATTAAAGATTTTTTTCATTAATAAAAGTCTGCAAAGCACCCATAATTGACATAGCTGCATTTATAGCATCTGTATCTCCACTTTCAAAAACATCCATATATGTTATAGGGATAGAATTTTCTTGTAAACTTTCTGAACTTCCATCTTCTAAAACTCTATAAGGAGTTAAACGCATAGCTACACTACCACCTATATCAGTTGGTTTAACTAATGGTGATATTGCTAAATTAACCATAAAATATGGATAAACATTTCCATCTACTTCAATCGGGTTTGTACTTGTAATTGGCATAATTTTATTTTTTATGTATATGTTGCTGATTCTCTATTTGTCCAAGCTACGTTTGTAGCAGTTGCAACGGTTATTGAACCACTTGCAGCTATTGTTAATCTTGTTATTGTCCATACTGCTGATGATTCTGCAGAACCCGTTACAGCATATCCATTATAATTTATATTATTATTAGAAGAATTATTTGCATTTCTTCTTATATTAAATAATAGATTAAATGTATGTGTATTACTACTTGATGATATATTAAAGTTTGTAGCTCCTGTTCCAACATTAAAAAATTGCACTTGTTGAGTCAATCCATTTAATGCAGTTATACCCGTTGAGAATGTTGTTATAACTTGGCATAAGTGATTATCTTCTGTATGGAGTGTAATAGTTCTACCACTATGATTAACATATATTCTAACTGCTAACCTATCTGTTGCTAATAACGTTGTTTGTGGGACTGCTAAAGCACTAAAATAAGCTTCTATATTTGTTCCATCTGTAATTAATCTTGGAGATGCTGAATTACTTGCAATTAAAGACAATGTAGTTCCATTCCATTTATATAATTCAACATAAAAAGATGGTGACCCACCACCACTTGAAGCACTAAAATAAGTTTCAAAATTCCAATTTCCCGCTGGTATTTCTAATAAATTAGGAACATTTGCATCTGTTATAAATGATTGAATATATCCATCTGCATTTATAGTAAAATCTGTTCCAGCACCTAAAATTGGCGTTCTGTCCATTTCTCTAAATGCAACTCCATCAAAAGTTCCTTGTGATACACTTCCATTTAAATAAAAAGATAATGAAGCACCACCACCAGTTGATGCTGGGAAATTTGCCAATGTCCCATCACCTCTAACATATTGTGAAACTAGACCTGCTCCTGTTACAGCTATATCACCGCTTGAAGTTATAGGACTATTTGTTACAGTAAATGCGGAAGGCATAGTTAATCCTACTGAAGTAACCCCTGCAGCAGGTATATCAGAAGTTAAAGCGAGTGTGCCGCTTGCGTTTGGTAACTCCCAAACGTATGAAGCAGCGGGCGTTCCAATTGGCTGTTTTATAAAACTGCTAAATTGAGTAACCCCATCATTATTGTCAATTCTAAAACCATTACTATCAACACCATAACCTTCAGAAAACCCGCCTGATAAACTCGCAACACCTGTGAAATCAGTAGATAAAAAAGCACCGCCATCAATCGTATTACCAACAACGATAGGATTTGTAGTTTCAGCATATCCATCAACTAATAAGGCATCAGTTACTTCTTGAAGTGTTGGAGTAGTAATATCAGAAGTTAAAGCTATTGTGCCACTTGCACTTGGTAATTGTTGAATGTAATCATCATCAATTAAATCTGTTTTAATAGTAACCGAACCAGTTAATGTAAAATCTGTACCGCTTAATAAAATTGATGGTTTTACATTTCCGCTTTGTATTGAAAGATAATTAGAATTTAATTGTACATTTTGACTAGAATTACCACTTGTCATTAACAATTCTCCGCAAGATAATGAACCATAATTATTATTATTAGAATCATTTAGTTCAATTAAAGAGCCAAATGTACTATCAACCTGTAATGTTAACGCGTTGTTATTATTTGCAACTTGAATAAAAGAAGTCCCTGTTGCTTTACTTACAATAATATCATTTGTGGTAGTGTTCCCTACATCAGTAACAGACTGAAGTGTTGGTATTGGCACTTCTGTGCTTAAAACAAATGATACTAAATCATAATATTGTTTATCTCCAATAGTTCCATTGCCACCAATGAATTCTAAATCTAATTCATAGAATGCCGATGTTCCTATTTGCGTATATCCCGTTATTTTATAATGCCCAAAAAAGTTTGGTTGATTCTGCTCTGATAATAATATCTGACTATTATTTAAATAGTTTAAGAATATAGTTATATTTGCTGTAGACGCATCAACAGCAGAAACAATTAATTTAGTTATTGCTGAAAATGCGGTATTGTCGCCACCACCACCGTCAAACGCTATAGTCTTAGCCACATTAGGCACAGTAACAAATTGAAATGACATCTGCCCTCCAATAGCTACCTTTGAGTTTATATTTAAGTAATCCGCAACACTTTGCGCACTATAATTTACAGTTCTATTATTATAGGCCTTTGTTCCTACAAATAAATCCTGATCCTCAATAGGTATGCCCTTTGGGTATGAATTAGATATTGGCATTTATTATAATGTTACTTCTAAATATGTTAAATATAAATCTAATGTTCCATTTCCTCCTGTTGGATTAGCAGTTGTAGCTCCTACTACAATAGGTAAGTTTTGATAAGTTAATCCTGATGCACTTTGAGAATAAGTAAAATTATTTAATCCTTGTGCATTGTCCGCACTTGTTATTACAGCTCCAAATGATGCAATTCCAAAATTAATACTACCTAATCCTACTCTAAAAAGACCGCTTGTAGTATATGCAGTTGATACATGATTATATTTTTGAAATAAAAACTGTGGAACAAGTAATTTTCCTGTTACAGCTGGCACTAATTCAATAGGGGTTGTAAATAAATTTAAAAGTTGAGCAGAAGTTAATGTAACTTTTATATTTTTTACAATAGGAGTTGGAATATCAGAAGTTAAAGCAATAGTTCCACTTGCATCGGGTAACTCATATTTTCTATCTTCTGTTATATCATTAAATGATAAACGAGCCATAAAATTTGGTTCAAAATATGATCCCTTAGAAAGTACTAACTGATGGTTTCCATCAGCAGTTGCTGATTTACCAAATAAATTAACGCTGTTATAAACGTTTACATTACCAGTTTGCGCACCAAAAGCATTTACATGATTCCCAGAATTGCCTATTAATGAACTAACCCCAAAAGCATTTATATCGTTACCCTCATTAAAAACTGTAGCTTGTGACCCAAAAGCATTTACATTAACCCCAGTATTACTATTTCCAGCAGCATTTCCTTGAAAGTTATTACCATTAATTAAACTGTGGCCGGAGTCTAATACTTGCTGAAGCGTTGGCGTTATTTCTCCAGCTGCTAAAAGAACTATGTCGCCTATGCTAAAATTTTTTACAGCGGGGTCTTTCATCTCTTCATATTGTACCCCTAGTACTGTGTCCGTTAATTTAGGTGTACCCATAGGGTAACTGTATGATATTGCCATTATTTCTTTGTTTTAGCTTTTATTTTTTTTGCCTCTGAAAGCATCACTTTAGTAGGTTTTTTACCACTACCTTTATTTTCTCTAATATTATCCCAAAGTCCACGTCTTGACGTAGATCCATCTTTTCTTTTTAACAGTTCCATTTGTCTAATGCTAATTTTTTTCTTGTTGGTTCTCCATTTGGTTTCTTCATAGGTCCCGGCATACCAGACATTCTAGCACAGAAAGACTTTCTACGCTTTGCATCTTTGCTACCAGCTTTCAATTCCGATGGTTTTTTTGTTACAGCCGTTTGTAATTTACTTCCCGGGTTTTCTCTTCTATAACTCGCAACACCTTTTGCATTCAATCCTCCTTTAGGATCCTTACCTTCTTTACGCGTCCACGCAGCAGTTTTATGTAAAGGACTGCATCCGCAACCTTTCCCTTCTCCAATAGTATATCCATTGTTTTTACTTGTCCCTAATCCTTGAGGGCCTATACCTTTCATGTTCATTTTAATTTTGTTGTATTAGTTCTTGGATTATATATAAAACTACTATCCGGCTTACCACTAGCTTTTGAAGCTCTATCTTTTGCTCTTTCCTCTGCGGTCATATTATTTCTTTTCCTGCCTTTAACGGTTAGTTCACCAGAATCGGTCATATCACCTCTCTTCTTTAATATACCCATAGCTAATGATCTACTACCAACTTGTGCCATTAATCTATCAACTAATTGGCCTTTACCCATAAACCTTTGCGTAGCCATTATTTTAGTTTGTATTTTTTACCACTCTCTTTTTTAGTACCTTCACCTTCGTTCCCACGGTTTTGTTTTACACTTTCGAATCTGCCATCCTCGTGATCATAGTCTTTCCCATTGTTACCAGGATGTTTACGATGCATCCTTTGCGAGTGAGCCTTCTTAATTCTCCTATCGTCGGTTTTAGCATACGCAAGATCCCTAGCGGCTTTCTTCTTAGCAGCTAAAGGAGATAACTTTTGTTTTAACAAAGGGGATTGTGATTTAAGAGTAAATGGCATTACTTAACACTTTTTCTTCATACCAGCCTTTTTCAATTGCATTGCAGGAGTAGCTTTTGACGCAGCTGGTTTTGCACTAGGCTTGCCCTCTACAGGCTTAGTAGTAGCCGTCGCTTTTTTAGCTTCTGATCTAGCCTTCAAGGTATTTTTCAAATCTCTTAAATTACCTGCTTTTTTAGGAGGAGCTGTCTCAGTTTTAGTTGTTCCTGATTTATTAGCCTGTGCTTTTGCTTTTGCTCTTTCTAACGCCCCCCCAAGTCCACTTTTTGTAGTTGGCTTTGAACTTGGTTTGCCTTCTACTGGTTTAGTTGTTGCAGCGTCTGTAGCGCTTTTAGCTTTTTTACCAACTGTAGCTCCTACTTTGCTAGCTGCGTCCATAACTGTACTAGCAGTTATAAATTTTAATGGCGATTGTTTTCTCATTGTATTTTTCATTGGTTTAGTTCCTGACATTTTCATAATAAAATATTTTAAGTTATAGTTTATACTATCACGCATAGTACACCATATTTACAGTGCGACATTAGCCTACTAGTATTATACTTAATAACCTAACGTCACACTATTAAGATATATGCATTGTGAAAAAATGTTATTACAAATATATAAGTAACGGGTTATATACACATTTTAAAACCGTAGCCCCCCAACGGAAACGACTTTGAAATGGCTCAGCCCCCAGCTCGATTTGTGATCGTAAAAAAAGGATTTACCTTTTCGGTCGTGATACGTGTGCATGGTTGAGGTATTGCCTGGGATATATACTTGTTGCTGCTGTGATACGATTCGATACCGTAACAGCGTTGTGTGTGCGCTGGATAGTATGTTATACGATACGATATGGTATGGGTGCATGTGTATGGTATATTGTATGATACAGCAGCAAGCGAAGCGCGAAGCGCGAAGCGTTGCGTATAGCATACGCGTATAGCATTGCCTACAGTACCGACACGGTGTGGTAATGATAATATAAATGTAACAAATACTCTGTGTGACGGAATGGACAGGCGGAGCTGTGCAAGCACGCGGAGCGTATAGCATTTACAGTCTGGATACGAAGTGAAAATGATAATATAAATGTAAGTAACAAAGTAAATAACAAAATAAATAAATTAAAATAAAAGTTCTTACAAAACGAATACGAAGTGAAAATGATAATAATAATGAATCTAAAATTAAATAACTATGTTTGACGAAATCTTAATAACCGTACGAAATAATCAATTTCACCAAATCGCATTTATTAATAATGGAACAATTGAATTTGTAGAACCATACGAAATGAAACACCATATGGAATATTTAAATATGGATATTACGGAATTCAAATTCCTACAATAATAATACGAGACGATATTGATAATATAAATGAAATTAATAATAACAATTAAATATAATAATTATGAAAACTAAAGTAACAAATGAAGTAGTAGAAGTAGTATTAACTAATAAAGAATTAATCGCTCAAGCGATATCTAAGTTGAGTCCTGAAGAATTGGCGGCTATATATCCACCGATCGAACGAGCGAACTTTGTAGTGAGAAAGTCGTGGTTAGGTCGTAACCAAATAATAACGTTCGTTAATAACAAGAACCAACGAATAACTTATAGTCACGACGAGGTCTTGAAAGTAATGTTACCTAAACTAAGTATTATGCCGTGTTGGATCAAACGCGAGTACTGGTCACAATCAACCGATATGCCGAGTAATGTTAGACACTTGGCTAAGATTGAGAATTTAACGGTAGTGGCTGAATAAGTCACTCCGTTACCTCAACACGCTGTAATCCTCGGGGTAAATGATTTACTCTTACAAGACGAATACGAAGTACAAATGATAATATATATGAAACTAAATATAATTAATATGAACGAAGATCACTTACACCAATTAGCAAGACTATTTATGAGTCAATTTAGCTTTAAACAACTAAGTTTAGATGAATACTTACTTGAATACAGTGAAGAATTAACCGATGACGAACGTAACTTAGGTTACTACATCTTAGAGTTATTCGATAAGCTCTAAACAGTGCGACGTTAGCCTACTATTTTATTTAATTAAGTACCTAATGTCACACTTTTAGCGGTCCCTTCGGTCCCTTAAGTAAATGCTATACACTTACGGGACGAACACGACCATATTTTGATAATATTAATGGGCCTGGTGTTGAAATATCATCGGAAGAGTAGACTCCGCCCTACTCCTGCTATACATGCTATACCCCGGTTCTCCACGATCAACTCTTACAGTCAAAACACGACTCTAAAATGATAATATATATGAATATAAAAACAAATAATATGAAATATCAAATAAAACAGAGTACAGAGTTTGTATGGTCTACTGAAGACGATCGGTATATTATGATTATGAAAGAAAATAATGAGATAATTGGTTTAAACTACATGCAAGGTGATGAATTCGAAGACTTCGTCGAGCACTTTACAGACATTGACCATAAATTAACCGACTTCTATAATGCCATTAAGTACCATTTAACCGGCGAAACTGAGTTAGATCGAGTAAATCAAGCAATTTGGGCACATTTTGACTATAAAAATCGTAAATTTGAGCGAAAAACAGGGTTTATGCGTTCATAGCGATGGGGTTATACCTACTCCCATTTTTGATCGAGTAAACAATGTTCAACCTCTTACAATAATAATACGAATTAAGATTGATAATATAAATGTAACAATAACAAACTAAAATAACTAATTATGAGAAGATTTAACAATGCATTTAGAGTGGTAATACTAAAAGTAAAAAAAGTGACCATAAACTTGGCGATAGGTGCCTCATATGCGCTAAATAGATAACGTTTAACTAATAAAAAGTATATAATATGGAAAGCGATTGTTGTGGATCGTACGAAATGTACGAAGATTCAGGTATTTGTGGCGCGTGTGGCGAGCATGCGGATTGGAATTATTATGAAGATGAAGAATAATTAAATAAATTATGGAAGAATATAAAGTAACAATAACAGAGTATTTAAGTAAGATTGTAACCGTAACCGCTAGTAGCGAAGAAATGGCAATGCGAATAATTAAAGATAGATATTTCGACGAAGAAATAACATTAGACTATGGCGATTTTGATGAAGTAGAATTTAACATGTATGAAGAATGAGATATTATGATTTCCCAATAGTAGAGTATACTAACCCGTGTTTCCCTGATCAACCGTACTATAAATGTAC
>Ga0315900_10001546_pt1 | contig 36718 bp, 19 predicted proteins | sample LakEriMetagenome_FD_203521 | JGI IMG/M metagenome (GOLD analysis project Ga0315900, IMG submission 203521) | Freshwater fungal communities from buoy surface, Lake Erie, Ohio, United States - Buoy 12 MA114 | ecosystem: Environmental > Aquatic > Freshwater > Lake > Lake biofilm | place: USA: Lake...
CCCACCCCACCCCAACCCCTGCACACCCCCCCTCCGCCTGCGTGCCTCTCTTTGGCCATTTGGCCATTTCTCCCCGCCCCCCCTTCCCCCTTCCTTTAGTCTCTTCCCCTCCCCCCAGCCCCCCGCCCGCTTCCCCCGTTCTACCTAGACTTCCCTCCTGTTCTCGAGCGCGGCACGTCCCGCGGCGGAACGTGGACATCTGCCGGTCCCCTCGCGGGAAGACCGCCCGGAGCGAAGCCGGCCCCCGTCACCGCCTCACGCGCTGACCCGGGCCTCCCCTCGCCCCGCCGCCGTCTCCGCCGCACAGGTCGCCTCAGCATGCTCCGCCCCGCCCATTCCCGCCGCGCTCGGGAGTTCAATCGCACGTTCGCGGGACAGCAAGGTACAGAAACACATGGTCGACGGCAATCTCCTGGCTTCTCTGGGCATCGATGGCGACAAGGAAGCGATGGCGCTGCTCGAGGCGGCGCTCGGTCGCGACAAGGCTCATGGCGACATGGGCAACGTGCTCACCAGCCAGGTCGGCGACATGACCCTGGGCACCATCAAGGAGGGCGTGGTGGTCGGCTTCGCCGGTGACGACGTCGTCATCGAGCTGGGCCTGAAGTCCGAGGGCATGGTCAACAAGGAAGAGTTCGACGGGGCCGAGGTCAAGGTCGGCGACCGCATCAAGGTCCTGCTCGAGAAGATCGACGGCGAAGGCGGCCAGATCGAGATCAGCAAGCGCAAGGCTGATCGCATGCTCAACTGGCAGCGCCTCATCGACACCACCCGCGAGGGCGACGTCGTCGAGGGCAAGGTCACCCGCAAGATCAAGGGCGGCCTCCTGGTCGACATCGGCGTCCCCGTCTTCCTCCCCGCCAGCCAGGTCGACGTCCGCCGCCCGGCCGACATCGGCGAGTTCATCGGCCGCACCATCCGCTCCAGCGTCCTGAAGATCGACACCGAGCGTCGCAACATCGTCATCTCCCGCCGCAAGCTCATCGAAGAGGAGCGCGAGGCCGCCAAGAAGAAGCTGCTGGAAACCCTCATCGAGGGCACGCTGGTCACCGGCGAGGTCAAGAACATCGCCGACTTCGGCGCCTTCATCGACCTCGGCGGCATCGACGGCCTCCTGCACATCACCGACATGTCCTGGGGCCGCATCAACCACCCCAGCGAGATGCTCAAGCTCGGCCAGAAGATCGAGGTCAAGGTCCTGGGCATCGATCGCGACAAGGAAAAGATCGCCCTCGGCCTCAAGCAGAAGGAAACCTCCCCCTGGGAGGAGATCGAGCAGAAGTACCCCGTCGGCTCCCGCGTCCGGGGCAAGGTCGTCAACCTCATGTCCTACGGCGCCTTCGTGCGGCTTGAGGACGGCATCGAGGGCCTGGTCCACATCTCCGAGATGTCCTGGACCCGCCGCGTCAACCACCCGTCGGAACTGGTCAACCAGAACGACGAGGTCGATGTGGTGGTCCTCGAGATCGACAAGAACAAGCAGGAAATCAGCCTCGGTATGAAGCAGACCGAGGTCAACCCCTGGGAACTGGTCTCCGAGAAGTACCCGCCCGGCACCGTCATCGAGGGCACCGTCCGCAACCTGGCCAACTACGGCGCCTTCGTCGAGATCGAGCCCGGCATCGACGGCCTCCTCCACGTCTCGGACATCTCCTGGACCAAGAAGGTCACCCACCCCAACGAGATGTTCAAGAAGGGCGACAAGGTCCGCTGCGTCGTCCTGGACGTCGACCGCGACAAGCAGCGCATCGGCCTGGGCGTCAAGCAACTCACCGAGGATCCCTGGGTGGCCGCCATCCCCGAGCACTACAAGCCCGGCATGGTCGTCCGCGGCAAGGTCACCAAGATCACCAACTTCGGCGTCTTCGTCGAGCTGGAGTCGGATCTGGAAGGCCTCCTGCACATCTCCGAGCTGGCCGACCACAAGGTCGAGAACCCGCAGGACGTGGTCAAGATCGGCGACGAGGTCGACGTCAAGATCCTCCGCGTCGACACCGCCGACCGCAAGATCGGCCTGTCCCTCAAGCGCGCCCAGTGGGGCGACGCCACCGGCACCGGCGAGTCCGGCTCCGGTTCCGCCGGCAAGGGCGAGGCCAAGGAACGCCGCGGCCCCATCCCCACCAAGGGCGGCATGGACGCCTCGCACGGCGCCATGGGCACCGACAAGATCACCCTGGGCAAGAAGTCCAAGGAGTGATCGCCCGCCGGCCGGCCCGGCCAAACGGCCCCGGCCGATGAGCATCCGTTCGTGAAATCCAAAGCCCCGGCCCCGAGCCGGGGCTTTTTCTTTTTCCGAGGTACACTCCGGATATGAAGATCCTCAAACTCATCCTCATCATCGCCGCCCTGCTGGTCCTCCTGCTCATCGCCGGCGTGCTCTTCGCCCTCAGCCAGATCAACGCCATCGCCAAGGCCGGCATCGAGAAAGGCTCCACCTACGCCCTCGGCGTCAACACCACGGTGGCCTCGGTCGACATCGGCCTGTTCTCCGGCACCTTCTCCATGAACGGCCTGAACGTCGCCAACCCGCAGGGCTATCCCGGCCCGCACTTCCTCAAGCTCGGCAACGGCTCGGTCGCCGTCTCGCTCGCCTCGCTCAACCAGCCCACCATTCAGGTCCCGACCTTCAGCCTGTCGGACCTTGACGTCCGCCTGGAGAAGACCGACGGCGCCGCCAATTACCAGGTCATCCTGGACAACCTGGGCCGCCTCTCCTCCGGCAAGCCCGCCGACCCCAATCAGCCGGCGCCCACCGGCGATGAGAAGAAGCTGGTCATCAACGAGCTCACGCTCCGCAACATCAAGGTGCACGTCGATCTGCTCAAGCCGGCCGGCGCGGTCGGCGACCTGGTCGGCAAGGCCACCGCGATCGATATCCCCATCAAGGAGATCAAGCTCACCAACGTGGGCAAGACCGGCACCGGCGTCGGCGGCTCGGGCGTCACCGTCTCGCAGCTCTCCAGCATCATCGTGCAGGCCGTGCTGGCGGCGGTCGCCGAGAACGGCGCCGGCGTGCTGCCCGCCGATCTGCTCGGCGACCTCAAGGGCAAGCTCGGCAACCTCGATGGCCTCAAGGGCCTGGGCATGCAGGCCGTCGGCGGCGTGACCGAGAAGGCCACCGAGGCCGCCAAGCAGGTGACCGAGGGCGCCAAGGAAGCCGTCAAGGACGTGACCAAGAAGGGCGAAGAGGCCGTCAAGAAAGGCGAGGAAGCGGTCAAGAAGGGCCTGGAGAATCTGCTCCCCGGCAAGAAGTGATCCCGCCCCGCTGAAGCGGCCCGAACCGGATCGAATCCGGCCGAACCGCAAGTCCACAACCTGCGAAAACACCAACGGGCCGCCGGCTGCTTGACGCATCCGGGCGGCCCGTTGTGCTCTCCTTCGAACTGGACTCGGCGGGCAGGCAGTGCCGCGGTCACGGACATCCGGCGGCGAACGCAGCGATGAACGCGTTGAAGTCATCGCCGGTGAGCAGCCCATCGGGCGGCTGCACACCGCCGATGGCGACGATGTCGGCCAGCAGGTTGCCGGCGGCAAACGCCCCGATGAACGCGTTGAAGTCGTCACCGGTGAGGATGCCGTCCGGGGGCGGATTGCCGCCGACGGCCACGACGTCCGCCGGTGAGCAGGCCGTTGGCGGCGGCAGCGGGCGGCGGAACTGGGCGTTGGGAATCACCTGTTCGACGATTCCCGAGTTGGTTGGCCCGATGTACCGGACGATCAGCCCGTGCGGGCCGCCGGAATCGAACCACTCCACGCGGATCGGGTGAGCCCCGGCGGTCAGGCCGATGGTGCCCTGCGCCACCTGCATGCCGTGCTGGCCGTCGTTGTTGACCACCAGCGATGAGCCGATGAACAGCTTCGAGCCGTCGTCGCTCTCGGTGATCAGCGTGTACGTGCCCGTCAGCGGGGCCAGCAGCCAGCCGGTGAACACCGACACCACGTCATCGGCCCGAAGGCTGTCAAGGATCGTCGCTTCGTTGGACGGAATGTTGATGTCCGCGACCGATGACCGCAGGTAGGGGATGCGCTGCCCGAAGTTGGTCGGCAGCACCGTCGCCTCCGAGGTGAGCATCGGGTAGTAGGTCGCGGTCAGCAGGCCCGGCGAAAACGCGCTGGCGGGGATGATCTGCTTGGCGACGCCGCTGCCGGAAGGACCCTGCCAGCGGGCGATGACCCCGGCGCCCGAGCCGGCCTCAAAGAACTCCACCCGGAAGGCCGCGGGGCCGGCCGGCAGGCTGATGGTGCCCGATCGCTCCAGCATTCCGTGGACCCCGTCGTTGTCAACCACCAGCCGGTTGTTGATGTACAACTGCGAGCCGTCGTCGCTTTCCATGAAGAACGTCCACGTGCCGGAGACGGGGATGGCGATGGTGCCTGTGAACGTCGCGGCGACGTTGTCGGCCCGGCCGGAGCCGGCGAAGTTGCCTTCGGTCGACGGGAAGTTCACCTGCGGGACCGTCTGGCCGGACAGGGGCGTGAGCGGACCGAAGTCGGGCAGTTGCCCCGGCGCATCGTGCCGGTAGAAGGCCACGTCAAGCCCGGGCTGCACCGGCCCGAGGGTCTCGGGCGTGCGGTTGCGGGTGAGGTTCATCCGCACGGCGGCGGTCGAGGTCGCCGTGCCGTCGGTGATGGTGTAGTTGAATTGGTCGACGCCCGCGGCATTGGGGCCGGGCGTCCAGCGGAGCGTGTCACGTCCGCCCGGACCATTGCCGACTATGCGGGTGACTACGGCTCCAGAAGGCGTGGTCGTGTCGAAGGAGCTGATGGTCAAGGTGTTGCAGTTGCCGTCGGTGTCATTGGCCAGCACGTCCACGGTGATGGCGACGTTGCCGGTTCCGGTGGACGAGTCGCTCACGGCCCGGGGCGGCACCGCATTCACGAATCCGCCCGTGACGCTCATGCACGTTCGCGAGAAGGCGTGGTTGCGGATGCTGCCGACCGAGCGCGTGCCGAAGCGGGTGACGTCGCCCGAGCAGCCGCCCAGGAAGGCGCACATGATCAGGCAGTCAGAGTCGCCGTCGCAGTGCTGAGCGCTGAAGTTGTGCCCCACCTCATGCGCCGTCAGGCCGACTCGCGAGGCCAAATTGTCGGTGAAGCGCGATTGGCTCACGCCATAAGCGGAGGTGGTGCAGACCACGCCCAGATAGGCGATGCCGATCGCCCCCCCGGTGGGGCGGCCGGTCATCAGGTGCGTCAGGTCGCGAACGGTGGCGGTCTGGTTGGCGTTCCACTCGTTGCGGATCTGGTTCAGCAGAATGCTGATGTCGGCCGTGTTGTACAGCGTGGTGGAATCAGCGGTCCGCACCACGATGCGCGTCACGGTGAACAGCACGTTGGTGTCACGCGCGTAGATCACGTTCATCGCGTTGACGATGGCGGTGATGTCCGCCTCGGTGTTGGCGATGCTGGAACCGTTCTGCTGGTAGAACGGAAAATCCGCGTCGAAGGCGATTTGCGCCAGCCGGTTGCACGTGCCGCCACCGGTGCCGGGACCGTCCGGCTCGGCCTCAGCGATCAGGTTCTCCGGCGAAACCGCGCCGGCGCAGCGGAACCCGTGCGGCTTCACTCCGTTTGACGGATACGCGAAGGCCAGATCAGGAAGGTCGTCACCCGCTTCGCGGGCGGACTGCACGAACCACATCGTCGGCCCGGTCGCCGGAGGACGAGGCACCACGCCTCGACGGACGACTGTCGCGCCCGAGGCGTCCCCGCCGTCTTCGGGCTTCTGCTCGCCCAGTTCAATCGTGATCCGCGGCAGCCCGTTGACCACGCTCAGTGCCACCAGCGAGCCGGGGAAGCCATCCACCGTGCCCGCGTGGTTGTCCTCCGGCGGCAGCGCAGGCAGCGGGCGGGCCCCCGGCCCGTCGTCGATCGCCAACTGGTAACCCGGAGCCCGCAGTGAACGCGGACGCAGCCGCAGGGTCACCGTCCGCTCGCCAAGCACCACTGCAAGCGTCCACTGTCCGGCTGAACGCTCCGCATAACCCGGCAGGATCAGCCGTTGGGCCGTCCACTGCGTCAGACCGAGCCGCTTGGCCATCGTGGCCGTGTCAGTGGTGGTCGCCGGCGGCGGCGTTGTCGGTGTCCCGCGACCCTGGCCGAGCGCGGGCATGATCGTGGGTGACAGCAGCATTGAGATGGACAGCAGCCAGGCGGAGCAGAGCAATCGTCGGGTGGGCATGATCAGCAACTCAGCGGAGAAAAAAAACACTCCCGGACCGCGGGCGTCCGGTTGGTGGCACGAGGTGGGTCGTCTCAGTGTGCCACAGGTTTCCCCGGTTGAACAGCCGGAATCGACATGTTGTGTCCGATGTTCACGCAAGGCCGCGTGCTTGCGTGAAGCTGGGGAATCTGATAGTCTGGAAAATATTCGGTCCAGCTGATCAGGCGGCGGCTGACGCGCCGGTGGGCACCTCGGCCTCGGCGGTTGACCGCGGCCGGAAAGCCAGAATAACCAGCCGGACGGACGTACCGCCGAAGAAGATCAGGGCGCCGAAGATGGCGACATTGGCCAGGAGCCCGGCCCAAATGGGTCGCAAGGGCAGGACCGGCAGGGCAGTTGCCCAAGGTACCTGAGCGACGAAGGTGTCACCGGACCTGAAGACGGAGATGGAGCCGGCCTGCAGCAGGTCGATGATCCACAGGCCACCGGCCGCCTGAACCTTGGGGTCATCTACGTCCAGTAACCCGGCCCCAGGGGGCACAACGCTTCCGGCTGAGAAGGCTCGGAAGGGCCACCCGGCGGCGGTTTCTTTTACCACCCAGCCAACGGGGTGCTGGGGGAGGCTGTGGGCGACAGACCAGTAGGGCAGGGCGCGCGGCCGGGCGCGGACGGCGTCGGTGAAGCGGGCAACGCCCGGCGGAGCGAACGCGCTGCGGAACGTGGGGGTGGTGCGGAGGGGTTCAACCTCACCGCTGACGCGTTCAAACAGCCAGTTGTTTCGGAGCGAATAGCGCAGGGTGGCGTCGCCGATGGCGGTGAACGCGGGCGAGGAGGCCCGCTGACCGGGTGTGATGAACCAGCTGCGAGGGGCGAGCGCCGAGCCGAGGGCCAGCAGCGAAGACAGCAGCAACCCGCAGAGCAGGGAGGCGACCAGCGGCAGGACCAGACGGGGGGATCGCATGAGGAGCACACGCAGCAGGTCGGGGAGGATTGGGGCCGAAATGCCGGAGGCCGCCGGCGGGCGGCATCGGGCGTGAGTGATGGTGAGGTGGAAGCAGTTCGGGCACCCGCCCGGAAGGGGGATCGCGGGTCGTTACTCAGCGGCGCCAGTAGGGGCAGGGGGGCGAGTCGTACTCGTCGGAGAGCGAGCAGTTGTTGTAGTAGTTGCGCTCCTGCGGGTTCTGGCACTCGCCGGTGAAGTCAGGTCCGACGTTGCAGCAGACCAGTTCGACAAAGCGGGGGCAGGCGATGCAGCAGGTGGCGATTTCCAGCCGGTTCTCCAGCACGCGGGCGACGGTGCGGCAGAAGCGGCCCTGCTCCTCGCGATAGCACAGGCGGCAGTTCTCCAGGCCGGGGGTGCGGCCGTTGAAGCACTCCCACGGGCCGTGCTGGTTCAGGGGCAGCCACTGGGTGGGTGGCAGGACGAGAATCGGGTCGATGTCGTCAATCGGGAAGGGCAGGGGGATGGTGCGGATGCACCGCTTGGGAAACGCGGCCTTCATGGCGTCGGCGGCGGTGTTCAGCAGCGGCCGGGTGTCCATGGAGGTGACGTTCATCGAGGTGACGGTGGAGAGCATGGAGAGGGCGGCGGCGAAGCCGTCCAGCACGCCGTCGCGCTGGCAGCGGTCAATGGTGTCGAGCGTTTCCCAGGGCAGAACGGCGACAGCCCAGCCGGCGTCCTTGAGAACTCCCAGCACGGCGGAGCGATTGGGGTGTCCGGCGATGACCGGGGCATAAGGGTCGGATGCGGCCAGCCCCCCGTCGAAGGCCACCCCGGCGGGGACGGGTACAGGCAGGGTGGCGGCGGCCGGCACCGGCCACACGCTGTCGTGGATGTCGGAGACGCTCAGGCTGGACTTGACGATCGCCATGACAGCGGCGGCGGACTGGCCGGGAAAGACTCGGGCCTGCCAGGGGGCATCGGGCTGGCTGCTGCGGGAGTACCAGACGGCCGAGAGGCTGTCGCCGATCAGGCTCTCCGGAGCAGCGGTGGCGATGAGGTTGTTCACCGCAGATGCCGACGGGCCCTGGGAGAGGACGGCGGTGACCGTCCAATCGCCGGACTGAACCGAGGCGCCAACCGGCCGGTGCAGCGTGAAGACCGGGGTTTGGAGCGAGTTGGTCTGCGGGGCGACCTTGGACGCGGTACGGTCGGTCGCCGGGCGACGGGCGATGGTCTGGGCCACCAGCGGAGTGGCGACCAGCAACATCCCACCCAGGAGTGCAAGGCAGGCAAGAGGCTTGGAGGGGCGGGGACTATTCATGGGGCGGAACTCCTGATTGGTGGGCAACACCCGGGGCGAGAGGGCGAACGACAGCCCGGCCGGACTCATGCGGTTTATCCACCTAAAAAGGGGACACAAAGACAGCTTACGTGAGCAGCTCACAGCGGCAGAGCGGCCAGCCTTGAGCAGTGATCGCTTGGAGGCAACACCGTGCCCACGGACACCCTTTATAGACGTAGCCCCGGCCGGTGAATACCCCAATTCGCCAGATTCTCAGTTGAGAAATTGGAGAAGATGGTGGATTCCGGATGGATTACGAACGATCGCTGCAAGATCGGATAGGAAAGTGATAGGATCGTGACGCGATGGTGCTTGTCAAGGGGGGTTCAAAGGTCGCAAAATGCCCACAGGATTCCCCCAAATGGCGGACGATCATGGGTGATGGGGTATTCACCCTCAGTGTGGTGGGGGATTCATGTCTGGGGTGGCGAGTTCGCAAGTGGCCGGATCGGCGGGATTTAGCCCCCAGACGACGGCTGGTTCACGACAACAGACAGCCCATCCCCAAATTTCACACAGCATTTTGTAGCTGAGGGGGCTTGAACGTACGACCTGTTGTGGTATCCTCTCGGTTCCCGACTCGGCCTTGCGCCTCCTTCACATTGGGCTGTTGGCGATCCGGGAATCGACGGGTGTTTTTCTGGAACAGGGTGTCGAGTATACATTTTGTTTACGGAATCAGTTTGGTTTGGATGCAGTGGTGTGGGGTGGGCTACGGTGGCGTTGGGGTGGCGTGGGTGGGGTCGGTTCGTGTGACTGCAGGCCAAGCGGAGTTTGTGATGCCGATTCTCTCCGACAGCCAGATTCGTCAGCTCATCGAGATCCGCCCCTTTGAGGCGGCCGAGAAGCGGCCTGGGAAGATCAGTTACGGAGTGAGCAGCTACGGCTATGACATCCGCGTGGGGAGCAAGTTCAAGATCTTCACGCCGACGCCCCGCTCGGGCGGGGTGACGATCGTGGACCCCAAGGCGTTCAGCGAAGATCTGTTCGTCGAGGTGGACTGTGACCAGACCGGTCGCGATCACGTGATCATTCCGCCCAACAGCTTTGCGCTGTGCGAGACGGTGGAGTACATCGCCATTCCTCGCGACGTGCTGGCGATCTGTGTGGGCAAGAGCACGTACGCCCGATGCGGGCTGGTGCTCAACGTGACGCCGCTTGAGCCGGAGTGGCGCGGCAAGGTGACGCTGGAGATCAGCAATACCACGCCGCTGCCGGCCAAGGTGTACGCCAACGAGGGCGTGGGGCAGTTGATCTTTCTGCAGGCGGAGGTGGTGTGTGAGAAAAGTTACGCGGACAAGTCGGGGAAGTATCAGGACCAGAAGGGTCTGACGCTTCCTCGCGTCGACTGAAGGATCGCGGCGGCATGCCGCGGCGGACTGCCGGCCTGCGGGAACGCGGACCGACGCGGATTTCACGTCAAATCAGAACCCGGATCAAGCGCGAGAAAACCGACATCAGCCGGATGGAAAGACGTAACGACGCGAGCGTCGCGTACGTCGAAGAGAGAGATTTGTCCGCGACGCGTTCAGCGTTGCGGGGGTGCAGAGGTCCGAAGGCTCCTTGGCAAGGAAGCGAAGCGTTATGAAGATCACGCGCAAGTTCACGGTCGCGGGGACGGATCCGTTCAGCAGCGTCAAGTGGGTGAAGCGTTCGTCGAAGATCACGAACGTGGACGGGTCGATCGTGTTCTCGATGGACGACGCGGAGGTTCCCGAGACATGGAGCCAGCTGGCGACGGACATCATGGTGAGCAAGTACTTCCGCAAGGCCGGCGTGCCGCAGACGGACGCTTCGGGCAAGGCGGCGGTTGACGAGCACGGCAAGCCGGTGCTGGGCAGCGAGAAGTCGGCGCGGCAGGTGATTCATCGGCTGGCGGGCTGCTGGCGGATGTGGGGCGAGAAGCACGGCTACTTCGACACGCCGGCGGACGCGCAGGCGTTCTACGACGAACTGGCGTACATGCTCACGCACCAGATCGCGGCGCCGAACAGCCCGCAGTGGTTCAACACGGGCCTGAACTTCGCGTACGGCATCACCGGTCCGGCGCAGGGGCACTTTGTCGCCGACCACAAGACCGGCGAGGTGAGCCTGGCCAAGGACGCGTACACGCACCCGCAGCCTCACGCGTGTTTCATCCAGAGCGTTGAGGACGATCTGGTCAACGAGGGCGGCATCATGGACCTGTGGGTCCGCGAGGCCCGTCTGTTCAAGTACGGCTCGGGTACGGGCACCAACTTCAGCCGCCTGCGGGGCGAGAACGAGCGGCTCTCCGGCGGCGGCAAGAGCAGCGGCCTGATGAGCTGGCTGCGGATCGGCGACCGCGCTGCCGGGGCGATCAAGAGCGGCGGCACCACGCGTCGGGCGGCCAAGATGGTCTGCCTGGACATGGACCACCCGGACATCATGGACTTTGTCAACTGGAAGGTCCGCGAGGAGATCAAGGTTCAGGCGATGGTCGAGGGCCTCAAGGCGGTGGCCGCGAAGAAGAACGCGGGCGACCGGGAGACGGTGGGCGAGACCGCGGCCCGTCTGGGCCTGAAGCTCGATTACGACTTCAACGGCGAGGCCTACGCGACGGTCAGCGGCCAGAACAGCAACAACTCGGTGCGCATCCCCGACGAGTTCTTTGACGCGCTGGACGCCGGATCGCAGTGGAAGACGACCAATCGCGTGAGCGGCAAGACCGCCAAGACCTTCGAGTCTGCGGCGCTGTGGGACTCGATTGCTTACGCCGCGTGGCGCTGCGCCGATCCCGGCGTGCAGTTCGACGGGACGATCAACGCGTGGCACACGTGCCCGAGCGCGGGCCGCATCAACGCGAGCAACCCGTGCAGCGAGTACATGTTCCTGGACAACACGGCGTGCAATCTGGCGTCGATCAACCTGATCAAGCTGTATGACCCGGTGACGCGAAAGTTCGACGTGGAGCGGTACGAGCACGCGATTGACCTGTGGACGATCGTGCTGGAGATCAGCGTGCTGATGGCGGCGTTCCCGTCGCAGGAGATCGCCCAGTTGAGCTGGAAGTATCGCACGCTGGGCCTGGGTTACGCGAACCTGGGCGCGCTGCTGATGCAGGCCGGTCTGGCGTACGACAGCCCCGAGGCCCGCGCCCTGGCGGCGTGCTTCTCGGCGACGCTGACGGGCCGGAGCTACCGGCAGTCGGCGCTGCTGGCCGCAGAGCACGGGCCGTTCGCCGGCTTTGATGATGATCGCGAGAACATGCTGCGGGTGATCCGCAACCATCGCCTGGCGGCGCACGGCACCGCCCGCGACAGCGAGCGGTACGAGAAACTGCGGATCCGGCCGGTCCCGATCGACCACGCGATGGTTCGCAGCGGCGCATGCCTGGTGGCCAACGCCGGCGAGATGCTGGCCAGCGCCACCGAGAACTGGGACGAGGCCCTGGAATTGGGCATCAAGCACGGCTATCGCAACGCGCAGACGACGGTCATCGCCCCCACCGGCACCATCGGCCTGCTGATGGACTGCGACACCACCGGCGTGGAGCCCGACTTCGCCCTGGTGAAGTTCAAGAAGCTCGCCGGCGGCGGCTACTTCAAGATCGCCAACGCCTCGGTGAAGCCGGCTCTTGAGGCCCTGGGCTATGCCCCCGAGCAGATCAGGGACATTCTGGTCTATCTGCTGGGAACGCTCTCGCTGGAGACGCCGGTGCCCGATGCCGACGGCGTGGTGCGTCCCGGCGCCCCGTCCTTCGCCTCGCTGCTGCGTGAGAAGGGCTTCACGGCGGCCGATCTGGCCGGCATCAGTGATGCGCTGCCCGGCGTGTTTGAACTCTCCTTTGCCTTCTCGGCCTGGGGCCTGCGTGAGGACCTGCTGACGGCCAATGGCGTGGACGTGGCCAAGGCCCGTGCCGACGGGTCCTTCAACTTCCTGCGCCACATCGGCCTGACGCGGGCCCAGATCGACGCACTCAACGACACCGTGTGCGGCCGCCAGACCGTCGAGGGCGCCCCGCACCTCAAGGCCGACCACCTGCCGGTGTTCGACTGTGCCAACCCCTGCGGCAAGCTCGGCAAGCGGTACATTGTGCCCGAGGGACACATCCGCATGATGGCGGCGGTGCAGCCGTTCATCACCGGCGCCATCAGCAAGACGATCAACCTGCCGGCCCACGCCACCGTGGAGGATTGCAAGCGGGCCTATCGCCTGAGCTGGGAACTGGGCATCAAGGCCAACGCCCTGTACCGCGACGGCTGCAAGCTCAGCCAGCCCCTGTCCACCAAGTCCGACAGCAGCGAAGAGGTCAAGGACGAGAAGGCGGCGGCGGTTCCGGCCGGCAGCGCCGCTCCGGCGGTGGCGGCCGAGGTGGTGCGGATCGTGGAGAAGGTCGTGGAGCGGCCGATGCGCCGCCGCCTGCCGGACACGCGGGCGAGCATCACCCACAAGTTCAACATCGCCGGGCACGAGGGCTACCTGACCGTCGGGCTGTACGAGGACGGACAGCCGGGTGAACTGTTCATCACCATGGCCAAGGAGGGCTCGACCATCGGCGGCCTGATGGACTGCATCGGCACCAACGTGAGCGTCGCGCTGCAGTACGGCGTGCCGGTTTCGAGCCTGGTGAACAAGTTCACCTATCAGCGCTTCGAGCCGGCCGGCATGACCAGCAACCCGGACATCCCCTTCGCCAAGAGCATGGTGGATTACATCTTCCGGTGGATGGGCATGCAGTTCATCCCCGGGTACCGCGAGGCCAACGCGCCCAAGCGTGAGCCGGCTCCGCAGGTCAACGTGACCATGCCCGAAGCCATCGCCATGCTCTCCGGAGTTGGTGACGCCGAGGTCGGCTCGGCGGATCTGCTGGCGGCCGACTCGGCCACCGTGCTGACGCCGCCGCTGTTCGGCGACGGCGGCACGCCTGCCGGCGGCCAGAGCCCGACCTCCGGCGGCGGTGTCGCAGCCGCCTCCGTCCCCCATGTGCATGTGCATCGCACCGTGACGGTGACCGAGACCGACATCGACGTGACCGGTCTGCCCGCCAGGACCATGGGCGCCATCGCCATGGAGAAGCAGGGCGACGGACCGGCGTGCGAGAAGTGCGGGACGATCACTGTCCGCAACGGCACGTGCTACAAGTGCCTGAACTGCGGCAACTCGCTGGGTTGCTCGTGAGTGCGGCGGGGCACGCCCCCGCTGGTTGATTGGAACAGGGACCGGGGTGACAGGGATCGGGGTGAGGGCGGGTGCAGGGCGGGTCAGGGTTGAGCCGACGGCCGTCAGGCCTGAGGTTCAGCCTCCTGTCGCCTCGGCCGCGCGAAAGCGCTGCACGGGGCCTTGCCCGGAACCTGACGGCGGACGCTGAGGCGTGCGGATGGGCAGGAGACGGGCGGTTTGGGGCCGGGGGTGAGAACAAGCCCGGAGCGGGCGATGGACGCGCTGCACGGTTGGAGGACGGACCCCCGGCCCCAAGCGTCTATGACGGATCTCGGCGCTCGGACTTGCCGGGCAGCCGCCCACTTTGCCACACAGGCCACGGATTGGTTGGGCGATGCCCGGGACGCGGCCCGCCGCTCCGGGCTTGTTCTTTGCACAGGCCGTGCACGGGCAGTTTGCCGGCCATGTGGACAACCCGTATCGGGGCGTAAACCCGTGCGGGTTTGAATCCCAACAATCTCCCCGGGCGCGGGGCCTTGAAGGATGCCGCATGCAGATCTCTGGTGGTCGCGAACGTGCGCGGGTGTCGAGCGTGGTGATGCTGGCCACGATGGCCGGCGGCGCACTGGGCGTGGGGCTGCTCGGCGGTTGCACCGGGCCCGGCGGGCTGGAGTGGGGGCCGCTCGGCAGCCGAGCAAGCGACCGCGGCTCGCTGCTGCCGGCCGAGCGGCTGCGGCGGGCTTCGCCGCTGAATCTGGCGGACTTCAAGGGCGAGCCGGTGCCGGCGCCGGAGCAGTTGATTCCCGCCTCGGTGGTTCGGGCGGCGATGGCCCGGGCCGGCCAGGTGGAGCGGCTGGAACTGCCGATTGAGCGGGTTCGGGCGGCGGTGCTGGAGAACAACCTGCAACTGAAGGTGGCGCTGCGTGATCCGGCGATCGCGTCAGAGAGCCTCAGGGCGGAGATGGCCAAGTTCGAGTCGGTGCTGAACCTGGCGGTGCGCGGGCAGCGGGATGACTTGCCGACGCTGAACGTGACCACACCGAACCAGCGCGACTCGGCCAGCGGATCGGCGGGGGTGGATATTCCGCTGCGGACCGGCGGGCGGGTGAGCGTGGACCTGACCGAGAGCTGGAGCCAGACGCCCAACCCCTTTGTGTCGCTGGATGAGAGCTTCTCCAGCGGGCTGGGGGTGTCGATCAGCCAGCCGCTGCTGCGCAACGCGGGCGAACGGGTGAACACGGCCAGCATCGCCATCGCGGGGTACAACCAGCAGATCGCCGAGGCCCGCACAACCAATCGGGTGATCGCCGAGATCGCCTCCGGTGAGCGCGCTTACTGGCGGGTGTATGCCGCGGCGCGGGAGTTGGAGGTTCGGCAGAAGCAGTATGAGCTGGCGGTGGAGCAGTTGGAGCGGGCGAGGCGGCGGGTGAGCGCGGGGCAGAGCCCGGAGGTGGAGGTGACGCGTGCGGAGAGCGGGGTGGCGGCGCAGTTGGAGGCGATCATCGTTGCGGAGAACACGCTGCTGGATCAGCAGCGGGAGCTCAAGCGGCGGATGAACCTGCCGGAGGCGGACATCGCGGGGACGACGCTGATCAGCCCGGCGACGCAGCCCAACCCGCTGCGGTATGACCTGACCGGCTCCAAGGAGCGGTTGTGCGACGCGGCGCTGGTGAACCGCGCGGAACTGCTGGAGGCGGAACTGGCGGTGCTGGCCGACGCGGTGAATGTGGATGTGGCACGGAACGCGGCCCTGCCGGATGTGAGCCTGTCGGCCAGCTATGACCTGGCGGGGCTGGACCGCACCTTCTGGCTCTCGCAACGGCGGCTGAGCAACGCCAACAACGACACGTGGAACGCCGGCGTGACCGCGGCCATTCCGCTGGGCAACGAGGCGGCCGAGGCCCGGCTGCGGCGGGCGATCATCACGCGGGTGCAGAGCATCGCCGACAAGGCGGCGCGGGAGCAGACGGTGCGGCAGGAGGTGCTTGGGGCGATCGACCGGATGAACTCCGGCTGGCAGCGGATCTTGGCGGCCCGGCAGAACGCCCTGCTGGCGGCCCGCACGCTGGCGGCCGAGCAGCGGCAGTTTGATGTGGGCAGCCGCACGAGCACCGACGTGCTGGACGCGGCGACACGGCTGGCCGATGCGCAGTCGGCGGAGATTCGGGCCTTGGCGGACTATGAGGTGGCCAAGATCGATCTGGCGGTGGCGACGGGCACGGTGCTGGGCGCCAGCGCGGTGGGGTGGGAAGCGCAAGGGGAGTGAGGGTGCGGGACAAGTGGGCCCGAGTGATTTGTCCACAGGCTGTTCTCAGGCCTTGATTGTGGGAGGGGAACCTGGTACAACCTTGGTGGGCGCTTGCGTGCTGGGGCGGTGATTTGCTGTCATTTGGTGTTCAAGTGCCCGGCGTGGCGGGCCATCCGGTTGGTGGCCGAACGCGCAGGCGGGTGGCTGTTGGGGTGTCTCCCGGCGGCCGGGTTGGCCATCGAGGTGTGGGTTGTGCAAGGAGGGTTCGCATGAGCAAGGTGAAGTCGGGTGGCGTGTTCTCGTGGCTGGCGGGCGGGCAGATGGCGCGGCGGGGCCGGGCCCTGCGGGCGGCGGCGGGCGGCACATCGCAGGTGGGCGCGCCCGGCGGGGCGGCGCGGTGCGAGCACTTGGAGCCCCGGCAGTTGCTGGCGGTGGTGACGTGGGACGGCGGCGGGGACGGGGTGAACTGGACCAACCCCGCCAACTGGGATGGGGATGTGCTGCCGGGAACGGCGGACGATGTGGTGATCCCCGAGGGCGGGAGCCAGGGGATGTTCCTGAGCGGTTCGGCGAGCGTGCGCTCGGTGACGGCGGGGCGGCAGGTGCAGGTCAGCGGGTCGCTGGATGTGGCGGCGGTGAGTGTGTTTGGGGCGGGGCTGCAGTTGAACAACTGGTCGACGCTGGGAGGGCTTGGGGAACTGCGGGTGGGTGGGGCGTTTGAGTTCACAACTTCCAGTCGCGTGACCGGGGCGGGGGCGCTGGTGATCCTGCCGGGGGCGACTGGCGGCTTGCGGGGCGAGCGGATCGACCGTGATCTGGTGGTGGGAGCGGGGGCGGATGTGACGGTGCAGTTCCAGACATCCGCATGGTGGCAGCCGCCGACGTTCGCCGGTTCCAGCGTGACGGTGGCGCCAACGGCGACGCTGCGGTGGAACAGCGTGAGTTTGTCCAATCCGCAGGGCTTTGTGACGGTGGACAACGCGGGCACGCTGGTCTTGCTCGGCGGTGGGTCCACTCAGATGCGCATCGTGAATCAGGCGGGCGGCATGCTGCAGATTCAGTTTGGTGCCACCCTGGGCACGCTGAATGGCCCCGGGATGGTTGTGGGGGTCGGCTCGGCGAGCCTGGCGCTCAGCGGCGTCGGCACGTCGGCGTTCTCGGCGGATCAGTTGTCGGGGATCGGGGCGATCTCGGTGAGCGGGGCGGGGGCGGCGAATACGGAGTTGGACTTGGGCGGGAGTTTCGCAGGGACGCTTGGGTTGTCCTCCGCTGGCTTGGTCCTTTCGCAGCCGCTGACGGTCGGGTCGCTGTCGGTGAGCGGGGGCCGGGTGACCGGCGCCGGCGACTTGACCATCACCGGCAGCGCGTCGATCAGCGGCGACCTGAGCGGGGCGGGGCGGGCGAGCGTACTGCAGAGTGGTTCGCTGTCGCTGGGGTCGGGGACGTGGGACCGGGCGGTGACGGTGCGTGGGTCGTTGAGTGCGGGGGCGGGGTCGTTCACGCGGGGGTTGACGGTGCTGCCGGGGGCGACTTTCAGCGCTGGGTCTGTGCAGTTCGGCTCGAGCAATGGGGCGATGGTGCCGGTCTTGTTGGCGGGGGCGTCGCAGAGCATCAACTCTTCCACGGTTGCCGAAACTGCTGTGGTCACACTGGCGAGTGGCTTGAATTGGACCCAGAGCGAGTTGCCATTGAGAGGAACGCTGACGGTTGCACCGGGCGGCGTGCTGAATGGAGTGAGCATTCGGCTGGATGGCAGCCTTGAAGTCCAGGTGGGAGGTCGTGTCAGTACGAGCCGGCTTGACGTGCACAGTTCGCTCAGCATCGAAGGCGAGATGTTCGCTGGCACCATCGACGGCCCTGGGCCGGTGACGGTGGCCAACGGCGGCTCGCTCAGTGGAAGCGAGTTGAGGGGCAGCGGATCGATGACGGTCGATAGTGGCGGTCTGCTCAGCGGCTTCTTCTCCTCGCTCAATCGGCCGGTGTTTGTGGATGGTGAGGCCCAACTGGCCGGAAACTGGTCGGCGTCGGTGGTGGTTCGCAGCGGCGGGCTGCTGTCGCTGGGCAACGTGGCGCCGAGCAGCGGTGCATCCCAGATCACCGTTCACCAAGGGGGCACGTTGCGGACGGGTGCCTCAACATCGGTGTCGGCGATCCCGCTGACAGTGGAAGCGGGGGGGACTGCGGAGTTGTTCGGGCCATGGCTGAGCGGGCCGATCGTGAACGCAGGGGTGGTCACATTGGCGGCCGGGTCTGCGTCGATGTCAGCCAGCTACCGCGGCTCGGGCGAGTTTCGCGGCTTGGGTGGATGGGTGAGCGGCACATTGACTCTTGAGGGCGGCTCGATGGTCGTGCCTGCGGGCCGATCGATCGGCCTCTCCAGCGCGACGATCACCACAGCACCCGGGCGTGTCGGGGAACTTGCGGTGGAGGGCAGCCTTAATGTGTTCTCGCTGATCGTGGGATCGGCGGTCACGGCGACTATCACCGGTTCGCTTACGCTCAACCAGGGCGGGGTTCTGTCGGTCAACGGGCCGATGAGTTTCGGCCCAGCGTCGCAGGTCTCGCTGCCCACGTCGTCACGTCTGGAACTCAATTCCGCCCAGCCGGTCACCATGCCGGGGCGGATCGACCTGAATGGTGGCACGCTGCAACGGCAGATGCCCCTGACACTCACCGGGACGCTGCGGTGGCAGAGCGGTGAACTGGCGGGGACGACGCCGCTGGTGTTTGGCTCTACGCTGCAGATGCCTCAGGGGACGTTCAATAGCTTCGGGCAGATTCGCGGGCCGGCATCTGTGCAGGGCATCTTCAGGTGGCGTGGAGGGAGCCTCGTTGTATCCGAGAGTCTGACCGTCATGTCCGGTGGTCGCTTCGAGACGGAAGTTGAGTTCCAGAGCCCGAGCCTGAGCGGTGGAGAAGTGCGGGTGCTGGCTGGCGGCACGGCCAAGCTTATCGGTTCGGTCTCCCAGACACGGCTGGTGATCGCCAGCGGCGGGAGCCTCCTGTTTCCGTCGGGGTTGGGAACCGGCCCCTTTGGCGGCTCCGGTGGGAGTATCGTCAACGACGGCCTGGTCATTGGAACCACGCTGAACCAAGGATGGAACCGGATCGAGAATCGCGGCCAGTTCACGGTCGAGAACCTCCAGGGCAGCATCGGCGCGTTTGACAACCAAGGAACGGTGCAGATCACGGCTGGTGTGTCCGTGAGCGTCAGTGAGTTGATCAATGGACCCGCAGGCACCTTCACCGTCGGCCCGTCAGGCGGCAGTCTCCACGTCTCCTCGCTGAACAACAGCGGGACGCTGCTGATGACGCCGACATTTGGCATCGGTGGGATATCTGGCAGCGTGGACAGCGCGAGCAACAGCGGAGAGTGGCGGCTCAGCAACGGCAGCATGACAGTCGGCAACATCAATGTCAGCCCGAGCGGTCGAATCACCCTCTCACGCTTTGCCGTCAGTTCCATCAGTAGTAACACCTTGACTAACGCCGGCTCCGTGACCGGCACCGAGTCGTCCATTCAGGTAGCCTCTGTGTCGAATCTCGCCGGCGGCATGCTGGAAACGGCCGTGTCGGCCAGCACGTTCTCCAACCAGGGAACCGCGACCGTGTCCGGCTTCGCCAGTTCGCTCACCAATAACGTCGGAGCCACACTGACCCTGCGGGGCCTCACCGCTGGCAGCTTCTCGAACAGCGGTCGATTGATCGTGCGGGATGGGAGTTCGCCGCTTGGCTCCGGAACGCTCGCCAGCAGCAGCGTGATCGAGGTTCTCAGCGGTGGGTCGATGAGCATCAGCGGCACGCTTGCCGGGTCGATGTCGGTGCTTGGCGGGTCGGCAAGTGTGAGCGGCAACCAGCCTGTGGCCGCGAGCATCGTGATTGACAACGGCGGGTCGCTCTCGCTGTTCCCGAGTTCTGGTTCTTCAGCGTCGGTGCCGGTGCCGCTTGGCATTGGTTCCAGCCTCGATCTTCGCGACGGCACACTGGTGTTCCACCGGCTGGAGCTGCTCCCCGGTGCCAGCATGTCCTGGTCCGGCGTTGGCAACAAGCGTGTGGCCGGCGATCTGTCCGTCCGCTCAACCGCCTTCACTTGGTCTGGTGGTACTGTGCTCCGCAGCGGCAGCACCGATGTGACCATCGAAGGCCGCTGGGCCATCAGCGGTGGCGGCAGCATGACCATCGACCCCATCCCGCCGATCTCCATGCTCGGCCCCGCGTTCGTCACCGTCCAGGGCACGCTGGTCACCGGGCCCGGCGGGGCCACCTTCAACCTCCCCGTCAGCAACGCCGGCCTGATCGATCTCTCTGGCGGCCCTCTGTCGCTGCTGGCGGGCGGAACGCACGCCAGCGACTTCACGGCCGAGGCCGGCGCGACAACCTCGCTCACCCTCAACGGCACGCACGTGTTCGCCTTCGGCAGCGACATCGCCTCGGGCATCCGCACCGTGGTGCAGGGCGGCGTGACCAGCTTCGGCTCGGTGCAGCGGCTGACGCGGTTTGAACTGGCCGGCGGCACGCTGACCGGCGGCAGCGACGTGATCATCACCGGTTCGCTCGCGTGGAGCGGCGGGAGCATGAGCGGGCGGGGGCGCACCGTGCTGGAGCCGACGGCGACCGGCATCATCGGCGAGGCGGGCACCAAGACGCTCTCTCGCGTGCTGGAGATTCAGGGGGCCGCGCAGGCCGGCCCCGGCACGCTGAACCTCACGCAGGGCACGCTGCGTGTCGCACCCGGCGGCGAGATGGTCTTCAGCGGGCAGGTGAGCCTGACCGCCGGCGGCGGCGCGTCGGGCGGTCGGCTGGAGAACGCCGGCCGCATCCGGCTGGCTCCGGGCAGCGCGGTGCAGGTCAGCCCGCAGGTGGCCCTGGGCGCTGCGGGCGGAACGCCCGGTGTGCTGGCTTCGGGCCAGTGGCTGATCGACGGCGGCACGCTGGATCTGGGGCGCGGGATCACCGAGATCGCCTTCCCGGCAACGGTGACGCTGCGCGGCAGCGGGGCTTCCCTGCCCTCGCTGGCATCGCTGACCACCCTCGGCGGCTCGCTGTCGCTGGAGGATGGCGCTGATGCCGCGGTGAGCGGCGATCTGACGCTCGGCGGCGCGGTCAGCCTCTCGGTGGGCAGCACGCTGACTGTCGGCGGCGGCTTCACCCAGACCGCCGCCGGCGTGATCCGCAGCATCGCCGAGAGCGATGCGGTCTACGGGCGGATCGTCACCTCCGGCGGCGCGACGGTGGGCGGACGCGCTGAAGTGACCGCGACCGGCGTTCAACCCTTCACCCGCTGGGCCCTGGTTCGTTCGCTGAGTGGCTCGGTCGCCGGGCGTTTCGTATCGGTGTCCGGCCCTGCGGGCGAGTTGCTGATCAGCAGGCCGTACTCCACGGCCGATGACCTGGGCGTGGTCTTCACCAGCGTGGCCGACATCGTCGGCATCGGTGGGGACGCGGGCGCCGATGGCCTGCTCACCGGCGATGACTTCAACGCCTTCGTCGGGGCGTTCTCCGCCCGCTCGCTGCTCGCCGACATCGTCGGCATCGGCGGCGTGTCCGGTGGTGATGGGTTGGTCAGCGGTGACGACTTTGTGGCGTTCATCAACGCCTTCGCGGCTCGCTGATCGCTCCCGTGTGATGCCCGGTCCGCGGGGCGGTGTCCGCCTGGCGCGCCGGCGGGCGTCGGAAGGTGTGAGAGCAAAGAAACAGGGCGGCGGAGCGTGGCTCTCCGCCGCCCTGGGTGTATGGTGCGCACCGAGTGTGCCGGCCGCGGGTACGGCCGGTGTGGGAGGTGTGTGTTACGGGCAGCCGGCGGCGAACGCGGCGATGAAGGCGTTGAAGTCGTCGCCGGTCACCAGGCCGTCACCCGGGGGCAGGCCGCCGATGCTGACGATGTCGGCGAGGAGTGAGTTGGCGGCAAAGGCGCCGATGAAGGCGTTGAAGTCGTCGCCGGTGAGCAGGCCATCGGCGGGCGGGTTGCCGCCGATGCTGACGATGTCAGCAACGTTGCAGCCGGCGGGGCCGGCGGGCAGGTCGGTGACCAGACGCACGCTGACCACCGGGGCGAGGTTGGCGCCGGGTGTGTTGACGGTGAAGGGTGTGGCGAAGGTGGCGTTGAAGGAGCAGACGGCCAGGTAGTACTCGCCGGCGGTCAGCGCGCCGTCCTGCCCGGCGAAGGCTTCGCCGGTGGGGTCGGCCGTCCGCGGGCCCACGTTGCCGAACGAGAGTTGGCTGAGCAGGCCGGGTCCGCCGTCGTCGTCGGTGGCGATGAAATTGCCGGCGGAATCAAAGATGGCGATCTCCAGGTCCACCGTTGTGGAGCCGGCCAGCGAGATGTCCAGGAAGTTGCCGGGGTCGGCGACCGGGCCGTTGATCGTGAAGCGGTACCAGATCACCTCGTTGGCGGTGGTGATCGAACGCTCGGTGTTGGTCACGGTCGCGGCGGAGGTGATGGTGCCGAGGTTGGTCACCGGGCGGACGGTGAAGGTCGCCGATCCGGTGGTGGAGCGTGGTTCCTGATCGCTGACGGTGAAGGGGATGGAGCGGGCGCCGGCGGTGAGCGTCGGAGCGATGTTGACGGTGAAGGAGAAGTTGCCGTCGCCGGCGACAAGGTCGCCGTTGCTGCCGTCGTCGAACAGCGTCTGGGCGGCTGAGCCGCCGAGGCTGGAGAGATCGGCAGTGACGGCGATGGTGGTGCTGGGCGGGACGAGGCCCGGAGAAGTGTCCACCACCAGCAGGGTGGAGCCGCCGATGCCTTCGATCGAGGCTGCGGGCGTGAACAAGCCGACGCCGCTGGGCGGGATGGGCGTGGTGGCCGGGGACACATCGAACTGGTAGAAGACCACGTCGAACAGGGCCGCCTTGGAGCCGGCGACGATGGTGGTGCCGCCGGAGTGGGTGAGGGCCATGCCCAGGTTGGAGACCGAGACGGTGCTGGAGTTGGCGATCGCGTCGGGGAAGTCCAGCACGATGCCGGCGGTGGCCGTGTCGTCGGCGGGGTGGGGGAGGTTGTTGGCGGTGTTGGCGTTGGAGATGGCCAGGAAGTAGCGGCCGGGGGACAGGCTGCGGGTGAGGGTGTTGTTGCCCTGGTTGCCCGCATCGGCGATCGGGTTGAGGTTGGCGTCGTAGAGCCACATGTCCACGGCGGTGGTGTTGCCGGTGGCGCGGCCGAAGGTGACGTTGCCCTCGATGACCGTGCCGGCGACGACGACGGGGGTCACGGCCTCGCGCTCAGCGGTGGCGGTGTACGCGCCGGTGGTGGTGGCGACACCGGTCACGCGGTAGAAGATCTCCTCCTGACGGCCGAAGCCGTACCACTGCACAAAGCGGGGCGGCGTGCTGGTGGTCGAGGCGGTCTGGAAGGTGGCGTCGGTGGTGGGGTTGATCACGCGGGCGGACTGGGTGAGGCCGCGGATGGTGCTGGTGTGCCCGGCGGTGGGGGAGGTGACGACGAGGCGGTGGCGGTAGATGCCGGCGGGTGCGGCGGCGGTGCGAACGCGGTAGTAGTCGGCGCTGGCGGGGCCGGGGACGGTGGTGGAGGTGCCGGTGGTCTGGCCGGCGATGGTGTCGCCGGGAGCGATGGTCACCGGGGTGGCCTGGGCCTTGGTGTCGTTGGGCTCCAGATCGCTGATGCTGTAGAGGAAGTTGAGCTGGTACGAGCGGTTCTGGGCGTCGGCGATCGTGTACTGGGAGACCTTGGGCCCGAAGGAGGCGGAGGCCGGAACCGTGACCGCGACGGAGTAGATGCCGTCACCGGCGGTCACGTCGCCGTTCGTGCCTGCGTCGTTGAGCGCCACGTTGTTGGCGAGGTTGATGGCGGTGAGGTCGGCGGTCACCGTCAGGCCGGTGCTGGCCGGGTTGGAGCCGGGGGTGACCGGCACGGTGAACAGCAGCGTGCCGTTGGCGCCGGTGACTTCGGGCGAGACCGAGCCTTCTCCGTGCGGGTTGGTGCTGGCGGTGGAGGCGAGCACGGAGCCGGCGACCTTGAAGGGGAAGTCGCTCTGGCCGTTGGCGGCGCCGCCGTTGCCGCTGACCGGCACCCAGGCGTTGGCGGCCACGTTGAACTGGACCGCGTTGTCGGTGGCGGGGCGGTTGGGGGTCACCGGAACGGCGAACGGTCCGCTGGCGACGCTGCCGGTCAGGCCGACGACCACCCAGTAGCGGCCGGCTTCCAGATCAGCCGCCCAGGAGAGGTCGATCACGTTCTCGAAGATGGCCCGCTGGCTGTTGGCGAGCGGCGCGGCGTTGAAGATGCGGTAGGCGTTGGCGAAGTTGCTCGCGATCAGGCGGTTGGTGGTGGTGTCGCCGGCGACCAGACGGCCGCCCTTGAGCGGGTTGCCGTCGTAGATCTGGACCACGGCGGAGGTGAAGGTGGAGGTGGTGTTGGGAACACCGTCGGTCTGGGTTTGGTAGGCGAACCAACTGACGCTGGCAGCGTCCCACTTGGAGCCGTTGGGCACGACAAAGTCGTCGCCGCACAGGAAGGTGGCGGCGGCGATGGTGGAACCGGCGGATGTGAAGGTGGGTTGCACCTCGCTGACGTCGGCTCCGCCGAAGCCGGCGGCGGGGGCGGTGACAAAGCCACCGTTGTTGAAGATCACCTGACCGTGCGCAGTGCAGGCTGTGCCGGCCAGAGCCAGCAGGGAAGCGATCATCACAGAACGGGACATGGGCGTGTCCTTGGGACGCGACGGGAACAGCGGGGAGGCCGTCAGGGCGATCGCGCAGCGCATACGGACGGCCAACGGCCGGACGGCCGTCCCTTTCAGCGTACCCGAAAGCCGGGATCTGTCAAGGCCAAAAGCAGCCGGACGGACGAGGCCTGAGTCGACCTCCGTCCGTCCGGCGTTTCAGTCGCGGGTTCGGGCCAGACTGCCCATCTTCACGGGCAGCCGGCGGCGAAGGCGGAGATGAAGGCGTTGAAGTCGTCGCCGGTCAGCAGACCGTCCGGGGTTGCCGGGGGGCCGCCTACGCCGGTGATGTCGGCGAGGAGATCGTCGGCGGCGAAGGCGGAGATGAAGGCGTTGAAGTCATCGCCGGTGAGCAGGCGGTCGGGGCCGGCGGGCGGACCGCCGATGCCGGTGATGTCGGCGGCGTTGCATGCGCTGGCGCCGCCGCCGAACTTGACGACCACGAAGTCCATGTTGCGCGACGTGAACGACCGTCCGGCCAGCACCAGGCCGCCATCAGGGGTGAGCAGCATGCCGCCGCTGACGCGGTCATCGGAGGCGGTGGAGAGGGCGGGGTTGTAGATGATCGGCGTAATGACCGCGCCGGTGTCGGCGTTCAGGGCCAGGGCCAGCATGTCGAAGTCGCTGCCCGACGCGGTGCGCAGCAACCAACCGCTGACCAAGACCTCGCCGGACGGGCGGACCACGATGCCCTGCCGAGGGGTCACCCACTCTGGCGAGGTGCTCGTTCGGCTCCACACGGTGCCCCAGGCCGGGGCTCCTCCAGCACTGGGGAACTTGACGACGAAAACGTCATTTTGAGCGGGAGAGATGCCCTGAATGCCCGCGGTGTAGACGTTCCCGGCGGCATCCATGGCGACGCCGGCAGCGGCCGACTGGCTGCTGCTGTTGATGTCGTCAAACGTCGACGTCCAGAGGTGGTCGCCCGCCGCGGTGAACTTCGTCGCCATGGCATCGCCGCCGCCTGCGCCATTCACGTCCCCACTGATGGCCACCGAACCGTCGACCGGGCTGACGACCATCCCGACGATGCCGCGGCTGACTGGTCCGGGCGCGAAGGTCTCGCGGACGATGGAGACGGTCGCGTCGTCGATCACCGACAGCAGCGCCGAAGAGCCGGAACTGGTCGGGGGCGTGCTGGCAACGTAGACGCGGCCGCCGGTTCCCGGTCGCACCACGCGCGGAAGGGTGAAGGCCGAAGCGCCGGCGGCATTGAGCAACAGGTCCGTCACCGTTGTTCCGGCGGTGGAATCGACCACCAGCACGCCTTGCGTCTGTCCGTTGGATGGAGTGATCGCCGAGTAGGCCGCGTAGAGCCGGCCGGAGTCGCCCAGAGCCATGGAGATCGGGTTCATCGAGGTCACGCGGGAGGAGGGGAAGTAGATGGTGCTCCACACCACCGATCCGGACGGCGAGATCTTGACAATCCCAAGGCCGTATGCGGGGATGGTGGTTTCGGTGGGCTGGGGCGGGTTGCCGACGTTGACGGTCCCGGTGTCGTAGCGATAGGCCATTTGAGCCAGTACATAGAGGCTGCCGTCCGTTCCCAGCACACCTTCCAGCGGCGCGTCGTGGCCTGACTGCGTCTGCGGCGTGACGTTGCTGTCGCCCAGCGTGGGGAAGTCGTAGGTCAGCGACCAGACCACATTGCCGTCAGGAGAGAGCTTGACCACGGCCAGATCGTCATGGGACAGGAATCGTCCCGGGATCGGCGGCAGAGGCGGCGGGACAGGCGTGTTGGCGTTGGAGAGGGACATGCCCAGCACATACACGTTTCCGGCGGCATCCGCCAACACCCCGGTGGCGCTGTCCCGGGGCGGGGCGGTCACACCCGGCCGAGCCCCGTCCCAGGTCCGCACCCAGGTCGGGGTCTGTGCAGAGCAGATGGCCGAGGTGCCCAGCAGGGCTGCGCACAACGCGAACGGGATTCGAACGGCAGACGGACGAGATTGGAGGAGGGTGCGGATCATGGTGCGACTTCCAGGTGTTGGTCCCGTCCGGGCCGGATCGGGCGGGAGCGGGGCTTGGGTGTGGCATGCGGCGACGGAGCCGTCAGTGCCCACACCTCTAAAATAATCTCTACGCGAATTTGTGCAAATTGATCCTCAAAAATCTTGCTGTATGCTTTGAATTCGAAAGGGTGATCGGGCCCGATCCACAACGTCGGCGGTCTGGGGCTCTGTTTGTTTGGTTTATGTTTGGATTCTCATATGGCTCTCCTCGCACGCGGCAACACGGGCAGCCAGACTCCGCCAGCTTCCGGTACGGACACGAGCGGGCAGCCCGTCAGCTTTGAAGCGATGGCGGCGGCGGTTGCCGCGGAAGTGCGGACGGCCCTGGGCAAGGTGCTGGACTGCATTCCCGGCACGCCGAGTCGGCCGCTGGATCTGGCCGAGGCCCTGTCGATCGACATGAACCTGGCGTGGAAGATCTGCAACCTGGTGGGCGCGTCGGATCCATTCGCCGGTCTGCAGAAGCTGCCCGGCGATTCGGCGATGCAGATTTTTCTGAAGGCATCGGCACAGGTGGGTGTCGAGCCGCCGGCCTTGGCGCGCGTCGAGGCGGCGTTGGCGAGCTATCAGCGGCTGACAGCGGATCATGCGGGCAGCCGGGTGGTGCTGGACTCGCTGCTGGGCCACATTGCCTCCGCCGGCGCCACCCGAGCCGAACTGACGGCTCGCCGCAACGCGTTTCGGGCGATGTCGTCACTGGTGGGCGTTCAAGCGGAGGCCCATGTGGTGACGTACCTGTTCAGCCCGTCCGCTGACGCGGGTCCGTCGCCCAATCCGTTGCACACTCGCGCTTCGATCATCCGTGGGCACATCGGGCTTCGTCGTCTGCGTACCGATCTGTCGTGGATCATCGGCTTCGGGCGACGCGTCAAAGACTCCGAGTCCCAGTCGTCGGCGAACGAGTCCCGACCGATCGATCCCGAAACCGCTGCTCGTTACGGAGGGGTGCCGGTGCTGGCGGGTCGCCGTACGCCCCGGGGCTGCCATGAGGGGTTGGTGTCGCGGTCGGTCCTTTCCGACGGCGCGGTGGTGGATCGCGTTCACGGCGGGCCGGTCGGCCGGCAGGGCGAGATGACCTTCTTCATGGGCGAGACCATCGCGCCGGCGTTGCCAGGCGTGGTTGACGACCGCCATCCCTACCTCCGTCTGATGGCCAGCACACACACACCCAGCGAGAGTCTGGTCTTTGATCTGCTGTTCCACCGGCAGCTTCCGCCTCTCGGCCCGCTTGAGCTCTCTCTTTTCACCATGCTCGGCGGATTGAACGCAACCAACACCGATCCGCAGGACTGCATCAGCCTGACGATGTGCGAGTCGCTCGAGCAGCGGGGCCAAGGTCTTGCCGGATTGAGGCTGGAGGAGTCTCCCGACTACATCGAGATCCTCGAAGGGGTCTGCAAACGCCTGAACATCAACCCGGCGGACCTGGAAACCTGGCGCGTTCGCATCAAGCACCCGCCGGTTCCGTGTTCCGCGATGGTCCAGCGTCGGATGCTGTGGTGAACGCCGCAGTCGGCCGCCAACCGCGGCCGGCCTGCCGAGTGTCGCCGCAGCAAAGCGAGCATTGTGTTGGTACACGAAAACCCGGACAGACGGGGCTTTGGGGCCTCGTCCGCCCGGGCTGTTGATCATGGTTGCTCGTCGCGTCGATCCGGCTTCACGGGCAGCCGGACGCAAAGGCCGCGATGAAGGCGTTGAAGTCGTCACCGGTGATCAGCCCGTCCGGGCCGGCGGGCGGTCCGCCGATGCCCGTGAGGTCGGCCAGGGCCTCACCCGCAGCGAATGCGCCGATGAAGGCGTTGAAGTCGTCGCCGGTCAGCAGGCCGTCCGGGCCGCTGGGCGGACCGCCGATGCCGGTGACGTCGGCGAGGTTGCAGGCGATGATCACCGGCGGGCAGAGGTTCAGCGGGGTGGAGGCGTTGCGGGGCAGGCCGGGCGGGGCAACCAGGAAGTCCACGGCGCTGTTGTTGGTGTCCTGGCAGCCGCCGTTGCGACGCTCGGCGGCCAGCAGGTTGGAGAGGTTCTCGGTGGGGGCGACGCCTTCGAAGCAGGCGGCCGAAGCGCCGTAGCCGACCAGGTCCACGATCTCGCTGGCGGTGCACGACTGGCCCAGACCGGTGAGCGTGCGGACCAGGGCCAGGCGGCCGAACTGGTTGTCCAGCGAGATGGCCGGGGTGGCGACCAGATCCGCATCAGGCAGGGGCAGGCCGCCCCCGCCGACGGCGCCCATGCGGATCAGCCGGTAGCCGCCGGCGGGGATGACCCCCAATGGGGAGAGGTTCACCTGAGCGGCAAAGCCCCCGGCTCCGGCGGCCGAGGCGTACTGCAGCGACCAGCCGGTGACGTCCACCGGAGTTTGCGAGCGGTTGAACAGTTCGACGTAGTCGGCGTTCCACAGGGCGTTCGCGTTGCCGCCGCCGCCGAAGAAGGCGGAGATGACCACGGGCGTCGCGGTGGGCCGGCAGGAGGCGGTCAGCAGGCTGAGCGTGCGCGTGTCGGTGCGGCCGAGGTTGTCGGTTGCGGTGATGGGGATGAGCTTCTCACCGGCGGGCAGGCCGACCGGCAGGGTGAAGGCGGCGGTGAAGGCCGAGCCGTTGTTGCTCAGCGGGGCGGCGGCGGGCCCGCCGATGGCGGTCAGGTTGGCCGTGACCGTGACGCTCGAGGCCCCGGCGCTGGGGATGACCGTCGAGGCGATCTCCACGGGGCTGCCGTCGCACGGAGGGATGGTCTGGGCGATGGGGTAGACAGCGATGGCGCCGCCGGAGGCGCGGTTGCGCGGGGCGGGGGCGGCGAGCAGGAAGTCGTTGAAGTTCTGATTGGTGTCCTGCAGGCCGGACTGCTTGCGGACCACGCCGACGGTGTTGGAGGGGGCGGCGGTTGAGCCGGCGCCTTCAAAGCAGATGGCGTTGCCGTAGCCGACCAGGTCGACCACGTCGGCGCTGGTGCAGGCGGCGCCCAGCAGCGCGGTGGTGCGAGCCAGCGCGACGCGGCCGCCGGTGTTGCCCAGCCCGCCCAGGCCGATGGCGGTGGCGAAGTCCGCCGGGGGCAGCGGAGAACCGACCGTGCCCGCATCGCTGAAGCGGACGAGGGCGAACTGGCCGGGGCTGAGCACGCCGGAGAGGATCACGCGGTCTGACGCGTTGGCAAAGCCGCCGGCGGAGGTGGGCGAGGCGTACTGCACCGACCAGCCCTCCAGGCTCACCGGGTTGGCCGAGCGGTTGAACAGTTCCACAAAGTCGGCGTTGATCGGAGCATCGGTGTTGCCGCCGCCGCCGTAGACCTGGCTGATGACCACCGGGGCGGTGCTGGCGGTGGCGCAGTCGGCGACGGTGAGGGTGGCCGTGCCGCTGGCGGTGCGGCCCTGGGCGTCAACCGCGGAGATGATGATGGACTTGGGCCCGACGGCGGTGCCGGGGGCGACGCTGGTGGCCAGCGTCCACTCGCCGTTGCCCAGCGGGGCCAGCGGCGCGGAGGCCGGGCCGCCGATGGGTGAGAGGTTGGCGGTGACGACCAGGCCGGAACTCTCGGGGTTCTGGCCGGGCGTGACGGTGGCGGCGAGGGTGATGGGGCTGCCGGTGTTGCAGGCGGCGGCCGGGCTGGCCGAGGCCTGGGGCACGCCGATGGGCGTCGCGGTGACGGCGGTGCCGGCGATGGTGACCATGTCGTAGCGGAGGGTGCCGCCGCCCAGGCCGCCGGTGCCGTAGGTGCTGGTCAGCCGGGCGGGGGTGTACGCGGCGTTGGGCCCGAAGGCGGTGAAGGGCGTGGCCTGCATGGTCCACGCGTTGGGGTTGAACACCGGTGCGATGCGGATGCGGAGACTGGGGCGGTTGTTCACGGCGGCGACGGAGGAGAGGTCCAGCAGGCGGCCGTTGTCCCACGCGTCGCCGTTGCCCTGGTGCTCCCAGATCGTCGAGGGCACCCAGGTGACGCCGTTGTCGACCGAGTAGAAGGCGCGGATGAAGCGGCTGGCGGTGGTGCTGTGCCGCATGTCGTAGGTGAGCGTGATGCCGGTGAAGCCCAGCGTGCTGACGGCGAACTCCACGCCCCGCTGGCCGGAGTCGGTGGCCTGCGGCGCGTAGATGGTGGTGTTCCACGCGGTGTTGGGGAAGGAGAGGTCCGACGAGGCGGTGGGGGCCTGCCCGCCGGTGCCGCCGGTGGCGTAGCCGGAGGGGGTATTGGGCCCGGCCCCGCCGAAGAACGAGGCGGAGCCGGAGCCGACCGAGGGCGGGGGCGTGAGGTCAGAGAGGGCGTTGTTGTTGAAGTTCCATTGCGCGATGATGGTCTGCTGCGCGCCGGCGACGGTGCACAGCGAGAAGGCGGAGATGCAGGCGGCCAGGGTGCGGACGGTCATGGTCAATCTCTCCTGCGAGCGGGGTGACGGGTGAACGTGGTGATGGAAAGGGCGGGGCAGCGCTGGGCGCGGAGTGGGCGTGGTTGCGCCGCTGCGAAACGGGGGAATCTGCGTGGGATGGCCAAGGCGGGTCAGAAGGGCAGGCCGGGGCGACGCAGCCAGCCGCCGAAGACCTTGCTGTCCAGTTCGGGGTTGGCGGACACGATGATGTTGTCGCGGGCGATGATGCCGCTGGAGGCGAACTCGCCATCGCGGGGCGAGAGGTCGGAGAACGACTGCACGTTGCCGTCGGCGAAGACGATCTGGCCGTACTGGCGGTCATGACCGACGCGGGAGACAAAGCCGCCCTTGCCGTGCACCGGGCCGAAGTCGGAGTAATCCTGCCGGGCCCAGCCGGTCAGCGTGCCGACGCGGCCGGTGGCCGGGCCATCCGAGAGGGCCTTGGCCCCGCGGATCTGCTGGCCCCGGTACGCGATGGTGTCCTGCACCTGGGTAAGGTCGGCGGTGCCGTCGCCGAACAGGGGCACCTTGGAGGTGGCGGTGTTGACGATCCAGTCCGCCCGCAGCGGGCCGACGGTGGTGGCGACCTGCTTGAGGTTGCCGGCCTGGTTGGGCGTGCGGGCGTCGGTCATGCCCATGAACCAGGACTGGCAGTAGTTGGTGTTGAAGCCCTCGTCGATCAGTTCGTTGACCAGGTCGGCGGTGAGCGGGGCCCACATGCTGCCGCCGGACATGCGGGCGAGGCTGAGGTTCTGGCTGGCCTGACCGGGGCTGGAGGGGCAGAGCACATCGCCGGGCCGGGCGTAGCCGCCGTTCACGAAGTCGGCGACCCAGCCGTGCGTCCGCAGGCTGCCGGCGGAGTACTCGATGCGGTTGTCCCACGGGCCGGTGGAGAAGGCCCCGCGACGGTCGTTGGCGTGCGTCATGGCGGCGATGCCCAGCGAACGCAGGTTGCTGGCGCACTTGGCCATGCGGGCGGATTCACGAGCCGAGCCCAGCGACGGCAGCAGGATGCCGACCAGCAGCGCGATGATGGCGATGACCACCAGCAGTTCAATCAGTGTGAAGGCACGACGTGTCCGGGTGCGGGTCAACATTAGTGTGAAGATCCGGAAAGGTTCGCAGTCCGCCCGGCTGGGCGTGGTTGGCCGCGGCGTGTCAGCGGCGCGTGCGGCGTGAAGCCCCCGCTGCAACGACGGAGCGAAATGTAAAGACCCCCCAACTCGGTGAACAGCCGGGACTGTGAAGGCGGCGCGAAGGATGTGTCAAGGTCGCATCAAGATCGCACCAAAGCGGCATCAAGGCCTCGTGAAGCGGCCGATCCGCGCTGTGTGGTCACATGCGTGTGGCTTGCAGGAGCCTGCCTCGTCGCTGCCGTTCGCGGTGATGGTCACCCTATTAGCGGTATCGCGTGGGCCTGCAGCGACGTCGCCGACCAGCGGCGGGAGAAGTCCACCGGCACGTAGACCGCGCCGTCGTGATCGGTGTTGAGCACCAGCGCCAGCGGGCTGAGCAGCAGCGTGCCCCGCTCGGCCTTCTCATGACCGAGCACAAACCCGCCGACGTTCCAGCGGTCGGCCAGACGCTCGATCAATTCCGGCGACTGCTCGCGCCCCCACACCAGAATGTGGGCCGAGCCGCGGCGGGGCTGGTAGTCGTCCTCGGTGATGTCGCGTTCGAGCACCGAAGGATCGAAGCGGTCGATCAGCGTGGGGTCGGGCAGCGAGTGCAGGCAGAGCAGGTCGCGACCGTCCTCGGCGGCGCCGGTGATGCGCAGGCCCAGCGGCATGGAGCGAACAAAGTCGCGGATGGCGGCGTCGACGTCGGCGGCCCGCTCGCGATAGGCCATCTTCACACCGTCGTTGAACAGTTTGACGACGTTGACGCCGTCCTTGATGATGCCGGCGCCGACGATCTGGGCCAGTTCGTGGTTGGCCAGCAGGGCGTGCAGGTGGTTCGGGAAAGCGGCCTTGACGGCGGCGGTGCGAACCAGAGCCCGGAAGGAGAGGTCGATGCCGTCGGGCGGATCGGGCGGGTGGATGAGTTCGTGGAGCGTGAGGTGGGCCGCGGGGGGCTGATCAGGGTCGGTCATGCCGGCCAGTTCCAGCAGGCGGGCCATGCGGGCGGGGCTGTCGTGCAGGTCGCCGGTGGCGATCAGCGGGCAGGCGGGATCGGGGGCGATGACATCCAGCGAGCCCCGGCGGCACGGGGCGGTGCGGTTGGCGTGCGCCCCGCGGGTGAGCAGGTCGATGGCGACGTCGGGATCGCGGATGTCCAGAGCGTGAAGGAACACGCGCGAAGCTCGCAAAGAGAAGTGGCGGGAATCGACCGGGGATCAGACGCGGCGGAACGAGCCGCTGCGGCGGAGTTCCGCCTCGGCCAGCAGCTTGCCCCGGATGAGATTCAGGCGGTCGGCGACGGCCCGCATGGTGTCGGGGCGGTCGGTCTGGTCGATCTCGACGCACTCCATGATGAGCTTGTCGAGCATCTCCGGGACGCGCGGGTTGTACTCGGTGGTGGGCTTGGGCCGCTCGAGCACCGAGTCATCGATGGTGCCGGTGAGCGAGTCGCCCTTGCCCAGCGCGGTGGGGATGTTCCGGCGCGTGACCGCCCAGTACATGGTGGCGCCGAGGTTGTAGATGTCGGTCTTCTCGGTGATGGGCCGGCGGTGCACCTGCTCGGGGGCGATGTAGTCGGGCGTGCCCTGGATGCGCTTCTTCACCGTGCCGATGGGGCAGGACTGGCCCAGGTCGATCACCTTGGCGTGCCCGTGCGCGTCGACGATGATGTTGTTGGGCTTCATGTCCGCGTGCACGAAGCCCTTGGCGTGCATGTAGGACATGGCATCGGCGACCTGCTCGAACACCTCGGCGGCCTGCTCGAAGGTGCGGGGCGGGTTCTTGTCCACGCTGGCACCGTCCACCAGCTCCATCACCATGTACAACTCGTTGACCGTCAGCAGCCCAGACTTCTTCTTGATCAGCCGCTCCACCCGACGCAGGCCGGGGTGGTCCAGCTTGCTGGCGATCTGGTATTCGGACTCAGCCTGATCCAGGAAACGCTCGTCCTTCTCCGTCTCTTTGGCGACGTGCTTGAGCGCCCAGATCTGCTTGGTCTTGACGTCCTGAACGAGATAAATGATGGAGGCCGCGCCCCGGCCGATCTCGGCCATCACGCGGTAACCCTCGACAAGATCTCCGGCCTTATAGATCTGCAAGCGAGAAAGCCTGTGACAGTGGGCGGTGTGGATCAGAGCGGCGTCGGCGGTCAGGAAAGCAGGTTGGGGTGTCCGAATTCGATAGGTAAAAGTTAGGATTCCCGGGAGGCGGGAAGATGAGGCTGGACAACGAAGTTGTCACCACTTTATTCGGCAGGATGGTGAAGCGTTGGAAGGTGGATAAGTTTGGTGAAAGTTTGGATGTTGGGGCAGTGGAGCCGTGAAGACGATTCGACAAGGAGGCAATGGATCGGCAAAACGCCGCTGGCGATTCGAAATCACCGTGTGGAAGGTTGCCCATCGGAGGGGTTGTTCCGCAGCATCGGCGGACGTTGTGCATATGCGACTACACATACAAGATGGGCGACGGCTGGTTCATGGTGGGGGCGGAGCGAACGGGTCGGGGTCGGGGATCGGCACGGGAATCGGCAAGGGTGCGGGCGGATCGGGCGGGCTGGGCGGAGCCAGAGCCGGGTCTTCTTCAATGACGATGGGGGTTTCGTCGGCAATGACGCGGAAGACCCGCGTCGGGTCGGAGGTGGCGACGCCGTTCCGCGTGACCCAGATGGCGTACATCCCGATGGGCAGACGGACCTGCGTGTTGGTGAGCAGTCCGCCGGCCAGATCGGTCTCCACCGGCTGAGAGAGCAGGCGGGTCTTGATGCCGGCGCCGGGGCCCCGGGGGGTGACGATGGTGACAGTTGCCTGCAGGCCGGTGGCTGCCAGGGCGTCGGCAGCGCGGTGCAGGGCGGGGGAGAGGGCATCCTCCATGCCGATGGGATCGTCAGCGGACCACTGCAGCAGGGCCTCGCGGACGGCGACCGAGCGGGGGTCGGTCTCGGGGAGTCGCGCCAGCAGCAGGTCGTAGATGCCCTGGGCCTGGGGCGACAGGGGCGGCGGCGGCTCGCTGGGACGTGGGGGGCGGAACTGGTCGAGGAAGGCCTCGTCGGTGCGGGGGAGGCCGGAACCAGGGCTGGCACGGGTGGTCGGGGCAGGGGGAGCTTTCGAGGCGGGCGGCGAGGCTTGGGGCGGGGGCGGTGGAGGCGAAGCGGGGCAGCCGCCCAGCGGGGAGGCGGCAGCCGCCAGCAGCGCCACCAGGGCGAGCAGTCGGGTGAGGCGGACGTGATGCAAACGGGGACCGGGCATGGCGTCAGATTCGGTTGCCGATGGTCCAGCGGAACGAGCCACGCTGGTGCATGTGGAATGGCCTCAGCGACAACAGGTTGCGGACACGGTGACGGAACTTGTGATGGGCGTACGGTACCGCGGCTGGTGGGTTCCCCCTAAACCGCCAAGGGCGGGGATGGTGTGTGCTCACGACGTGATGGCTGGACCGACACTGGGTGTATGAACACCCACTTGAGCGGCTCGATGCGTCATGGTCTGCGGTTGGCTGGTTGGACGGCTGGGGCGGCGGCGATAGCGGGCACAGCCACCGTGGCCCTGGGAGGGACGAGCGACCGCGAACTGCGGATCGGGTCCAACCCGGTGCTGGGCTCGGGCACGCTGTTCGCCGGGTTGTACAACGCGGCCGGGCAACTGACCAGCGTGCCGCAGGGGGCGACGGGCCTGACGCCCGCGCAGCCGTTCACGGGGTCGATCAAGGTCGGGCTGACCTTCGGCCAGGCGACGGCGAACTTCTGGATCGGGCTGGGCGGCACGCCGGAGGTGGCCGGTGCGGCGCTGATCGACGTGAACAACTCCGGGCGGTACCCGGGTCCGACGTACCCCGTGCCATCAGGCAGCGGGCTGCCGGGCAACAGCGTCGCCACGGGCATCTGGGCGGGGCAGATCAACGTGAACGCGGGCCGGGTGGCACCGGGCAGTTGGGTGGGCGTGGTGTTTGATCCGCCGTTCGCCAGCGACACCTACACGGCGCAGCTCACCGCCAACTCGGGCACCTTCAACGCGTCGGGCTCGCTGGTGTGGACCATCCAGAGCGACAGCAACGGCGGCCGCCTCGGCGGCGCCGGCGGGCAGTTCGTGGGGCTTGACGCCGCCGATTGGTTCAGCGCTCAGGGCCCGGCCGGCGGACCCGGCCTTCGCGGCGCCGCCATCGCCACCGGCGGATCGGCCGCGGGCCTGCCCACCGGATTCTTCTCGATCTCGCTGACGGTCACCGCCCGCACCGGCGGCGTGCCCGCCGGGTGCAACCTGGCCGACGTCACCGGCATCGGCGGCCCGCCGGCCGGCCCGGATGGTCTGCTGACCGGCGACGACTTCAACGCGTTCATCGGCGCGTTTGCGGCCGGGGCGGCGGGTGCGGACATCACCGGCATCGGTGGCCCGCCGGCGGGGCCGGATGGGCTGGTGACCGGGGATGACTTCAACGCGTTCATTGGTGCGTTCGCGGCTGGGTGTCCGTGACAGAAATGGCCGAAGGGCCAAACTGAGGCAGGTGGGGATTGGTCGTGGCTGGGCGGGCCGGTCCCGGGCGTGAGCCGGTGGGCTCAGTCACGACCGGTCTGGGGTTGTGCCATGGGGTGGCGGGGTGTCAGGGTGGGTTTTCATGAGGTGGAGTGCGGGGTTTGCCATCTGCCATGGGGTTTGGATGGGGGGGTGTGTGTGGAAAAGTAGAGCGTTCAATCAGAATAAATACGGAGTCAGCGAAGGAGCGAAGGAAGCGAAGGGAAGGCAGGCTTG
>Ga0315900_10001547_pt1 | contig 36701 bp, 36 predicted proteins | sample LakEriMetagenome_FD_203521 | JGI IMG/M metagenome (GOLD analysis project Ga0315900, IMG submission 203521) | Freshwater fungal communities from buoy surface, Lake Erie, Ohio, United States - Buoy 12 MA114 | ecosystem: Environmental > Aquatic > Freshwater > Lake > Lake biofilm | place: USA: Lake...
TGGGAGAGGATGCCTGAAAGGCACTTCGCATTTGCAGCAGATTCGGCTGGAGTGCAATTGCGTAAACCGCGTATTTGGATGCAAACTTTGCAACTCAAGGAGGGAACCATTTCCTTTTGTGCAAAATTTTGCGGAATTACTGCCTCAGAATTCAGCATGCGCTCAAAAAATGGGCAGATTTTGCGGCCTCAATAATATTGCAGCGCAACATGAAGAGTGATTCGACTCGGACTGCGCGCGGGCGTGACAGCGCGGTCTGAACGCACTAATCACCCTTGCGCAAACCCCGTAAGGGGACGGCCCTTTCCGGACCGCCATGCCAACCTGCAACCGAGGCAAACAGGCCCGATGACCAAGCTTTACCCCGACGCCGCCAGCGCGCTTGCAGGCGTCATCAAGAACGACATGCTGATCGCCGCGGGGGGTTTCGGCCTTTGCGGCATACCCGAAAGACTGCTGGACGCGATTCGTGACAGCGGCGTTACGGGGCTCACCTTTGCCAGCAACAATGCCGGGATCGACAACGAGGGCATCGGCAAGCTGCTGCGCACCCGTCAGGTGAAGAAGATGATCAGCTCCTATGTCGGCGAGAACAAGGAGTTCGAGCGGCAATATCTTTCGGGCGAGCTCGAGGTCGAGTTCTGTCCGCAGGGCACGCTCGCCGAACGGATGCGGGCAGGCGGTGCGGGGATCCCCGGCTTCTATACCCGCACCGGCGTCGGCACCGAGGTGGCCAAGGGCAAGGAGCACAAGCAGTTCCCCGATCGTGACGGGGTGATGCAGACCTATATCCTCGAACAGGGCATCTTTGCCGATCTGTCGATCATCAAGGCGTGGAAGGCAGACGAGACCGGCAACCTCGTGTTCCGCAAGACGGCACGCAATTTCAATCTTCCTGCGGCTACCTGCGGGAAGATCTGCGTTGCGGAAGTCGAGGAAGTGGTTCCGGCCGGCAGCCTTGATCCGGATCAGATCCACCTTGCCGGGGTGTTCGTGAACCGGATCGTGCCCGGTGCGCCGTATGACAAGAAAATCGAATTCCGCACGGTTCGGGAGAGGGAGACCGCATGATGGATCGTAGAATTGCAATGCTGCCTTTGCTGGCGCTCACTGGAACGTCGCTGTCGGGCTGTGTTGCGGCTGCCATTCCCGCGCTCGCGGGGAGCGCAATCTTCGGCACGCAGGTCGATGGCAAGGACGGCAAGAAAGCCGATACTGCGGCAAGCCGTCCCGCTCCGGTGGTGGCTGCCGCTGCGCCGCGTCCGGCTCCGAGCCCCAACCCGACCGTGATCGTGGCGCCGTCCTCGGCCCAGCCTGCTCCGGTAGCGCCTGCTCCGGTAGCGCCTGCGCCAGTTGCGGCTGCACCGGTTCGCGTGGCTCCGGCTCCGACCCCGGCCCCGGCTCCGATCGCCGCCGCTGCGCCCGTCCAGGTGGCGCGCGCACCCGCTGCGCCCGCTCCGGCGCCGGCGGCTCCGGCACGGGTTATTGGCCCTTCGGCGACGCTTCCGCCCAATATCGTGAGCCGGCCTGCGGCACCGGCCCCTGCGCCAGCACCTGCGGCTCCGGTGCGCGTGGCAGCCGCTCCGGCTCCCGCACCCGCTCCGGCCGCAAGGGCTCCGGTCACTCCCGCTCCCGTCGCTGCGGCTGCGCCCGTTGTGCGCGCACCTGTGGCCCCCGCGGCTGCACCGGCGCCCGCTCCTGCGGTCCGCGCCACCGTGACCCCCGCGCCTGCACCTGCACTTGCACCTGCACCTGCACCTGCACCTGCACCAGCGCCCGTGCGGGCCGTGCCGCCGCCGGCCCCGGCCCCCGTGCCCGCAGCACGCGCCGCGACACCCTCTGTGCCGGTTCCCGCACCGGTGATCGCGGCCGCGCCGGTGATCCGCACCGCGCCGACGCCGCCGGTCGCATCCTACCCCGATCCCTCGAACCCCCTTCCGTCGGAGCAGAACAACTTCGCGCGCTTTGTGCGTTATGGTCAGGCCTCCGCCCGCGGGGTCCAGAGCGGGGCGGATCTGGCTTCGGCGATGCTGAGCGATCCGATCGCACTCGACGGCAAGCGCCGCCGCTGCACCACCGGCGAGCAGCTGGTGGCGTTGATCGATCTCGATCCCGCCGGCGGCGTGTTTGCACCGCCCGCCAATCCCGCCAAGCAATCGGGCCTCGCGCTCGGCCTTGCCGTGCTGCGCCAGGCGGGCGTGGAGATTGCCTGGCTTTCCGATCTTCCGGTCAACCAGTCGGGCCTCGTGCGCTCGGCGCTGGAGAAGGCCGGGCTCGATCCGCGCGGGCAGGACATCATCTCGCTGCGCCGGGACGAGAATGACGGCAAGCAGCAGCGCAAGGAAAACCTCGCCGGGATCACCTGCATCGTCGCCATCGCCGGCGACGAGCGCCCCGATTTCGACGAACGCTACAAGTATCTGCGCAACCCCGAAGCCGGGGCCGGGCTGGAGGGGGTGATCGGTGACGGCTGGTTCCTGATCTCCTCGCTGTTCGCCGAGGCGGAGAGCGCCGGCCAATGACGACGCTTGCCCAGGGCTGGACCCGCGACGAAATGGCCGCCCGCGCCGCGCGCGAGCTGAAGGACGGCTATTACGTCAATCTCGGCATCGGCATCCCGACGCTGGTCGCCAACCACATCCCCGAAGGGATGCTGGTGACCTTGCAGAGCGAGAACGGCATGCTCGGCATCGGGCCTTTCCCCTATGACGACGAGGTCGACGCCGATCTCATCAACGCGGGCAAGCAGACCATCAGCGAACTGCCGCACTCTGCCTATTTCGACAGCGCCACCAGCTTTGCGATGATCCGCGGCGGGCATATCGACCTCACCGTGCTGGGGGCGATGGAGGTCAGCCAGGATGGCGACATCGCCAACTGGATGATCCCGGGCAAGATGATCAAGGGCATGGGCGGGGCGATGGACCTCGTTGCGGGCGTCAAGAAGATCATCGTGGTGATGGACCACACCTCCAAGGACGGGGCGCCCAAGTTCATCCCGGCCTGCACCCTGCCGCTGACCGGCGCGGGTGTGGTCGACATGGTGATCACCAACCTCGCGGTGTTCCAACGTCCCGACCACGCCTCGCCCTTCCGCCTGATCGAGACCGCGCCGGGTGTGACTGCGGCCGATATCGCCGCCACCACCACCGCGCATTACGTGGTGTGATGCTGCGTGCGCTCGGGCTTGGCGTTCTTGCCCTTGCGGCGGTGATCGGCGGGATGTTTGCCTTCGTCTCGCCGCCGCGGCTGCTGTCGCATTATGACCGGCTGGCCGGCGGACGCGAGGGTTCCTATCCGGCTGCAACCGGCGTGCCTTTCGGCTCGCAAGGCCAGACGCTCGATATCTGGGCGCCCAATGACATGAGCGGCGCGCCGCTGCCGGTTGTGGTCTTCTGGTACGGCGGCGGCTGGGCCAAGGGCGACCGCACCTCCTATGCCTTCGCCGGACGGGCGCTCGCCAAGGCGGGGTTCCTGGTGGTGATCCCCGATTACCGCAAGGTGCCGCAGGTGCGCTTTCCGGCCTTCCTCGACGACGGGGCCGAGGCGGTGGCCTGGGTGGAGGACAATATCGCGCAATATCGCGGCGATCCGGCGCGGCTGGCCTTCATGGGGCATTCGGCCGGAGCCTATCAGGCGATCATGCTCGCGCTGGACAGCCAGCGACTGGTCGCCGCCGGGGCCGATCCGGCCAATGTGAAGGCCGCTGTCGGCCTGTCCGGGCCTTACGATTTCTACCCCTTTGACAAGCCGCGCTCGATTGCGGCCTTCAGCCACTGGCCGCGCCCGCTTGAGACCCAGCCTATCGCTTTCGCACGGGCTGACGCGCCGCCGCTGTTGCTCGTGACCTCCGATGGCGACGACACCGTGCGCCCGAAGAACGCCAACAATCTCGGCGCGAAGCTGCGCGATTTGGGCGTGCCGGTCGAGGTGAAGAACTACGGCCCGCTCGATCACGAGGAGATCGTGATGGCGCTGTCGGTGCCGTTCCGCAGCAAAGGCCCGGTGCTGTCTGACAGCGTCACCTTCCTCAAGGCCCGGCTGGGGGAATAGGCGATGTGGCTGGCCGAGCCCCGCAACCCCAATGCCCCGCTCGCGGGCCTCAAGGTGGTGGAACTCGCCCGCGTGCTGGCGGGGCCGTTCTGCGGGCAGATCCTCGCCGATCTCGGCGCGGATGTGATCAAGGTCGAAAGCCCGGAAGGTGACGGCACCCGCCTGTGGGGCCCGCCCTGGGTGGAGCGCACCGACGCTTCCGGCAAAGTCCACCGCGAGGCGGCCTATTACCACGCCTGCAACCGCGGCAAGCGCTCGATAATCGCGGACTTCGGCGATGCGGGTGACCTTGCGCGGGTGAAAGCGCTTTGCGTCGAAGCGGACGTGGTGATCGAGAACTTCAAGACCGGCAGCCTCGCCAAGTTCGGCCTCGACTACGCCAGCCTTGCCGCCGCCAATCCGGCACTCGTCTATTGTTCGATCACCGGCTTCGGACAGACCGGGCCGAGGGCACACGAGGCGGGTTACGACTTCGTGGTGCAGGGCATGAGCGGCTTCATGTCGCTGACCGGCGAGCCGGAGGCCCATCCGGTCAAGATGGGCATTTCGATCTCCGATCTTTCAACCGGTGTCTGGGCGGCGAACGGGATTCAGGCGGCGCTGCTGATGCGGGCGCGGACGGGCAGGGGACAACAGGTCGATATCAGCCTGATGGACAGCTCGGTCGCGCTGCTGGCCAATCAGGCGAGTTACTATTTCACCACCGGCCACAATCCCCCGCGCATGGGCAATGCCCATGCACAGGTCGCGCCCTATGGTGTCTTCGCGGTGAGCGATGGTCACGTGATCCTTGCGCCTGCCAATGACGGGCTGTTCCACAAGCTGATGGACCTGCTCGGCCTGTCGCACCTGTCCACCGATCCGCGCTTTGCCGCCAATGCCGACCGCACCGCCAATGCCAAGGCGCTCGATGCCGAGATCGCCGTGGCCACGGCGGGCTGGACCAAGCAGGGCCTGCTCGATGCCTGCCACGCTGCTGGCGTTCCCGCAGGCCCGATCAACCGGCTGGACGAGGTTTTCGCCGATCCGCAGGTGATCGCGCGCGGCCTTCGCATCGACCTTGGCGGGATGGCGGGGGTGCGCAGCCCCTTCGTCTTTTCCGACGCCGAGCTGGCCTTGGACCGCCCCTCGCCGATCCACGGGCAGGACGACTAGGGCAGCGCCCGCGCCGTCCCCTCGCGGATCAGGCCAGTGCGGCCTTCAGATCGTCAACCAGATCAAGCCGTTCCCACGGGAACAGATCGCCTTCCGGCTTGCGGCCGAAGTGGCCATAGGCGGCGGTCGGCTGGTAGATCGGCTTGTTGAGGCCAAGGTGCGTGCGGATCGAACGCGGGGTCAGGCCGCCGAGCTTGGCGATGCCGAGGATCGCCTGCTCGATCTTGTCGTCGCCGACGGTGCCGGTCTCGTGCGTATCGACATAGAGCGACAGCGGCTTCGACACGCCGATCGCATAGGCGATCTGGATGGTGCAGCGCGTGGCGAGGCCCGCGGCGACCACGTTCTTGGCGAGGTAGCGGGTGATGTAGGCCGCGCTGCGGTCAACCTTGGTCGGGTCCTTGCCGCTGAACGCGCCGCCGCCGTGCGGAGCCGCCCCGCCATAGGTATCGACGATGATCTTGCGGCCCGTGAGGCCCGCGTCGCCATCCGGCCCGCCGATTTCGAAGCTGCCGGTGGGGTTGATGAAATATTCGGTTTCACGAAGGAGCACGGGCGGGATCACATCGGCCACCACGCGCTTCACATATTCGTGCAGCTCGGCTTCCTTCTCGCCTTCGTCATAGCCCGGCGCGTGCTGGGTCGAGACCACCACCGCAGTCGCGGCGACCGGCAGCGAGCCTTCGTAGCGCAGGGTCACCTGGCTCTTGGCGTCAGGCTCAAGGAAGGGCGCCGCGCCCGAGTGACGGTCAGCGGCCATGCGCTCGAGGATCTTGTGGCTGTAGTAGAGCGTCGCCGGCATCAGATCGGGGGTTTCGTCGGTAGCGTAACCGAACATGATGCCCTGGTCGCCCGCGCCTTCATCCTTGTTGGCCGAGGCGTCCACGCCCTGCGCGATGTGGTCCGACTGGCCGTGCAGGCGATTGATGAATTCGAGCTTCTCCCAGTGGAAGCCGGTCTGCTCATAACCGATGCGCTTCACCGTGGCGCGCACGGCCGCTTCGATTTCTTCCTTCGCGCCGGGCGCCCATTCGCCATTCTCGTAGACGCCCTTGCAGCGGATTTCGCCGGCCAGCACGACGAGCTGGGTGGTGGTCAGCGTTTCGCAGGCGATGCGCGCTTCGGGGTCCTTCGACAGGAACAGATCGACGATCGCGTCGGAAATCTGGTCGGCAACCTTGTCCGGGTGGCCTTCGGAAACGCTTTCGGACGTGAACAGATATTCGGTGCGCATGAATCCCCCGGGGGCTGAGAGTGCGGATTTTGCCGGTTGCGGGCACCTTATAGAGATATAAGGAAACCTTTATATCCGACTTCTTGCGCGACCCCTCTAGCCGCGCGGGCGGGCGAGCGCAAGCACTCTCGGCAAACCAAGGCCGAGCATCAGGAATAGTCCTGCCCAGACCAGCGTCAGGGCGTGGCCCCATTGCGCGAACAGGGTCGGCGGCTTGGCCTCGGGGACGAAGCCTGCAATTGCCTCGGCCTTGCCCGGGCCGATGCTGTCACGCACGATGCCGTTGGCGTCGATCACCGCAGAAATGCCGGTGGTGGTGGAGCGCAGCACGGGCAGCCCCTCCTCGATCGCGCGCATCCGCGCCTGCGCGAGATGCTGCGGCGGGCCCCATGTGCCGAACCAGCCGTCATTGGAGGGGTTGAAGATGTAGTCCGGGCGGTTCTTCCGGTCCGCCACATGGCCGGAAAACACGATCTCGTAGCAGATCTGGATGCCCGCCTTGCCGTGCTTGCCAAGATCGAGCGTGCGCGGCCCCGGCCCGGCCCGGTAGTCGATGCTGCCCGCCACCAGCCTTGAGGCTCCCAGCGGTTCGAGCAGCGGACGCATCGGCAGATATTCGCCGTAAGGCACCAGATGCGCCTTGGCATAGGACTGGGTGATCTGCCCTGCGCCATTCATCGCGATCACCGAATTGCGCGCGCCGACCGCGCCGCGGGTGCCATCCTCGCGCGTGCCGATGTCGAGATTGACGACGCCGGTCAGCAGGGTCGATTGTGGGCCGATAATCCCGCCGATGCGCTTTCGCGCGAAATCGGGATCGGCGGCGGCGGTCATCTGGAGATAGTAGCGCTCCGGATAGCCGTCCTCGAGGTAATCGGGGATCGCGCTTTCGGGCCACAGCACGATGCGCGACTGGTTGCGGCCCGGATTGGTGAGCGCGGCGATGCGCAGGAACTGCTCCTCGAACTTGCTCGCGTCGTTGATTTCCGACTGCGGGATAAGGGGCTGGACGAGGGTGTAGCTGAGGCCATCGCTCTTCGGCGGACGCTGTTTTTCGGGTGCGATCATGCCCAGCGCGACGAGCAGGGTGAGGCCGAAGGCATTCACCCAGCGGCGCTCCATCAGCACCGCCAGCAGCCCGGCAGCGATCAGCAAGGTCAGGCCTGAAAGGGCATAGGTGCCGGTAATCGTCAGATAGCGCGCAATGCCCGGTGTTTCCCACCCGCCCAGCAGCATCAGCCCCACAGGTGGCCACGGGTAACCGGTGAACACCCAGCCGCGCAGCCATTCGGTGACGATCCACGCCCCTGATAGCATCAGGCCAAAGGCCCAGAGCGGCTTGCGCTTTGCCAGCAGGTGCGCGGCCAGCGCGGCCAGCGCCGGATACCATGCGAGGTAGATGCACAAGATCGGCACCGCGGCCCAGCCCAGCGCCTCGGGCATCTTGGCCTGATGGGTAAAGGCGGTCGCGATCCAGTTATTGGCGAGGGTGAGATGCGCCCAGCCGAACACCCAGCCGCGCCACAAGGCGCCGCGCCAGCTCTCCGCCGAATGGATCAGCCACACGAAGCCTGCCAGCGCGGCAAGGCCGAGCGGCCACAGGTGGAACGGGGGATAGGCGCAGGCGGCGATCAGCCCCAGCACGGCGGCGGCCAGCGCGGGAAAGCGCTGCGCCAGCGCAGGCACCGCCGCCAGCCTTTCGATCATCGCGGATCAGTCAACCGTTTCGAGCGCGCCGCCGCTTTCGCCCGAGCCGCTATCGTCCCCGCGGATCGACGGCGGGAGGATCGAGCTGTCGATCCCGGCACGGTCTTCGCCGCCCGACTTGCGGGGCTTGCGACGCCGCGTTTCGGACTTCTCGCCGCGCTCGCTCCGTTCGGCAGCGGGCGCATCCTCGCGCTGACGGCGCGGTTGCTGCTGGCGGCGACGCGGTTCGCCCCGAGGCTCCGAACGCGGTTCGGAGCGCGGTTCGGGGCGGAAATCGAAGTCGCTGTCGGTATCGGTATCGCCGGAGGTTTCGCTGTCGTCACCGGAGAGGAAGGATTCGCCTTCCTGGCCGTAGTCGCCTTCCTCGATCCCGCGCGGCTCGAGATCGCGATCGTCGCGGCGCGGGCGTTGGCTGCGTTCGTTGCGGCGGCCCGACCCGAAATCGGTATCATCGTCGCCGAAATCCTCGGTCTGGTCGCGCTCGTCATTGCGGCGGGCGTTGCCACCCGGGCCACGCTGCTCGTCCTGACGCGCCTTGTTGTCGGCGATCACGCGGAAATAGTGGTCGGCGAACTGGAGGTAGTATTCCATCTGCACGCGGTCGCCATTGTGGTGGGCGTCCTGCGCGAGCTTCTTGTACTTTTCGAGCAGCTGCGGGGCATTGCCGCGCGCGCGGCTGTCGATCCGGTTGAGCTGGTTGCCGTTGCCGCCCTGAGAGCGATTACCGCGCCCGCGGCGACGGTTATTGCGATTGTTATTCAAGGAAATTGTTCCTTAATCAGCGACCTGGCGCAAAAAAATGCCTGCACGCGCGGTCAACAGACCCCTTGCCCTTGCGCCGCACCGATGGGCCTTGCCAACCTGTGTTGCGCGCTCCGCGCTGAGGTGGCCGTGGGCATGCCCTGACGGCCTGTTCGAGCGAGTTTTGGAGCTTGGCTCAGCGATTTGCGCCCTTCGCAGATCGTCTGGCCTGTGCCGACACGTAGCGATGCGAAACCGGTTTGCCAACCCCTGCGGCGCAATTCCTCACTCGAGGACCAGCGCCCTTGCGCGGCCGGCGAGATCGCGGCGCAGTTCGCTCATGAAGCCTGCAGCTTCGGCAAGGGCGCTGACCGCATCGCCCTGATTCGCGCCGATTTCGAGGATCGCGCCCGCGCCCGCGTTCATCAGCGCACGCAGCTGCGGAATGAGCACGCGGTAATCATCGAGCCCCTCGGGCCCGGCAAACAGCGCGCTGGAGGGCTCGAACTCCTCGACCTGCCGGTCAAGCACTGCACCCGCCTCGACATAAGGCGGGTTGCACAAGATCAGATCGAAGGTGCCCAGATCATCGGCCCAGCCGGGCGCGTGCCAGTCTCCCGCCACGAAGCGCGCCTGCGGCCGCAGGCCGAGCGTCTCGGCATTGGACCGGGCGACCTCGAGCGCGGCCTCGCTGCGATCCAGCCCCACGCCTTGCGACGCACCGGAATGGGCCAGCACCGCCAGCAGCAGCGCGCCCGATCCCGTGCCCAGATCGAGCACGCGGCCTCCATCGGGCTTGAGCGCCAGCGCCGCTTCGACCAGCGTCTCGCTATCCCCGCGCGGGATCAGCGTGGCGGGGGTGACCTTGAGGGTGAGGCCGTAGAACTCCTGACGTCCGGTGATGTAGGCAACCGGTTCATGCCGCGCCCGCCGCTCGACCAGCGCCGCAAAGCCGGGCGGGGCGGGTTCGCGCATCCGGTAGAGCAGCAATTCGGAGCGCGACACGCCCTCCAGATGCGCCATCAGCAATTCGGCATCGAGCCGCGCGGTATCGCTGGTGGCGGCAAGCTGCTGGGCGGCCGCGCGGATGGCCTCGCCGATGGTCATACGAAAATCCGTTCGCCTCGAGCGAAGTCGAGAGGCCCGGTCATTGGTGTCTCGACTGCGCTCGACACGAACGGGGCGAGGGCAGGCCTCACTCGCTCAGCGCCGCCAGCCGCTTGCCCTCGTCCTCGGCGATCAGGGCGTCGACCAGCTCGGCAAGGCCCGGCCCGGCGAGCACCTCTTCGAGCTTGTGCAGCGTGAGCCCGATGCGGTGATCGGTGACGCGGCCTTGCGGGAAGTTGTAGGTACGGATGCGCTCGGAGCGGTCGCCCGAGCCGACCATCGCCTTGCGCGCCTCGGCCTCGGCGCCTTGTGTCGCCTCGCGCTGGGCGTCGTAGAGCCGCGTGCGCAGCACCTGCATCGCCTTTTCCTTGTTCTTGTGCTGGCTGCGTCCGTCCTGACATGTGACCACGGTGCCGGTCGGCAGGTGGGTGATGCGCACCGCCGAATCGGTGGTGTTGACGTGCTGCCCGCCCGCACCGGACGCGCGATAGACGTCGATCTTGAGGTCTTTCTCCTCGATGCTGACGTCGACCTCGTCCGGCTCTGGCAGCACCGCGACAGTCGCGGCCGAAGTGTGGATGCGCCCGCCGCTTTCGGTGACGGGCACGCGCTGCACGCGGTGCACCCCGCTTTCGAACTTCAGCTTGGCAAAGACGCCGGTGCCGGTGACGTTGGCGATCACTTCCTTGTAGCCGCCGATGTCGCTCGCGTTGATGCTGACCGGCTCGACCTTCCAGCCCTGCTCGGCGGCGTAGCGTTCATACATCCGGTAGAGGTCAGCGGCGAAGAGCGCGGCCTCATCGCCCCCCGTGCCCGCGCGGATTTCAAGCATCGCGGGCTTGGCATCGGCGGAGTCTCGCGGCAGCAGGGCGATGGCGAGGCGGCGTTCGAGATCGGGGAGGGTGGCCTTGATGTTGGCGAGTTCCTCCTCGGCCATGGCCTTCATCTCGGGATCGGCGAGCATCTCGGTGAGCCCCGCCATCTCCTCGCGCGCGGACTTAACCTCGGCTGCGATCTTCGCCACCGGTTCAAGTTCCGCATAGTCGCGGCTGGCGCGCACGAAGGCATCGCCCTCTAGCGTGCCCGACGCCATGCGCGCTTCCAGCTCCGCAAAGCGGTGCGCGATCTGTTCAAGGCGTTCGGGGGGGATGTTCATGGGATCTTCTTCCTACGTCATTCCCGCGCAGGCGGGAATCCAGCTCGGCTTGGAGGCTGCGGCAACGGCAGCTGGACCCACGCCTTCGCGGGGGTGACGATGGTGGCTAACGATAGGCGCCGAGAACACCGAGAACACCGGCTTCGAGATTGTCGGTTGTAACACCACGACCCATCTCTGGCCTCAGCGACAAAATGACCTCTGCTCCGCGCTTGACGGCTTTGTCGTAACGCTTTCGTGGCGATCCAGAGGCGATCAGTTCGGCGGTGAAACCCTGCTTGCGGACATCGCAAATCAGACCAATTGCCTCGGCAATCCGGGCATCATCCTCAACCACGATAATGAGATCGGCAGGCTCCTCCTCGCGCGCCCCCACCAGCATCGCCAGCCGCTCGATCCCCGCAGCCCAGCCGACCGCAGGCGTCGGCGCGCCGCCGAGCGATTCCATCAGCCCGTCATAACGCCCTCCGCCGAGCACCGTGCTCTGCGAGCCGAGCGCCGCTGCCGAAGCACTCCCCTCGTCGGGGATGAATTCGAAGGCGGTGTGGCGATAGTAATCGAGCCCGCGCACGAGGCTTTCGGCGCGCACCCACTTCACGCCTGCCGCATCCAGCCCGCTGGTGACGGCGGCGAAGAAGGCGCGGGCTTCGTCCGACAGGTAATCGTCGATCTTCGGCGCATCTGCCAGGAATGGCTTGTCCCTCGGATCCTTCGAATCGAGGATGCGCAGCGGGTTCTTCTCCAGCCGCTCCTGCGATTCCTCGGAGAGCTGGTCCTTCACCGCGCGGAAGTAATCCACCAAATCCGCCCGCCACGCCTCGCGGCTCGCGCCGTCGCCAAGCGTGTTGAGGTGGAGTGTCACGTCATGGATGCCAAGCTCCCTCAAGAGCTGATCCGCCATCGCGAGCAGTTCCACATCTGCCTGCGGCTCGCCCGCGCCGATCACTTCGGCGTCGATCTGGTGGAACTGGCGGTAGCGGCCCTTCTGCGGGCGCTCGTAGCGGAACAGCGGGCCATGGGCCGCGACCTTCAGCAGCGCATATTGCTGCCAGCCATTGGTGAGGAAGGCGCGCGCGATGCCGGCGGTGAACTCGGGCCGCAGGGTGAGCGATTCGCCGCCGCGGTCCTCGAAGGAATACATCTCCTTCGAGACGACATCGGTGGTCTCGCCCAGCGAGCGGGCGAAGACCTCGGTCTTTTCGAACACCGGCATTTCCACCCGGCGGAAGCGATAGAGGCGGCGCACGCGCTCGAAGGTTTCGACCACGAAGGCGAAAGCCTCGGCCTCGGCGCCGAAAATGTCCTGCGTCCCGCGGATCGCCTGGGGAGTGTTCTTGCCCATAATGCTCGCGCGATTAGGCCCACGCGGGGCCTTTCGCAATCCTGCGGCACCGATTAAAGGCCCGCGCTTTACCTCTCCTGCCAAACAACACAAAAGAGAACATCCATGCGCATCGACAAGATCCCCACGGGCAAGAACCCGCCGAACGATCTCAACGTCATCATCGAAGTGCCGACCGGCGGGGAGCCGGTGAAGTACGAATTCGACAAGGAGAGCGGCGCGCTGTTCGTCGACCGCATCCTGCACACGCCGATGCGCTATCCGGCCAATTACGGCTTTGTGCCGCACACGCTTTCGCCCGATGGCGATCCGCTCGACGCGCTGGTGATCTCGCGCTCGCCCTTCATTCCGGGCTGCGTGGTGCGCGCGCGTCCGATCGGCGTGCTGAACCTAGAAGACGAGCAGGGCGGCGATGAGAAGCTGGTCTGCGTGCCGGTGAACGAGACCTTCCCCTATTACGCCGACGTGATCGAGACGAGCGACCTGCCTTCGATCATCTTCCAGCAGATCGAGCACTTCTTCACCCACTACAAGGATCTCGAAGCCGAGAAGTGGGTGCGTGTGGGCAAGTGGGGCGATGCGGCCGAGGCGCGCAAGGTCACCATCGAGGCGATCGAGCGGTATCAGGGTTCCTGATAGCGAGCCCACCTCCGCGGGTTCGTCCACCTCCCCATTGCTACGCGACGGGGAGGGCCTCGGCTCAGAAAACGCTCAGCACCGCCTTGAACAGGCCGGTCAGCAGGAACGGCAGGCCCACCGCGAGCAGCCACAGCCCGGTGATGTCGCGCTTGAAGGCGGGGGCGTAGGCTTCGTTGGCCGCCTCGGCATCATCAAGGCCCGACCAGCGCTGTTCGAACCAGCGCAGCGCGGGGATGATGCCCGCCACCAGCACGATCAGGGCGAGATAGGGCAGCACGCCCGAGGTGCCTTCGCTGAGCGCCTTGACGGTCACGAAGATCTGGAGGCCGGTATAGACCAGCAGGCCGTAAGCGACATGATCGCTCATCGAGCGGCGCCAGTCGCGCGGCTTCGCGTGCGTGGCCGCCTTGGCCTGTTCGTGTTCGGTCGCTTTCCCCATGGTACCGCTCCCCAACGGTTGTTTCTGTTAGTCACACTATCGCAAAGCGCGCGCAGAGTTGCAACATTGCGTGGAAAATCGGCATCATGTTGCGCGGCGCGCAAGGGTGGCGATGCAAGCCTTGGGAATTGCCCGCAGTTTGTCTTTCGGGCGAGTGCGTTTCGTCCCGGTCACAGCGGCGCCACAGTGACTAAGCAAAAATCCTGCCAAACGTGCGCGAAGTCTTTTCTGGGGCATCAAGGCTGCTAAAGACCGGCTGTGATGACCGAGTCCACCCTCACCGAACCGGCGGCTGATGCCCCCCTTGCCAGCCAGCCTCTGGGTAGCGGGCTCGAAGTCATCTCGATCGCCAAGAGCTATGACAAGCGCGCGGTGCTGACCGATATCTCGCTCACCGTGGCCAAGGGCGAGGTGCTCGGCCTGCTCGGTCCCAACGGCGCGGGCAAGACCACCTGCTTCTATTCGATCATGGGCCTCGTGAAGCCGGATTCGGGCCGCATCCTGATGGATGGCGAGGATGTGACCAAGCTGCCGATGTATCGCCGCGCGATCCTTGGCCTTGGCTATCTGCCGCAGGAAACCAGCATCTTTCGCGGCATGACGGTGGAGCAGAACATCACCTGCGTGCTCGAACTGGTCGAGCCCGATGCGGCCACCCGCGCGGCCGAACTGGAGCGGCTGCTCGACGAATTCGGCCTTACCCGCCTGCGCGAATCGCCCGCGATGGCGCTGTCGGGCGGGGAGCGGCGGCGCTGCGAGATTGCCCGCGCGCTGGCAGCCAAGCCTTCGATCATGCTGCTCGACGAGCCCTTTGCCGGGATCGATCCGCTCTCGATCAGCGATATCCGCGAGTTGGTGCGCGATCTGAAGGCGCGCGGCATCGGCGTGCTGATCACCGATCACAACGTGCGCGAGACGCTCGACATCGTTGATCGCGCATGCATCATCTATGGCGGGCAAGTGCTGTTTGCCGGGAGCCCGCAGGAGCTGGTCGCCGACGAGAATGTGCGCCGGCTCTATCTCGGCGAGAGTTTCACGCTCTAGCGCGAACAGGCATGGCATTAGGCCCCCGTCTCTATCTCAGGCAGTCGCAATCGCTGGTGATGACGCCGCAGTTGCAGCAGGCGATCAAGCTGCTGGCGGCCTCCAATCTCGAAATCGAGACTTTCATTGCCGAGGCGATGGAGGCCAATCCGCTGCTCGACACGGCTGCCCCGGCGGCCGACGAGCCCGAGCGCCACGACAGCCCCGATCCGCTGCCCGAAGGCGCTTCGGCCGACGAACTGATGCTACGCGGCGGGGGTGAGGGCGACGCGCCGCTCGATCTCGCCTCGGTCGATCGCGACTGGGACACCGGCGATGGCGAGGCCCGCTCAGCCCGCGATGCCGAGTGGGGCGCGGCGGCGGCGAGCGGCGGCGATTTCGATGACCTCCCCGACTGGGAGCAGCTCCACGCCGCCGAACTGACGCTGGCCGAACATCTCGAAGCACAGATCGGCGCGGCCACATCGGATCCGCAATGCGCTTTCATCGCCCGCCACATCATCGGCCTGCTCGACGAGGCGGGCTATCTCCCCGCGCCGCTCGACGAGGTGGCCGATGATCTCGGCGTCGATATCTTCGAGGCCAAGGCCGCGCTGCGGCTCGTGCAGTCGCTTGATCCTTCGGGCGTCGGCGCGCGCAATCTCGCCGAATGCATCGCCATCCAGGCGCGCGAGGCGGATCGCTACGATCCCTGCATGAAGGCGCTGATCGACAATCTCGAACTGGTCGCACGCGGCGAAGTCGAGCGGTTGAAGCGCCTGTGCCGCGTCGATGACGAGGACTTTGCCGACATGCTGCGCGAGCTGCGCAGCTACAACCCGCGCCCCGGCCTTGCCTTTGCGCCCTCGGCTACCAGCACGGTGGTGCCCGATATCCTGCTCACCGCCAATACGGGCGGGGGCTGGGATATTACGCTCAACGAGGAGACGCTGCCCAAGCTGATCGTCAACCGCAGCTACTACGTCGAGCTCAATGCCGGGCCGGGCAACCGCGAATCGCAAGCCTGGCTCAAGGAAAAGCTGGCGGACGCGCATTGGCTGATCCGCGCGCTGGACCAGCGCCAGAAGACCATCCTCAAGACCGCTGCCGAGATCGTGCGCCAGCAGGACGGCTTCTTCCGCCTTGGCGTGTCCGAACTGCGTCCGCTGACCCTGCGCGAGGTGGCCGAGAAGATCGAGATGCACGAAAGCACCGTCAGCCGGGTCACCAGCAACAAGTATCTGTGGTGCGAGCGCGGCACTTTCGAGCTCAAGTATTTCTTCACCAGCGGGGTGGCCTCGGCCGATGGCGAGGGGGCTTCCTCCGAAGCGATCAAGGCCCGGATCAGGGCGCTGATCGAGGCCGAGACGATCAAGGACATCCTGTCCGACCAGCAGCTCGCCGAGATGCTCCAGAACGAAGGCTTCGATCTCGCGCGGCGCACCGTGGCGAAATATCGCGAGGCGATCGGACTGGGATCGAGCGCGGAGCGGCGGCGGGCCAAGAAGCTGGCGGGGGCGCGGTAAGCGGGCTAGCGCTCGGCTGGCGCGTCCTTTGCTTGCTCGGGCGGGAGGATCGGCATCGTTGTCTCGGCCGTGGGAGAACCCTCTCCGTCGGTAATCGCTTGTTCCAGAATCAACTGATCCGCATCAGCCGGCGTCTGTTCGGCCTGGGTTTCGGGCTGAGGCGCCGGCACTTCTGCCTCGTCCTGTTTCCCCGAACCGCAGGCCTGAACCGCGAGACCTGCGATCAGCAAGACAATGCTTTTCCTCATGGCGCTCCCCCCCATCCTGCAACCGACCCTAATGAAAGGGCCGGCGCAAGTCGAGGATGGCAGCCATAAAGCCGATGCCTTCCGCGCCTCGCGCAGCGATCACGCGACCCTAGGCCTGAGCGCGTTAGGACTTTTTCCTGACTGGTGGGGCGGGCGGCAGGCCCTATCACGGGGGTGAAAGGGGTCTTTCCGGGGTGTGACTCGAAAGACTCACTCCAAAAAGTTAACGCGCTAAACTTCTTATTAACCTTTTTTGGTGAGAAGTGGCGTGGTTAATTCACGGAAACCTCTCCTAAGCGGGGGTTACTAGGGGCAAACAGGGGACCCAGTGATGCGCGTGCTGCTGATCGAAGACGAACCGACCACCGCCAAGGCGATCGAGCTTATGCTCACAACCGAAGGCTTCAACGTTTACTCGACCGACCTCGGCGAGGAAGGCTTGGACCTCGGCAAGCTCTATGATTACGATATCATCCTGCTCGATCTGAACCTGCCTGACATGCATGGCTACGACGTGCTCAAGAAGCTGCGCGTCGCCAAGGTGCAGACCCCGGTGCTGATCCTTTCGGGCATCAGCGAGATGGATTCCAAGGTGCGCAGCTTCGGCTTCGGCGCCGACGATTACGTCACCAAGCCGTTCCACCGCGAAGAACTCGTCGCCCGCATCCACGCCGTGGTGCGCCGCTCGAAGGGCCACTCGCAGTCGGTCATCCGCACCGGCAAGCTCGCCGTGAACCTCGACGCCAAGACGGTCGAAGTCGATGGTGCCCGCGTGCACCTCACCGGCAAGGAATATGCGATGCTCGAGCTGCTCTCGCTGCGCAAGGGCACCACGCTCACCAAGGAAATGTTCCTCAACCACCTCTATGGCGGGATGGACGAGCCCGAGCTCAAGATCATCGATGTGTTCATCTGCAAGCTGCGCAAGAAGCTCAGCCTTGCTTGCGGCGGCGAGAACTACATCGAGACCGTCTGGGGCCGCGGCTATGTGCTGCGCGACCCGAACGAGGAAATGGAAGCGGCCTAATCTGCTTTTCGAGGGCGCCTCCGCGCCCTCGTCCTCGGCGCGGTTTCAAGCCCTGCGGGCTTGAGCGCCTGCGGCTCGCGCCGTGCGCTCGCGGGCCTTTGGCCCGAACCAGTGCGCCTATTCGGAGTTTTGACGCCCGGGGCCTTGGCTACGGGCGTCGTGCTTTCAGCCGACCCGTTTGAAGACGACGGCCTTGGGTTCGGGCATTTCGCCATTGGCCCAGACGATCGTCTCGGTCATGCTGCGACCGTCCTTCGCCACGGTGTAGACCCGGGTCGAGACCCGCGCTCCGCCCTTGGCCAGCGTCATCACCAGCGTGTCCTCCTCGGGCTGGCGCAGCGCGACCGAATCGATCTCCGCCATCGAGCCGCCCACCGGCACCGCCACGCCATCGGTTGCGGCGGTCGATTCAGCCTTGATCTTCGCGCCGTCGCGGTTCTCGATCCACACCAGCGTGTGCCACCGCCCGTCAGCCTGCGGCGTGAAGGTGATCGTCACCGCGACCGGGCGCTCGTTCTCGGGCAGCCGCGCCACATCGAGCGACCAGCGTCCGGCGAGCGGCGCGCTCTGCCTTGCCTGCGCGGTCTCGGCCGCCTCGGGCACGGCGGTGGTGGTGCCTGCTGCGAGCGCAAGCGCGAGGGCAGCGGCTGGGAGCATCAATGCCATGGCAATCCTTCCTTTCGTCCATTCGAGCGCCCCCTTGTGGCGGGGCACGGACGAAGCCTCGGCGGATTGCGCAGGCGGCGACAGATCACTTTTTCTGTCCCAGATTTTTTGTGTGTCGATCAGCCGCGCCAGCTCGCGGCTGCTGCCCACCCCGGTCTTACGCCGCGCCTCGCGCAGGCGCTCGTTGATCGAGGCTTCCGAGCGGCCCAGCTGCACCGCAATCGATTTGACGGTGTGCCCGCCGGCGAGCAGGCGCAGGATCTCCAGTTCCCTTTGGTTGAGGGCGTCGGTCAGCGCGGTGATCGGGACGGGGAGCGGCGAAGTCATGCGCGGGAATCACCACAGGCCGCGCCCCGGCGTCCAGCACGATTTTCTTGTGCCGCGCTAGCCAGCGTGCCAAGCGCCCGCCCCATGACGGCATTCAAGGAAGGCGATCCGACCACCATCACGCGGCTTTACGGGCGCTCGGTCGGCAAGAAGCTGCGCAAATATCAGCAGGGGCTGGTCGACAACCTCCTGCCCCAGATCGCCGTGCCCGCAGAAGGCCCGGTGACCTCGCAGGTGCTGTTCGGCGATGACCGCCCCCTGCATTTCGAGATCGGGTTCGGCGGGGGCGAGCATCTTGCCTATCGTGCCGATCTGCTGCCCGATCACGGCTTCATCGGGGCCGAGCCCTTCGTCAATGGCGTGGCCCAGGCGCTGACCCATATCGCGGACCAGCGGCTCGCCAATATCCGCCTGCATCATGGCGATGCGCTCGAAGTGCTCCAGCGCATTCCCGACGGGGCGCTGACGATGCTCTATCTGCTCCACCCCGATCCCTGGCCCAAGGCGCGCCATGCCAAGCGGCGGATGATGAATGACGGGCCGGTGAAGCTGATCGCGGACAAGCTGAAGCCCGGGGCTGAGTTCCGTTTCGGCACCGATCACGCGGTCTATCTGCGCCATGCGCTGATGGTGATGCAGCGCCACACGGACCTGTTCGAATGGGTGGTCGAAAAGCCCGCCGACTGGCAGGTGCGCCCCTCCGGCTGGCCCGAGACGCGTTATGAGCACAAGGCCCGCACCGTTTACGGCCACGAGGTCTGGTACTTCCGCTTCCGGCGCAGATAGGGGCGCGCAAAGGGCCCAATGTTTCACGTGAAACATTGGCCATCTGCCTCTGTTTGTCGAGGCAAGGGGGGTCTAGAGGGGGTCTAGGGGGGGTCTAGAAATCGCGCTTTTGGGGGCCCCTCGGGCGCCTTTCAACCTGTTCGCACCCGCCACCACGGCATCACCGCAAACACAATCTGCCCCGCCAGCCCGAGCGCTGCGTGTGACTGGCGCAGGCCTGCGAGCCATTGCGCGGGGGTCTCGCCCGACAGCATCACCGCCAATGCGCATTCCGCGCCCATGAGCAGGGCGAAGGCAAGGCCGCCCATCGCCAGCGCCGCGCCGCAATCCGTGATGCCAAAGCGCTGCACCAGCCAGCCACTCGCCAGCCAGCTCGCGCCCAGCATCACCGGCAGTTCGATCAGCGTGGCAGGCACAAGCCCCACCAGCGGGGCGAGCCCCAGCACCCGCACGGTGCCGAGCACAAACCCCAGCGCGAACACCATCGCCCAATAGGCGACGGCGGCGCGCAGGATTGTCACCCCACCACGCCCGCGCCGGCCAGCACCGCCAGTGTCAGCACATCGGGCACGCTTGCGGTCATCGGGACGATCTGCACCGGCTTTTCCATCCCGATCAGCATCGGCCCGATCGTCGCATTGCTGCCGAGTTCGCGCAGCAGCTTGGCCGAGAGGTTCGCCGATTGCAGCCCCGGCATCACCAGCACATTGGCCGGGCCCGACAGGCGGCTGAAGGGATAGAGCGCCATCACCTTGGGATTGAGCGCGGCATCGGGTGCCATTTCGCCTTCATATTCGAAGCCCGGCTCCTCGCGGTCGAGGATCGCCACCGCATCGCGGATCGAATCGAGCCACTGGCCCGACGGATTGCCGAAGGTCGAATAGGACAGGAAGGCGACGCGCGGTTCGTGGCCCATGCGCTTCGCGACCGCGGCGGTCTCGCGCGCGATATGGGCCAGCGCCACGGCGTCGGGGCGTTCGTTGATGGTGGTGTCGGCCAGGAAGGTCGTGTGGTTCTTGCCGATCATCATGTGGATGCCGAAAGGCAGCGCGCCCTGCTTGTGATCGAGCACCAGGTTCACCTCGCGCACGGTCTGCGCGAAGGTGCGGGTCATGCCGGTGATCATCCCGTCGCCATGGCCCAGCGCGACCAGCAGCGAGGCAAAGACGTTGCGGTCCTGGTTCACCATCCGGCGCACATCGCGCTCGGTGAAACCGCGCCGCTGGAGCCGCTTGTAGAGATAGTCGACCATCGCGGGCACATGCTCGCTGTCGGCCGAGTTCTGGATCTCGAAGCTGCCCGGATCGCCCACCGAAAGCTGGTGCAGCTTGTCGATCACCGCCTTGGTGCGGCCCACCAGAATGGGCGTCCCATAGCCGAAATCGCGGAACTGGATCGCGGCGCGCAGCACCACTTCCTCTTCCGCTTCGGCGAACACCATGCGCTTGGGATTGGCCTTGGCGCTTTCATAGACCCCGGTCAGCACCGAGGTGGTGGGGTTGAGGCGTGAACGCAGCGCCACGCGGTAGGCGTCGAAATCCTCGATCCGGCTCTGCGCCACGCCCGAATCCATCGCCGCCTTGGCCACGGCCGAGGAGACGACTTCGATCAGGCGCGGGTCGAAGGGCGCGGGGATGATGTAGTCGGTGCCGAACTTGTGGTTCTTGCCATAGGCGCTCGCCACTTCCTCGGGCACCTGCTGGCGCGCGAGCTCGGCAATTGCCTTGGCCGCGGCGACCTTCATTTCCTCGTTGATCGTGGTCGCCTGCACATCCAGCGCGCCGCGGAAGATGAAGGGGAAACCGAGGACGTTGTTGACCTGGTTGGGGAAGTCGCTGCGCCCGGTGGCGACGATCGCGTCGGGGCGCACGGCCTTGGCTTCGCTCGGCATGATTTCCGGGGTCGGGTTGGCCATGGCGAAGATGATCGGCTTGTCGGCCATCTTCTTGACCCACTCGGGCTTGAGCGCACCGGCGGCCGAAAGGCCGAGGAAGATGTCCGCGCCCACCAGCGCCTCTTCGAGACTGGTCGCCGAGGTCTGCACCGCATGGGCGCTCTTCCACTGGTCCACGCCTTCGCGATTCGGCGTGATCGGGCCGGAACGGTCGCACATGATGACATTCTCGTGCCGCACGCCCATCGCCTTGATCAGCGCGGTGCAGGCAATCGCCGCAGCGCCCGCGCCGTTGACCACCACCTTCACGTCCTTGAAGTCGCGTCCGGTGATGTGACAGGCATTGAGCAGGCCGGCGGCGGTGATGATCGCGGTGCCGTGCTGATCGTCATGCATCACCGGGATCTTCATCCGCTCGCGCAGGGCGGCTTCGATGATGAAGCATTCGGGGGCCTTGATGTCCTCAAGGTTGATGCCGCCGAAGGTCGGCTCCATCAGCGCAACCGCATTGATGAAGGCTTCCGGGTCTTCGGTGGCGAGTTCGATGTCGATCGAATCGACGTCGGCGAAGCGCTTGAACAGCACCGCCTTGCCTTCCATCACCGGCTTGGAGGCGAGCGCGCCGAGATTGCCGAGCCCGAGGATCGCGGTGCCGTTGGAAATCACCGCGACGAGATTGCCCTTGGCGGTGTAGCGCGCGGCGAGCGCGGGATCGGCGGCAATCGCTTCCACCGGCACGGCCACGCCCGGCGAATAGGCCAGCGAAAGGTCGCGCTGCGAGGTCATCGGCTTGGTGGCGACGATCTCCAGCTTACCCGGCCGGATCGTCTCATGATAGAACAGCGCCTCGCGTGCGGTGAAACCGCCCTTATTCTCGTCGGCCATGATGCCCGATCCCCCTGTTGATTCAGCTCTGGTCGTCCAGCCAGCGTCTTAACCGCGCGCGCGCCCAAGCGATAGGCCCGAATTCGCGCCGAACGCGGGGGAAAGCGCATCTCCCAGACATTCCGTTAAGCGGGCGGCAGGGCTAGGCCGGTGGCATGACAGCCGCCGCCGATTCCAGACCCACTCCGATGATGGCGCAATATCTTGCGCTGCGGGACGAGGCGGGCGACGCGCTGCTGTTCTACCGTATGGGCGATTTCTTCGAGCTGTTCTTCGAGGATGCCAAGCGTGCGGCGGCGATTCTCGACATCGCGCTGACGACGCGCGGCGAGCACAACGGCGCGCCGATCCCGATGTGCGGGGTGCCGGTGCATTCGGCGGAAAGCTATCTCGCGCGGCTGATCAAGGCGGGCTGCCGGGTGGCGATTGCCGAGCAGGTCGAAACCCCCGACGAGGCCAAGGCGCGGGCGAAGCGCGAAGGCACGCCCACGTCCAAGGTGCTGGTCGGCCGCGCGATCGTGCGGCTGGTGACGGCAGGCACGCTGACCGAGGAAGCCCTGCTGGAGCCGCGCCGCGCCAATGTGCTCGCCGCGCTTACCGGGCTGCGCGGCACCATCGGGATCGCCGCCTGCGACGTTTCGACCGGTGCGATGGTGCTGGAGGAGTGCGAACCGGCGATGCTCGGCGCGGTGCTGGCGCGCATATCCCCGAGCGAGGTGGTGGTGCCCGAGGATTGGGAACATCAAAGTTTCGGGGCCACCGACGCCGCCATCATCCGCCCGCGCAGCAGCTTTGCCAGCGATGCCGGGGTGGAGCGATTGAAGGCGGTCCACGGCGTGGCGACGCTCGATGCCTTTGGCGATTTCAGCCGCGCGATGCTGGCGGCGGCGGGCGGGCTGATCGCCTATCTCGATCATGTCGGGCGCGGGAAGCTGCCGCTGCTGCTGCCGCCGGTGATGCGCAGCGCGGCGGCCGGCATGGCGATGGACGAGGCGACACGGGCGAGCCTCGAAATCCTCGAGGCCACCACCGGCGGGCGGGCCGGAAGCCTGATCGGCGCGGTCGACCGCTGCGTGACGGGGGCGGGCTCGCGTCTGCTGGCCGAGGATCTGTCCGCGCCCTTGCTCGATGTGGCAGCGATCGAAGCGCGCCTCGCGCTGGTGCAGTTCTGGCGCGATCGCCCGATCGAGCGGGCGCAATTGCGCGAGGCCCTGCGCGCCATTCCCGATCTCGGCCGTGCGCTGGGGCGGGTGGTGGCGGGGCGGGGGAGCCCGCGCGATCTCGGCCAGTTGCGCGATGGCCTCGCCGAAGCGGCGCGGCTGCACCACTGGCTCCTTGGCGCGCCCGACAAGCCCGTGCTGCTCGATCAGCTGGTCGCGCGGCTGGCGGGGCATGGCGCGCTGACCGACTGGCTGGCGCGCGCGCTGGTGCCCTCGCCGCCGACCGAGCGCGGCAATGGCGGCTATATCGCCGATGGCTATGACGCCGCGCTCGACGCGCTGCGCGCCACCTCGGGCGATGCGCGGCGGGCGATTGCGGCGATGGAGGCGCGCTACCGCGACGAGACCGGGATCGCGACATTGAAGATCCGTCACAATGGCGTGCTCGGCTATTTCATCGAGGTGGCCGCGCGCCACGCCGATGCGCTGATGTCACCCGACAGCGGCTTCACCCACCGCCAGACGATGGCGGGCGCGGTGCGCTTCAATTCCCTGAAGCTGCACGAGGAGGCGGCGCGGATTGCCGAGGCGGGCGGCCATGCGCTGGCGGCGGAAGAGGCGCATTTCGAGGAGCTGGTCGCCGCCGTGATCGAAGCGCGCGAGGGCATCGCGGCGACCGCAGGCGCGCTCGCGCGGATCGATGTCGCTGCGGGCAATGCCGAAAGGGCGGCGGAAGGCGACTGGTGCCGGCCGGAGATTGCCGCGGATGCGGGCCTTGCGATCACCGGCGGGCGGCATCCGGTGGTCGAAGCCGCGCTGTCCCGGGCGGGCGAGCGGTTCGTCGCCAATGATTGCGTGCTGGGCGCGGATGACCGGCTGTGGCTGATCGGCGGGCCGAACATGGGCGGCAAGTCGACCTTTCTGCGCCAGAATGCGCTCGTCGTGCTGCTGGCGCAGGCGGGGTGCTTCGTGCCCGCCGCCTCGGCGCGGATCGGGCTGGTCGACCGCTTGTTCAGCCGGGTCGGCGCGGCGGATAATCTGGCGCGGGGCCGCTCGACCTTCATGGTCGAGATGGTCGAGACCGCCGCCATTCTGGCGCAGGCGACCAAGGCCAGCTTCGTGATCCTCGACGAGGTCGGGCGCGGCACTTCGACCTATGACGGGCTCGCGCTGGCCTGGGCCGTGGCCGAGGCGGTGCACAGCCAGATCGGCTGTCGCTGCCTGTTCGCGACCCATTACCACGAGCTCTCGCGGCTGGCGGAGACCTGCGAGGCGCTCAGCCTCCACCATGTCCGCGCGCGCGAATGGCAGGGCGATCTGGTGCTGCTGCACGAACTGGCCGAGGGGCCTGCGGATCGCTCCTACGGCCTCGCCGTGGCGCGGCTGGCGGGGGTGCCGGGGCCGGTGGTGGCACGCGCCAAGGCGGTGCTCGAAAAGCTCGAGGCGACCCGCGCCGCGACCGGCGGGATTGCCGCAGGGCTGGGCGATCTGCCGCTGTTCGCTGCGCTTGCCCCCGAGCCGCCCAAACCCTCGCCCGAACAGGCGCTGGCCGAGGCCCTGCGCAGCGCCGATCTCGACGCGCTGACCCCGCGTGAAGCGCTTGATCTGCTTTATGAATGGAAGCGCGGTTTACCCAAGGTTAGGGATTAGTTTCGACCGGAACTTAACCATTGCCGTGCCATAAAGCGGTTCATGATCAAGCTTCTGTTCGAAGATAAGCGGACCGCGCTGCTCTTTGCAGGATCGACGGTTGTGTTCACGCTCGCCCTGATCGGCACGCGTGACGACGGCGGACTCGACACCACTGCCGAGCAGATTAGGCAGAACCGTGCCGCGGCCGCCGCACAGCAGCAGGAACCGCAGCAATTTGCCGAGGATCCGGTGCTGGTTTCGCCGGAACATGATCGCGACACCGAACTAAGCGCGCAGGACGATGAGCTGTTCGGCGATTATGGCGCCTCCGAACCCGCGCCGGCGGCAGATGCCTTTGCCCCCGCGCCGCCGCAGCAATTCGCACAGGCGCAGGCGCGGCCGTTCCGGCCGGACGGGCCGATCGGCGGTCCGGTGAGGGCGGATGGCCCCGGCATTGCCGTGCCCCACCCCGATGATGCCCGCGAGGCGGCCGCATCAAGCCAGATCCCGGTCGCGGTGGTCCGCACGCCCAAGTCCGCCCCGCAATAGCCGGACAGACCGCGCGGAGCCGCCCTCAGCGGGTCGGAACCGGCACCTCGCCCGAATAATCGTAGAAGCCCCGGCCTGTCTTGCGGCCCAGCCAGCCGGCCTCGACATACTTCACCAGCAGCGGCGCAGCGCGATACTTGCTGTCGCGGGTGGTGGTGTAGAGCACGTTGATGATGTCGAGGCAGGTATCCAGCCCGACGAAATCAGCCAGTTGCAGCGGGCCCATCGGGTGGTTGAGGCCGAGGCGGCAACCCTTGTCGATATCCTCGATCCCCGCGGTCGACTGGCCGAGCACGAACACCGCCTCGTTGATCATCGGCAGGAGGATGCGGTTGACCACGAAGCCGGGTTCGTCCTGGCTCAGCACCACTTCCTTGCCGAGGCCGCGCGCGAAGGCGGTGATGCTGTCGGTGGTGGCCTGTGCGGTGGCGAGGCCGGGGATCACTTCGATCAGCCCCATCACCGGCACCGGATTGAAGAAGTGCAGGCCGATGAAGCGCGCCGGATCGGGCGAGTGGTTGGCCATGCGGGTGATCGGGATCGACGAGGTGTTGGACGCCATGATCGCGCCCGCCGCCAGCACCTTGCCGGCCGCATCGAAGATCGCGTTCTTGATTTCCTCGCGCTCGGTCGCGGCCTCGATGATGAGATCGGCTTCGGCGAAGGGCGCATAGTCCGCGACCGGCGTGATGCGGGCGAGCAGGCTTTCGGCCTCGTGCGCCTCGATCTTGCCGCGGCCCATCAGCTTGGCCAGCGCCTTTTCGATATTGGCCTTGCCCGCCTCTGCCCGGGGCAGATCGACGTCGGTCAGCATCACGTTCATGCCGTGAGCGGCAACCGTCTGGGCAATGCCGGTCCCCATCTGTCCGGCGCCGATGACAGCAATGTTGCGCATATCCATTCCTTCGCAGGTGCAGCAATTGCCCGCGCTGTTAGCGAGGGCGTCCCGCAAAAGCTACCTGTTCTTGCCGGGCACCCATTTCACGTCCGTCCGGCCGTCATCATTGGCCACGCGGGCGAGCACGAAGAGCAGGTCGGACAGGCGGTTGATATAGGCGAGCGCGGCCGGGTTCACCGGGACTTCGGCGGCCAGCTCGACCATCGCCCGCTCGGCCGCGCGGGTGGTGGCGCGGGCGACGTGGACGCGGGCGGCCGCCTCGCTTCCGCCGGGCAGGACGAAACTGGTGAGCGGTTCGAGCCGTTCGTTGAGCGCGTCGATCTGCGCCTCGATCCATGCGGGTTGCGAGGGCACGATCCGCAGCACCATCTCGGACGGGGTGAAATCGTCGTTCTCGGCAGGCGTGGCCAGATCGGCCCCCAGATCGAACAGATCGTTCTGCACCCGCGTCAGCAGCGCGCGCTGGGCTTCATCGCCAAGGGCGCAGATCGCAAGGCCGATGGCCGAGTTCGCCTCGTCCACCAGCCCCATGGCGTTGATGCGGGCCGAGTGCTTGGGGCAGCGCGAACCATCGACGAGGCCCGTCGTCCCGTCATCCCCGGTGCGGGTGTAGATGCGGTTCAGCTTGACCATTGCGCGGCTGACTTAGCGCGAGACCGCCAGAATGATCGCCACCACCACGATCGCCAGCGCCTGATACTTGATGCGCGCGAACATGGCCTTGTTCTGGAGCAGCTGCATGTCGGTCGCGGTCGATCCCTCGCCGGTCTCCAGATCGATCTTGGTCGTCTTGAGGAAGGCAATGATCCCGCGGATCAGCGAATAGGCCACCAGTCCCATGAGGACGAGCAATACGGGCACGAGGACGTAGTTCATGGACCCTACAATGGACGCGTGCGGCTCAGGTTCCAAGCATCAATTGTTGCAACCGCAGTTGCTCGGCGAGCATCCGCCCGTCCTCGCCCGCCAGCCGCCGCTCGGCCAGGGCAGGCGAGCCGCGGCGCTTGGCGAGCTTGAGCCCGTCTGTGTCCAGCAGCAGGCCGTGGTGATGCCAGCGCGGGACGGGCAGGCCGAGCAGGGCCTGCAGCATGCGGTGCACATGGCTTGCGGCAAACAGGTCCGCGCCGCGCGTCACCAGCGTCACGCCGTCCGTCGCATCGTCGAGCGTCACGGCGAGGTGATAGCTCGCGGGCAGATCCTTGCGCACCAGCACCACATCGCCGAGGCCAGACAGATCGACCTCCTGCGCCCCGGCGAGCGCATCCTCCCACACCAGCGGGCCGGTTTCGGCGAGGGCCTTGGCGCTATCGAGCCGCCAGGCTGCGGCACGCGCGGGATCGGGCGGGCGGTGCTTGCAGGTGCCGGGGTAGATCAACCCGTCGGAGCCTTCCTTCGCTCCTGCCGCCTCGATTTCGCTGCGGGTGCAGGTGCAGGGGTAGAGGAGGCCGCGTTGCTTCAGGGCTTCGGCGGCGGCGGCATAGCTTGCAAGGCGGGTCGATTGCGCGGGCACTTCCTCCCATTCCAGCCCCAGCCATTCCAGATCGCGGCGGAATTCGTCCGCGAGTTCGGGGCGCGAGCGCGGCCCGTCAATATCCTCGATCCGCAGCAGAAAGTGCCCGCCGCCGGCCTTGGCCAGATCATGCGCGACAATCGCCGAAAGCGCATGGCCCAGATGCAGCGGGCCATTGGGGCTGGGCGCAAAGCGGGTCACAAGCGGGGCGGGTGCAGTCATCGCTGTTCCCATGCCACACGACATATCCTTGCGCTATCCACAGCCTCTCCACAGCTTGCCCCTGTGGATATGCACCCTGTCACGGGTTTGACTCTTTGCCGTGCAAGGTCAGGATGCAGGTCAATCAGGGAGGAACGCCAGGCCGTGTTCAATGCCGAACTGATCGAAAAAGCCGCCCGCTTCCGCGGTGTCGATGAAGACCCGACGCGCAACCTTTCGGCCTGCCCGGCGCTGGTGCTCAACGCCGATTACACGCCGCTGTCCTATTACCCGCTGAGCCTGTGGCCGTGGCAGACCGCGATCAAGGCGGTGTTCCTCGACCGGGTGGACATTGTCGCGAGCTATGACCGCGAGGTCCATTCGCCCAGCCTCGACATGAAGATCCCGAGCGTCATCGCGCTTAGGCAATATGTGAAGCAGAGCGAGTTTCCCGCCTTCACCCGCTTCAACGTGTTCCTGCGCGACCGCTTCCAGTGCCAGTATTGCGGCAGCCACGAACAGCTGACCTTCGACCATGTCACCCCGCGCCGGCTGGGCGGGCGCACGACGTGGGAGAACATCATCACCGCCTGCGCGCCCTGCAACATGAAGAAGGGCGGGCGCACGCCCAAGCAGGCGGGGATGCCGGTCTATCAGGCGCCGATCCGCCCCACGAGCTGGCAGCTGCAACAGGCAGGCAAGCTGTTTCCGCCGGGCTATCTCCACGAAACCTGGCGCGACTGGCTGTACTGGGACGTCGAGCTGGAGGCCTAGAGCCCTAGGGCGCGGCTTTTTTCGCGGCGACGAGCTTGTCCCACGTCTCCCACGCGATGGAGCGGCCGGGATAGGCGACATTGCGGAACGGCCAGTCTTTCGCGATCCAGTCCTTGGTCCAGGCGTAAAGCTCCGCATCGAAGCCCGCGTCATATTCGGCCTTGGTGACCCACAGGCGCACCACCGCGTCATGGCCGCCGACGCCGCCCGGATAGACATAGACGCAGCCGCGCTCGCGCAGGCCGTCGGGCGTCAGCACCGCATAGGCAAAGGATTCGCGCCGGGCAAAGCGCCCCGCCTCGCTCTCCATGTCGGCCATCGCCTCGGCGGCGGTGATGTCTTCGCGCGGCCAGCCGGCGGAGCGCGTGAAGGTCTGCTGGAGATGGGTGATCGAGGACATGTAGGCGGCAAAGTCGATCTCGACCAAAGCCGGCCCGAGCGGGACCAGCACGAAGCCCGGCCCCTCGATCAGGGTCGGCACGACAAAGTCGGGCGCGACAAAGTTTGCGGCAGGCGCGGGCGGGTTGGCCGTCTGGGCGAGGGCGGGGCTGGCCGCGAGCAGCAGGGCGAGGCTGGCGAGGAGAATGTGCGGTTTCATGACCGCCGCTATAGCACCGCGCGCGCGCATCGTCAGGTGGCCGTATGGCGCAGAGGCTCGCGCGGTGCGGCCTGCGCAATGCTTGCCCCTTCCGCCGGCGCGCCCAGATCGAACAGCTTGCGCACCGCCTCGTTGGGGGTGAGCGTGCCGGGCGGATAGTGCGCAAGGTGCAGCGCGCGCATCCTGGCGATATGCGCCTCGCCCAGCGTGGCCGCGAAATCATCGGTGATCGCGCTCTTGCCCCAATGCGGGCGGACCTCGGGGAAGTAGCTCGTCACCATGCGTTGCAGGCGTTCGAGCCAGGCATAGTCGCGCACATCGGCAAACAGATCGATGGCCGCGACCGGCTGGCCGAAATTGCCTGCAAAGGGCAGGTCGCTGGCATCTGCGAGTTCGCGGATCGAGATCATGGACTTGAGCACGAACCCCAGCTCGCGCAGCTTCTTCGCCTCCAGCATGATTAAGCGCACCACCTCGTCGGTGCGGGCGATCGGCACGAAGAAGGCGAGGTTGTAGGCGGTGTAGGTGGTCGAGAAGAAGCCCGTCAGCAGGCTTGGCGCGCGCTGGGTCTTGAGGCCGGGATCGGGATCGTAGAGGTAGTCGAGATCCTCCGGATCGGTGATGATGCGCTTGTGGTTGCGCAGGTTCAGCCGGTCTGCGCCGCGCTGGAGATGGTAGCGGAAGGCGGGCACCATCCGGTCGAAGGCCCAGAGCTGGCGCAGCAGGGCCTCCATCAGCCCCTTGGTCGAGAAGATCGAAGCGCCGCTCTTGCGCGCGCCCTTGCCGGGTTTCGCCGGGCGCAGCGTGTGCAGCATGATCAGCGGATCGGCCGGATTGCTATAGGGCACGAAGGCCGCCGTCACCGCAATCGCCCCGCGCGACAATGCCGCCTTCTTCGACAGGCGCGTGATCCACGCATCCGACTGGTAGCTTACGAGCGGCGCGGTGCGCAGGGTGACGCTGATGATCGGGCCGATGGTGCCGAAGGACAGGGCGGCATAGGGGAAGTCCGCGTCGCCCTCTTTGAGCGTCACCGGCTCGCCCTTGCCGTCGAGAAAGGTCAGCGCGGTCACGCTCTGCGCCACCACGCCTTGCGCGCCATAGCCATGGGTGCCCCCGGTGAGCGCGCCGATCACGGTCTGCTCCATGTGATTGCCGCTGTTGAGCATCTTGCGGCGGTGCTTCAGCAATTCCTGCTTGAGCTCGACGATTTTGAGCGAAGGCCCGCAGGTGGCGGTCTCGCTCACCGGATCATAGGTGCAATGCTTGAGGCCCGATTTGCCCATGTCGAGCGCGGTGATGCCGGGGATCACCTGAATCCCGTTATAGCTGTGCGACTGGCCGATGCAGCTATAGGGGCGGGTCTTCAGCGCATCGCGCAGCTGGGCCTCGTCCGCCACCGGGGTGCGATAGGCATAGCCGAAGAATACCCCCATCCAGGATTCGACACGCGCCAATCCGCCTGCGGCCTTCGCCCGCGCGGTTCCGAACAATCCCATGAAAACACCCCTGTTTGCTGGGAACATTCATTCAACGCATCGGAGGCCAAGGCAAATGAAAAACCCCGGCGGGGTGAGCCGCCGGGGTCTTTTGTCTTGAGGTGGGGCTGGCCGGCCGCGGGCGAGTGCGGAGCCAGCTCGCGCTGGCTCGCGCCCGCCCTAGCGGCTTAGAACCCCATGCCGCCCATGTCGGGCATGGCGGGTGCGGCCGGCTTGTCGTCCGGACGTTCCACGATGGCGGCTTCGGTGGTGATCAGCAGGCCGGCAACCGAGGCCGCATCCTGCAGCGCGGTGCGCACGACCTTGGTCGGGTCGATCACGCCGGCCTTCACCAGGTTTTCGTAGGTGTCGGTGGCAGCGTTGAAGCCCTGGGTTTCGTCATCTTCGCGCAGCAGGTTGCCTGCAACGACCGCGCCATCATGGCCGGCGTTCTGGGCGATCTGCTTGATCGGGGCGGTGATCGCCTTGCGGATGATGTCGATACCGCGGGTCTGGTCTTCGTTCGCACCCTTCAGGCCTTCGAGAGCCTTGGTGGCGTAGAGCAGCGCAGTACCGCCGCCCGGCACGATGCCTTCTTCCACCGCAGCGCGGGTCGCGTGGAGAGCGTCATCGACGCGGTCCTTGCGCTCCTTCACTTCGACTTCGGTCGCACCGCCGACCTTGATCACGGCCACACCGCCGGCGAGCTTGGCGAGACGCTCCTGGAGCTTCTCGCGGTCGTAATCGCTCGAGGTGTTGTCGATCTGGGTGCGGATCTCGGCGACGCGCGCCTTGATGTCGTCAGCCGAACCGGCGCCATCGACGACGGTGGTGTTGTCCTTGTCGATCGAGACCTTCTTGGCCTGGCCGAGCATGCCGACGGTGACGTTCTCGAGCTTGATGCCGAGGTCTTCGGAAATCATCTCGCCCTTGGTCAGGATCGCGATGTCCTGCAGCATCGCCTTGCGACGATCGCCGAAGCCCGGAGCCTTGACCGCCGCAACCTTGAGGCCGCCGCGCAGCTTGTTGACCACGAGGGTCGCCAGCGCTTCGCCTTCGATGTCTTCGGCGATGATGAGGAGCGGACGGCCCGACTGCACCACGGCTTCGAGGATCGGCAGCATCGACTGCAGGTTCGACAGCTTCTTCTCGTGGATCAGGATGTAGGGGTTATCCAGTTCCACGGTCATCTTGTCGGGGTTGGTGATGAAGTAGGGCGAGAGGTAGCCGCGGTCGAACTGCATGCCTTCGACGACATCGAGTTCGAATTCGAGGCCCTTGGCTTCCTCGACGGTGATCACGCCTTCCTTGCCGACCTTTTCCATGGCCTGGGCGATCTTTTCGCCCACTTCCACGTCGCCGTTGGCCGAAATGATGCCGACCTGCGCGATTTCCGAGCTGTCCGACACGTCCTTCGAACGCGACTTGAGGTTTTCGACGACCGCGATCACGGCCTGATCGATGCCGCGCTTGAGGTCCATCGGGTTCATGCCGGCGGCGACCGACTTCATGCCTTCGGTCACGATCGCCTGGGCGAGCACGGTGGCGGTGGTGGTGCCGTCGCCGGCAGCGTCATTCGCCTTCGAAGCCACTTCGCGCAGCATCTGCGCGCCCATGTTCTCGTACTTGTCCTTGAGCTCGATTTCCTTGGCGACGCTCACACCGTCCTTGGTGATGCGCGGCGCGCCGAAGCTCTTGTCGATGACGACGTTGCGGCCCTTGGGGCCGAGCGTCACCTTGACGGCGTTGGCGAGGATATCGACGCCGCGCAGAATGCCTTCGCGGGCTTCGCGGCCGAACTTTACGTCCTTGGCAGCCATGATTGTTTCTCCTGAGATTTGGTTGTTGGTTGAAAAGCGCGTGGATCAGCCGATCAGCCGACGATCCCCATGATGTCGCTTTCCTTCATGATCAGCAGGTCTTCACCGGCGATCTTGACTTCGGTGCCCGACCACTTGCCGAACAGCACGCGGTCACCGACCTTCACGTCGAGCGCGATGCGGTTGCCGCTGTCGTCACGGTTGCCTTCGCCGACGGCGATGACTTCGCCTTCGCTCGGCTTTTCCTGGGCGCTATCGGGGATGATGATGCCGCCAGCGGTCTTCTGGTCGGCTTCGATACGACGGACCACGACGCGGTCGTGGAGCGGACGAAATGCCATTGTTATGACCTTTCCTGTGAGTGGATGAGTTGGCTTGGCACTCTCCCTGCGAGAGTGCCAACGGGGCGCATTTGGGTTTCGCCTTGCACAGAGTCAAGGCGAAGGTGCGAGAAAAGTTTGGGCTTGGTCCAAACCTCTGTTAGAGCGGAATCGGGATCGGCAACAATTAGGCTCCTTATCGGAGCAAGTGAGGTCGATATGTCGAATGATGCCCCAGCCATCGACTGGGCGGTTGACGTTAAGCGTTATGTTCCGGCTGCCGATAACGGCGCGATCGCCGGGCTCGTTCGCCACTGTCTTGTATCGCAAAAAACGCGCGAGGCGCCGCTGGTGTCCTTCACCAATCCGGCTGACACGCGCAGCATGCGCGAGAACTTCTGCAAGAAGACTCTCGGCCTGACCGAATCCGATGATGTGCTTGATGCCGCCATCGCCTCGGTCGCCGCACGGATGAGCGACACCACCTCCCGCCACCGGGTCACGGCCTACTACCTGCTCGCCGAACATTTCGGCAAGCTGGAGCAGCTCGCCGCGGCGGCGGCGGCGATCCCACCGGCACCGGTGGTCCCGCCCTTGGCGCCGTGGGCGGCGACCAGGTTTGAGGGCCCCCCTCCGGGCACGGCCTCAAGCGCCGATTTCATGTTTGCGAATGATGCCCCAGCCACCGACTGGGCGGCTGACGTCAGGCGTTATGTTCCGGCTGCCGATAGCGGCGCGATCGCCGGGCTCGTGCGCCACTGTCTTGTATCGCAGAAAACCCGCGAGGCGCCGCTGGTGTCCTTCGCCAATCCGGCTGACACGCGCAGCGTGCGCGAGAACTTCTGCAAGAAGACGCTCGGGCTGACCGATTCTGATGCTGCGCTTGATGCAGCCATCGCCTCGGTCGCCGCACGGATGAGCGACACCACCTCCTGCCACCGGGTCACGGCCTATTACCTGCTCGCCGAACATTTCGGCAAGCTGGAGCAGCTCTCCGCGGCTGCGGCGGCGATCCCACCGGCACCGGCGGTCCCGCCCCTGGCACCGTGGGCGGCGAACATGTTTGACGGCCCCCCTCCGGGCACGTCCATCGGCGGCCCAAGCACCGATCTCAGGTTCGCAGCCATTGTCGGCCTGGGCGGCGGGGCGCTGGCGATGGCGGCAGCGGTTGCCAGTACGGCTGGGGGCTGACGCTTCGATCGCAAACCGTCGTCGGCACCACTGACCGCGCCTGACCGGCCCGGGCGAGGACACGGCGGCGCCGTGCGGGTGGAAATGACGGTCACGTCCGGCTAAACACGGCTCGCAAGAGACCCGCTGACCTTCCGGGTTGACCCAGTGTCACCCCGGAAGGCCCCATTTGTGCGAGCGACCGTGAAACCTTCGCCACCCAAACTGCCCCCCAAGCTCGCCGCCATGAACGACGAGATCAACTTTGCCGCCGAGGCGTGGCTGTGGCTGAAGGCCAATCTTGCCTACCTCACCGGCGCCATCGCGGTGCTGGTGATCGGCGTGATCCTCGCCCGCGTGCTCTCGCGCTGGGCCGATCAGGCGCTGACCGGTTCCGACCGGATCGAGCCGACGGTCGCGAAGTTCCTCAGCAACATCATCAAGTATGCGTTGTGGGTGGTGGTGGCGATCACCGTGCTGACCCAGTTCGGGGTGCAGACCACCAGCATCATCGCGGCGCTGGGCGGGCTCGCGCTCGCGGTCGGTCTCGCGCTGCAGGGCACGCTCAGCAATGTGGCGGCGGGCGTGATGATCCTGATCCAGCGGCCCTTCCGGGTGGGCGAATATGTCACCGCCGGCACGGTCGCGGGCACGGTGCAGGCGATCGGCCTGTTCACCACCGAAGTGCTCCAGCTCGACGGGCTCTATGTAATGGTCCCCAACAACGAGCTGTGGAACAAGCCTGTGGTCAACCATTCGCGCATGCCGACCCGCCGCTTCGAATTGCTGGTGAACATCGCCTACGAGGATGATCTCAAGGCGGCGCGCGCAGCGATGCTCGAACTGGCGAACGGGGATACGCGGGTGCTGAAGGACCCTCCGCCGGTCGCTTTTGTCGCCGCGCTGGCGGAGAATTCGGTGCGCGTCGGCCTGCGCGTATGGTGCAAGACCGGCGATTACCTCGCGCTGTCCTGGTCGCTGAACGAGGCGGTGAAGCTCAGGTTCGATACGCTCGGCATCACTATCCCGACCGGGGTGGCCGCCGCTGGAGCCGCGCCGCCGTCGCCCCCGCCGCGCTAGGCGGGCAGGCCCGCCGTCAGGCCGAGGCGGTCGCGCTGCGCCCAGCGCCACAGCAATCCGCCCGCGGCAAAGAACAGCCCTGTCGCCAGCCCGATCCACACGCCCGTGCCCGCGAGCGGCGTGGAGAAGCCGAGGCCGATGGCGAGCCCGAAGCCCGGCGCCCAGTAGCTGAAGATCGCGATCCACATCGGCACCTGCGTGTCCTGCAGTCCGCGCAGCGCTCCGGCGGCGACCGCCTGGACACCGTCGGCCAGCTGGAAGATCGCCGCCAGCACCAGATATTGCACCGCAAAGGCCACCAGCGCTGCATTGGCGGGCGCGGCGGTATCGACATAGACTTGCAGCAGCACCGTGGGCACCAGCAGCATGGCGAGCGCCGTCGTGCTCATGAAGCCGGTGCCGATCACCAGCGCCACCCAGCCTGCGCGTCCGGCCGCGATGCGGTCTCCTGCCCCCATGTGATAGCCCACCCGGATGGTGGTGGCCTGCGCCGTGCCGAAAGGGATCTGGAAGGCGAGCGCGGCCAGATTGAGCGCGAGCGTATGCGCGGCGAGCTCGGTCTTGCCGATCAGCCCCATCAGCAGCGCCGCACCGCTGAACAGTCCGGCCTCGGCCAGCACGGTCAGCGCAATCGGGGTGCCGATCACCATGATCTGCTTCAGCCGCGTCCATTCCGGCCTCCACCAGCGCCCGAAGATGCGGTAGCGGCGCAAGGTGCGATCGCTCGAAATGACCACGACATAGGCGAGGAGCATGGCAAGCGCGGTGAGCACGCTCGACAGGGCGGAACCCATGAGACCCAGCGCCGGCAAGCCGAGATTGCCGTAGACCAACGCCCAGTTGCCGAGGATATTGGTGCCGAGCGCAAGCAGGGTAATCGCGGTCGCATAGCCGGGCATGCCCAGCGCGGCGACGAAGATGCGGAACACCCCGGCCAGCACCATGGGGATCATCGCAAAGGCCAGCACGGCGAGGAAATCGCCCGCCATGGCCGCCATGGCAGCGCCCTGTCCGCTCAGCAGCAGCAGCGTCTCGCCCGCAAATGCGACGCCCATGCCGACCAGGCCGAACAGCACCGACACCCACATCCCCATCCGCACCGTGCGGCGGATGTCGCGCACCGAATGGAGCTTGCGCCCGCGTTCGGCCGCGATAAGCGGGGCGCAAGCGCCGACGAGCCCGGTCATCGCCCAGACGGTCAGCCCGAAGATCGCGATCGCGAGGCTGGAGGCGGCGAGAGGCTGGTCGCCGAGGCGGGCGATGAAGATGACGTCGACGGCATGAATCAGCATCTGCAGCAGATTGGTCGCAGCCAGCGGCACCGCGAGCGCCAGCGTCGCGCGGATTTCCTGCCCCCAGCCGGGCGTCGAAAGAGGGGTTGCGTGCTGCATGATCGGATCCTGCCCGCCAGCAGGCGAGCCGCCCGCCATAGGGGCAGCCACGGGAGAGGGGAAGGGGGGAACGGGCGCCCGCGCGCGTCAGACTAGAGCGTTTTCCCCACGTTCTGACTCGGCGGGGATTCCCTTGCGGGCGCGGTTCTGATTCATCCTTCTTGC
>Ga0315900_10001548_pt1 | contig 36688 bp, 31 predicted proteins | sample LakEriMetagenome_FD_203521 | JGI IMG/M metagenome (GOLD analysis project Ga0315900, IMG submission 203521) | Freshwater fungal communities from buoy surface, Lake Erie, Ohio, United States - Buoy 12 MA114 | ecosystem: Environmental > Aquatic > Freshwater > Lake > Lake biofilm | place: USA: Lake...
CTCCAGACGCAGCCCCCAGTCGCCTTCCTGGGGTGCATCCAGGACATTGCCCAAATTGACGCCGCGGCCCAGGTCATGGGCGATTTCGCAGGTGCGGGCGCTCACGGCGTGGCAGGCTTGCCGGGCCGGGTCGGCATGGGCGAGGGACAGGAGGGCGGTGGCCGCGATGGCCAGCGCGACGATCAGGCGCGCGGTGCGGGGGATGGGCAGGCGGGGTTGGCGCATGGCGCGAATGCTTGGGTCGGGGCGAGAGCGGGCGGGTCGGCCGGCGCCGCGTCAGCCTGCCAGCGCCCCCCCCGGACAAACCCGCAGGCGCTGTCTGAATCTGGGGTTTCCCCTAGCCGACAGTGTCCTCCGACGAACATTTGTGCGCGTACCCTCCGGCAAGAATTCGGGGGCTCGCCTTGTGCCGGCCCTCGACCGGATAACCACCGGTGCCCGTTTGTTTCGCGAAAAGAACATGGTGATGACCCAGGAGACTTTTCCCCAGCTGCTCGTGCAGCACGCCCGTCAGCGGGGCGACCGCCCCGCCATGCGCGAGAAGGAATACGGCATTTGGCAGACCCTGACCTGGGCCCGCTTGGCGCAGCTGGTGCAGCACATTGCCTGCGGCCTGCACGAGGCGGGCCTGGCCCGGGGTGACCATGTGGTGGTCGTTGGCGCCAACCGCCCGCGCCTGTATGCCACGATGCTGGCCGCCCAGTCGCTGGGCGCGATCCCGGTGCCGCTGTACCAAGATGCCGTCGCGGCGGAATGCGTGTTCCCCATCAACAACGCCGAGGTGCGGTTTGCCTTCGCGGAGGACCAGGAGCAGGTCGATAAGCTGCTGGAGGCGCGCGGTCAATGCCCGCAGCTGGCGCACATCTATTACGACGACCCGCGCGGCCTGCGTAAGTACGACGAGCCGGGCCTGGTGTCGGTCGACGACCTGATCGCCGCCGGCACCGCCTATGCGGCCCAGCATCCGGGTTTCTTCGAGGCCGAGGTGGGCAAGGGCCAGGCCGATGAAGTGGCCTCCATGTTCTTCACTTCCGGCACCACCGGCACCCCCAAGGGCGTGGTGCACACCCACCGCACCCTGCTCGATCGTGCCCAGGCGGGCGCTGAATTCGACCGCCTGACCGATGCCGAGGAAGTGCTGGCCTACATGCCACCGGCCTGGATCGGGCAAAACATCTTCAGCTATGCCCAGTGGCTGGCGTGTGGCTATGTGGTCAATTGCCCCGAGTCGTCGGCCACCGTGATGATCGACCTCAAGGAGATCGGGCCGACCTACTACTTCGCGCCCCCCCGGGTGTTCGAGGGCCTGCTCACGAGCGTGATGATCCGGATGGAAGATGCCGGCGCCCTGAAGCGCAAGATGTTCCATGCCTTCATGGACGTGGCCCGCCGAGTCGGGCCGGCGCTGCGCGATGGCAGGTCCGTGAGCCTCCTGGACCGCCTGCAGTACGCGCTGGGAGACCTGTGCGTGTACGGCCCGCTGCGCAACAACCTGGGCTTTTCGCGGGTGCGGGTGGCCTACACCGCCGGCGAGGCGATCGGCCCCGACCTGTTCACCTTCTACCGCGCCATCGGCGTGAACCTCAAGCAGTTGTATGGTTCCACCGAGACGGCGGTGTTCGTGTGCATGCAGCCCGATCACGAGGTCAAGCCCGACACGGTGGGCGTGCCCTGCCGCGGGGTGGAGATTCAGGTGTCGGAATCCGGTGAGATTCTGGTGCGCTCGCCCGGCCTGCTGCGCGAGTACTACAAGAACCCGGCAGCCACTGCTGAAGTCAAGACTGCCGATGGCTGGTACCGCACCGGCGATGCCGGTTTTCTTGACGCCCAGGGCCATCTGAAGATCATCGATCGTGCCAAGGATGTCGGCCGCGTGGCCGATGGCTCGATGTTCGCGCCCAAGTACATCGAGAACAAGCTCAAGTTCTTCCCGCACATCAAAGAGGCGGTGGCCATTGGCGACCAGCGCGAGAAGGTGTGCGTGATGATCAACATCGACTTTGAAGCCGTGGGCAATTGGTCCGAAAAACGCAACCTCCCGTATGCCGGATATGCCGACCTGGCCGGCAAGCCTGAGGTGTATGACCTGATCCGGGACTGCGTGCAGAAGGTCAACGCCGACCTCGCCAGTGACGAACGCCTGGCCGGCTCGCAGATCCACCGATTCCTGGTGCTGCACAAGGAACTCGACGCTGACGACGGCGAGCTCACGCGCACCAACAAGGTTCGGCGCGGCTTCGTGGCTGAAAGGTATGCCGCGCTGATCGACGCTTTGTATTCGGGCAAGACCGAGCAATTCATCGAGACGCAGGTGAAGTTCGAGGACGGCCGCACCGGGAGCGTGAGTGCGACGCTGCGCATCGCCGATGCCCAGACCTACCCGCCCATGAAAGCTGCGGCCTGAGCGCCCCGACCCCAGGCCCACCCATGAATGCCATGAACGAGACCCTCGATCGCCCCGCGTCCGCCCCTGCCGAAGGGGGCCGCCAGATTGGCGACGTCATCCTCGATGTGCAGAACATCTCGCTGTCTTTTGGCGGGGTGAAGGCGCTGACCGACATTTCCTTCAACGTGCGTGAGCATGAGGTCCGCGCAATCATCGGCCCCAACGGCGCCGGCAAGAGCTCGATGCTCAATTGCATCAACGGCGTCTACCACCCCCAGCAGGGCATCATCACCTTCCGCGGCAAGAGTTTCCGCGACATGAAGAGCCGCGAAGTGGCCGAGATGGGCGTCGCCCGTACTTTTCAGAACCTGGCCTTGTTCAAGGGCATGAGCGTTCTGGACAACATCATGACCGGCCGCAACCTGCACATTCGCAGCAACCTGCTGTTGCAGGCGCTGCGCATCGGCCCGGCCGAGCGTGAAGAGATTGCCCACCGCGAACATGTGGAGCGGATCATCGACTTCCTTGAGATCCAGGCCTTTCGCAAGACGCCGGTGGGGCAGCTGCCCTATGGCCTGCAAAAGCGGGTGGACCTGGGTCGCGCGCTGGCGATGGAGCCGCAGGTGCTGCTGCTCGATGAGCCAATGGCGGGCATGAACGTGGAGGAAAAGCAGGACATGTGCCGCTTCATCCTCGACGTGAACGAAGAGTTTGGCACCACCGTCGTCCTGATCGAGCACGACATGGGCGTGGTGATGGACATTTCCGACCGGGTGGTGGTGCTCGATTACGGCAAGAAAATCGGCGATGGCACGCCGGATGAAGTGCGCAGCAATCCAGAGGTGATCAGCGCCTATCTGGGCACGTCGCACTGAGGGAGACAGAGACATGGGATTCTTCCTGGAAACCCTGCTGGGCGGCCTGATGGCCGGGATGTTGTATTCGCTGGTCGCCCTGGGCTTTGTCCTGATCTTCAAGGCCTCGGGTGTGTTCAATTTCGCGCAGGGCGCGATGGTGCTGTTCGGGGCGCTGGCCATGGCCCGCTTCGCCGAGTGGATCCCGGCCTGGACCGGGATCGAAAGCCGGGTGGTGGCCAACGTGGCGGCCTTCCTGATCGCCGGCGCGATCATGTTCCTGGTGGCCTGGCTGGTCGAGGCGCTGGTGCTGCGACATCTGGTGAACCAGGAAGGCGCCACGCTGCTCATGGCGACCCTGGGCATCACCTATTTCCTCGAGGGTGTGGGGCAGACGATCTTCGGCAGCGATATCTACAAGATTGACATCGGCATGCCCAAGGATCCGGTCATGGCCTTCGAGGGCCTGATCGAGGGCGGTATCCTGCTCAATCAGGAGGATTTGATCGCCGCCGGCATTGCCGCGGGCCTGGTCGCGTTGCTCACGCTGTTCTTCCAGAAAACTGCCACTGGGCGGGCGCTGCGTGCGGTGGCCGACGACCATCAGGCAGCGCAGTCCATTGGCATCCCGCTCAATCGCATCTGGGTGATCGTGTGGTGCGTGGCGGGTGTGGTGGCTCTGGTGGCCGGAATGATCTGGGGCAGCAAGCTGGGCGTTCAGTTCTCTCTGGCCACCGTGGCCCTGCGGGCCCTGCCTGTGATCATCCTGGGCGGCCTGACCTCAGTGCCGGGCGCCATCATCGGCGGCCTGATCATCGGCGTCGGCGAGAAGCTTTCCGAGGTGTATCTCGGCCCGCTGGTGGGTGGCGGCATCGAGATCTGGTTCGCCTATGTGCTGGCGCTGGTGTTCCTGCTGTTCCGGCCGCAGGGGCTGTTCGGCGAGAAAATCATTGATCGCGTGTGAGGGAGTAGAACAAGATGCTTTACCGCGAAAACGGCCAGTTCAAGGCGACGTACCGGGCCGACCTTCAGATCTTCGCGATTGCGCAGGACCGCTGGTTCATCCTGGCGGTCATCGCCTTCGCCTTCCTCGGCATTCCGGTGCTGGTCGATGAATACCTGTTCCGCGCGATCCTGATCCCGTTCGTGATCCTGTCGCTCGCAGCGCTGGGCGTGAACATCCTGGTGGGCTACTGCGGGCAGATTTCGCTCGGCTCTGGCGCCTTCATGGCGGTGGGTGCCTATGCGGCCTACAACACCTTCGTGCGCGTGGAGGGCATGCCGCTGATCGTGGCCCTGCTCTCGGGCGGGTTCTTTGCCACGCTGGTGGGGATGTTCTTCGGTATCCCCAGCCTGCGGGTCAAGGGCCTGTACCTGGCGGTGGCCACGCTGGCGGCGCAGTTCTTCTGCGATTGGGCATTCCTGCGGGTGGGCTGGTTCACCAACAACAACGCCTCGGGCTCGGTGTCGGTGTCCAACCTGCAGGTGTTCGGTCTTCCGATCGAGACGCCGGTGGCGAAGTACCTGTTGTGCCTGTCCATTTTGGTGGTGTTTGCCCTGCTGGCCAAGAACCTGGTGCGCAGCGCCATTGGCCGTGAGTGGATGGCCATTCGCGACATGGACGTGGCCGCGGCGGTGATTGGCATCCGGCCGATGTACGCCAAACTCAGCGCCTTCGCTGTCAGCTCGTTCTTCATCGGCGTGGCCGGCGCGCTGTGGGGCTTCATTCATCTGGGCTCCTGGGAGCCTGCCGCTTTCTCGGTGGACCGGTCCTTTCAGCTGCTGTTCATGGTGATCATCGGTGGCATGGGCTCGATCATGGGCAGCTTCTTCGGCGCCGCGTTCATCGTCGTCCTGCCCATCGTCCTGAATCAGCTGCTGCCGGCGCTGGGCGATCTGGTGGGCGTGACAATCTCCACCGCAGCGGTCTCGCATGCGGAGTTCATGATTTTCGGCGCGCTGATCGTGTGGTTCCTGATCGTCGAGCCGCATGGCCTGGCCAAGCTCTGGTCGGTGGCCAAGCAGAAGTTGCGGCTGTGGCCGTTCCCGCACTGAGACGGTGTTCGTTTCGGATTCGTTTTCCATCCCTCATTTCAACCCTGACAGGAGACACGCCATGAAGCTACGTCAAATCGCCCTCGGAGCCGCCCTCGCGGCCGCCGGCCTGGCCAGTGCCCTGGTCTCGGGCCCCGCAGCGGCCCAGGCCAAGGAACAGTTCTTCCCGGTGCTGGTCTATCGCACCGGCGCCTACGCCCCTAACGGGGTACCGTGGGCTAACGGTTTCGTCGATTACCTCAAGCTGGTGAACGCCCGCGGCGGGATCAACGGCGTGAAGATTTCCTATGAAGAGTGCGAAACCGGCTATGCCACCGACCGTGGCGTCGAGTGCTATGAGCGCCTGAAAGGCAAGAACGGCGGCGCGACGATGTTCCAGCCGCTGTCCACCGGCATCACCTTCGCCCTGACCGAAAAGGCCCCGGCTGACAAGATCCCGCTGATCACCGCCGGCTATGGCCGCAGCGAGTCGCAGGACGGTGGCGTGTTCAAGTGGAACTTCCCGCTCGCGGGCACCTACTGGGTGGCCGGCGACGTGATCATCCAGCACATCGTCAAGAAAGAGGGCGGTGCCGACAAGCTGCGCGGCAAGCACATCGCCCTCGTGTATCACGACAGCCCGTTCGGCAAGGAAGCGATCCCGATCCTGCAGGAGCGCGCCGCAATGCACGGCTTCAAGCTGAGCCTGCTGCCGGTGACCCACCCGGGCGTGGAGCAGAAGTCCACCTGGCTGCAGATTCGCCGCGACCGTCCCGACTACGTGGTGAACTGGGGCTGGGGCGTGATGAACTCCACCCTGCTCAAGGAAGCCCAGGCCACCGGTTATCCGCGTGACAAGATCTATGGCGTGTGGTGGGCCGGCGCTGAGCCGGATGTGAAGGACATCGGCGACGGGGCCAAGGGCTACAACGCCATCACGATGCAGCACGGCGCCGAGCCCAATGCCGCGTTCGTGAAGGAGATCATGGACAAGGTGCACAGCAAGGGCCAGGGCACCGGTCCGAAGGATGAAGTGGGATCCGTGCTGTACGTGCGCGGCGCGATGAGCGCGATGCTGGCCGTCGAGGGCGTGCGCGCCGCGCAGGACCGCTTCGGCAAGGGCAAGGTCATGACCGGCGAACAGGTGCGCTGGGGCCTGGAGAACCTGAACCTCACCCAGGCCAAGCTCGACGGGTTGGGCTTCAAGGGCGTGATGCGGCCGATTTCCACCAGCTGCGCCGACCACATGGGCGCCGCCTGGGCCCGGATCCATACCTGGAACGGCAGCAAGTGGGAGTTCACCAGCGACTGGTACCAGGGAGATGAGGCGATCATCAAGCCGATGGTCAAGGCCGCGGCCGACAAGTACGCAGCCGAGAAGAAGATCCCGCGCCGCACCCCGCAGGACTGCCAGTCCTGATCGGCGCGTCGATCCGCGCCTCGCACCGGTGACGGTGCGAGGCCGGTTCAGCGGCTGCCCTGGGCAGCCGCCAGCCGAAAGGCCGGCACGCCGGCTTTTCGATTGGCAAAGAGATATTTATGAGCGCAACGAACATCGTTCTCAACGTCAACGGTATTGAGGTCATCTATAACCATGTGATCCTCGTGCTCAAGGGCGTGTCCCTGCAGGTGCCTCAAGGCGGCATCGTCGCCATCCTGGGCGGCAACGGCGCGGGCAAGACCACCACGCTGCGGGCGGTGTCCAACCTGCTCAAAGGCGAGCGGGGCGAGGTCACCAAGGGCAGCATCGAGCTGCGGGGCGAGCGCATCGAAAACCTTACGCCGGCCGATCTGGTGCAGCGCGGGGTGGTGCAGGTGATGGAGGGGCGCCACTGCTTTGCCCACCTCACGATCGAGGAAAACCTGCTCACCGGCGCCTACACGCGCAAGGACAAGGGCGAGGTGGCTGCCAACCTCGAGAAGGTCTACAACTATTTCCCGCGCCTGAAGACGCGCCGCACCTCGCAGGCCGCCTACACCTCGGGTGGCGAGCAGCAGATGTGCGCAATCGGACGCGCCCTCATGGCCAATCCCTCGCTGGTGCTGCTGGACGAGCCCTCCATGGGCCTGGCGCCGCAGATCGTGGAGGAGGTGTTCGAGATCGTGAAGGACCTCAACGTCAAGGAAAAGGTGACCTTCCTGCTCGCGGAACAGAACACGAACATGGCGCTGCGTTACGCCAACTACGGCTACATCATGGAAAGTGGCCGCATCGTGATGGACGGTCCAGCCTCCGACCTCGCCAACAACGAGGACGTCAAGGAGTTCTACCTGGGCGTGGGCGGCAATGAGCGCAAGAGCTTCAAGGACGTCAAGAGCTACAAGCGTCGCAAGCGCTGGCTCGCGTGATCGCGGCGGGCACGTGCGAGCGGGCCGCCTGTCGTTGTTTTCGTCATGCCCAGGCAACTTCCCTCGCTCAGCGCGCTGCGCGCCTTTGAGGCAGCAGCGCGCCACCAGAGCTTCACGCGCGCGGCGATTGAGCTCAAGCTCACCCAAACCGCGATCAGCCACCGCATTCGCGAGCTGGAGAGCCAGCTGTCGGTGCAGCTGTTCGTGCGCAAGCAAAACACCACCCACCTGACCGAGGAGGGGCGCACCTACCTGGAGTGCGTGCGTCCGGCGCTAGCCCAGATTGCGGCGGCCACCGAAAGCGTCACCTCGATCCACGACAACCGACTGACCATCGCCTGCCTCAGTGGTTTTGCCGACCGCTGCCTGATGCCGGCGCTACCCCGGTTCCGGCAGGAGAATCCGCAGTTCGAGCTGCGCCTGACGCCGCTGGCCGCCAGCGAGCGGCTTGAGCAGCGGGATTTCGACGTGGCGATCTGGCATGGCCCGGACGAGTGGCCGGGCTTCGACGCCGATCGCGTGAGCGACGAACGGATCTTCCCGGTGTGTGCGCCCCAATTGCTCAAACGCGGCCCGCCGCTGCGGCAGCCGCAGGACCTGCGGCATTACCCGATCGTGCGCACGGTCTCGCCGATCATCACCGACGACTGGCCGGCCTGGCTGCAGCATGCCGGCTGCGACCTTGACGGCTTTGACGAAGAGATTTATTGCGAGAGCCTGTCGTTCTCGCTCAACGCGACGCTGGCCGGCCTGGGCATCGGCATTGGCCGGTCGTTGCTGGTACAGGCGGATCTGGCGGCCGGACGACTGGTGGCGCCGTTTGGCATCGACCTGGTGTCCCATGCCGGCTACCAGGTGCTCAGTCGGCCGGAGCGCTCAATGTTGCCCAAGGTGCGCCTGTTCCGGCAATGGCTGCTCGAGCATCTGTCCGAGCGATGACCGCAGCAGGCATTGCGGCCTGCCCGTTTGAGGCCCGCCCGATGACTCAGTCGGGCTTGATTCCGGCCTTGGCGACGACGTCCTTGTAACGCGCGGCGTCACTGCGAATGCGTTGTGCAAAGGCGGCCGAGGACATGCCGCCAGTTTCGGCACCCGCGTCGGCGAAGCGCTTCTTCACGTCGGGGGCTTCCAGCGTCCGCACCACTTCGGCATGCAGCTTGGCGGCAATGTCGGCCGGCACGCCCTTGGGGGCGAACAGGCCTACCCAGTTGGACGCATCCACCTTCACACCGGCCTCGGTGGCGGTGGCCCAGGCGTTGTTGTAAGAGGTGCGGCGCGCGGTGGTCAGGCCCAGCACCTTGACCCGTCCGGAGGCCACATGCGGCATGACCGCCGGAATGGCCACCACCCCCAGCGGCACTTCGCCGGCGGCCACAGCCGCCACGGCCGGTGCGCCGCCCTTGTAGGGGACGTGCATCAGTTTCACGCCGGCTTCGGAGGCGAACCATTCACCGGCCAGGTGGTTGATGCTGCCATTGCCCGGCGAGGAGAAGGCGTATTTGTTCGGCTCCTTGCGGGCAGCCGCAATCAGCTCGGGCACGTTGTTGAAAGGCGCCTGCGCGTTGGCCACCAGCAGCATCGGTGTGTCGCTGATCATTGTGATCGGCAGGAAGTCGCGGTCCAGGTCATAAGGCACGTTGGGGAACAGCGCCGGGTTGCCCGCGAATTCACCGGTGTGAGCCGCCAGCAGGGTGTAGCCGTCCGGCGCGCTCTTGGCGGCGGCCGTCACGGCGATGAAGCCGTTGCCGCCCGGGCGGTTTTCGACAATGAAGTTCCAGCCCAGACGCTCGGTCATCTTCTGCGTGAGGATGCGGGCGGTCACGTCCACCACGCCTCCGGGGGCGAAGGGCACCAGGACCCGGATCGGCTTGTCGGGAAAGCTGGCGGCCTGGGCCATCGTGGTGCCGGGGGTCACGCCCTGGGCCACCAGGCCGGCGGCGACGGCAGCCTTCAGGATGTCGCGGCGTGAAGTGGCGCTGCGGGTCATGGGGGTCTCCTCATGTGGTGCTGGGGTTTTGATCCGCAGGATGCTCCGCCAGCCTGCCGGCCACGTCAAACGAGAATTTTCGAGGGTGGCCATGAAAAGACTTCATGACCGGGTCATGAGGGTCTTTCATGACCCCCTGAAAACTTCTCGTTTGCGCCGTGTTCCGGGCCGCGCCACCATCGTAGGCATTCACCCACCCGCCCATGCGGATGGCCCCGGGCCGCTGCAAACCCTGCGTTGCCTGCCCCCCTGTCCGCACTGCCCTCGATGAATCCGCCGCCCACCCCCAACGCCCCGCTGTCCAGGCTCACCGCCAGCGATGGGGTGACCCTGGCTTTTCGCGCGCAGGGGTTGGCGCCGGGCCGGCCGGTGCTGGCCTTGGTGCATTCCCTGGCGATGGACCACCGCTTCTGGGATCCGATGGTCCACGCCCTGGCGGGCCGATGCGCCGTGGTGGCCCTCGATGCCCGCGGCCATGGCGGCTCCGGGCGCGCGCCCAGCCCCTTGACCGCGGCACGGATGGCACAGGACCTGCGCGAGGTGATCGACCACCTCGGACTGCCGCCGGTGGTGGTGGGCGGCGCCTCGATGGGCGGCTGCGTGGCCTTGCAATTTGCCGCTGACCATCCGACCCGTACCCTGGGTCTGGCCCTGCTGGACACCACCGCCTGGTACGGCCCGACGGCCGCCGCCGATTGGGAGCAGCGCGCGTGCAAGGCCCGCGACGGAGGGCTGGCCAGCTTGACTGCGTTCCAGCAGACACGCTGGTTCAGCGATGCGTTCCGGCAGGCCCGGCCCGATGTGGTGCAGGCCTGCATGGACTGCTTCCTGGCCAATGACCTGGAGGGCTACATGGCCGCCTGCCGCATGCTTGGTGCCTTCGATGGCCGCAGCCTGCTGGCGCGCATCCGCGTGCCGACCCTGGTGCTGGTGGGCGAGGAAGACCAGGCCGCACCGGTGGCCATGGCCCGCGCGCTGCACGCCGGCATCACGGGCTCCACCCTGGAAGTGGTGCCGGCCACCCGGCACCTGACGCCCCTGGAGGTACCAGGCCTGGTGGCCGACCGCCTGGCCGACCTGTGCGTGAAGGCCGTCTCGGCCCCGCGCGGTACGCCCCGCTACTGAGGCTTCGCGATGACCCCATTCGAATTCCTGTTTCCCTATTCGATGGAGGAGGCCCTGTGCCTGCTCGATACCGACGATCCCGGCGTGCGGCCCGTGGGTGGCGCCACGGCGGTGATGCTGATGATGAAGGCTGGGGTGCTGCGGCCCACCCGGCTGGTGAGCCTGCAGCAGGTGGGTGCTCAGCATGCGCGGGTGGCAGTCAATGCCGCAGGCGAGCTCGAGATCGGTGCGCTGGCCTGCCTGGCCCGTGTCGAGCACGATCCTGTGGTGCGCGCGCGCTGGCCGATGCTGGCGCACGCGATGCAGGGCGTGGCCAATCCGCGGGTGCGCGCGGTGGCCACGCTGGGGGGCAATCTGAGCCATGCCGACCCGCACCTGGACATGCCTCCGGTGCTGGCCGCCCTGGGCGCGCGGGTGGTGCTGGCCAGTCGCCGCGGCACCCGCACCGTGGCGGCGGCCGACCTGTGCACCGGCTATTACGAAACCGTCATCCGACCGGGCGAGCTGCTGGTGCAGGTGATCGTGCCGCCGCAGGCCGGACCGGGCGCGTATTTCAAAATGACCACCCGGGCAGCGCATGACTGGCCGGCCCTGGGGATCGCGGTGGTTCTGCAGATGCAGGGCGAGCAGGTGGCGGCGGCCCGCCTGTTCACCGGTGCAGCCACCGACCGGCCCACCGCCCTGGCGGCGGCGCAGGCGGTGCTGGTGGCCGAGGGGCTGGGCGATGCGGCCCTGGCCCGCGCCGCCGAGGCGGCAGCGGCCGAGGCCCCGGTGATGGCCGATGCCCATGGCTCGGCCGCCTACAAGCGCCAGCTGCTGCGGGTGGGGCTGCAGCGCGCGGTGCGCAACGCGCTGCGGCGCCAGGGGAGCCACGCATGACCACGACGACAAACCCCGCAAGCGCCGAACCCCAGGTCGGCCGGCCGATGGAGCGCCTGGAGGCGCGGGCCAAGGTCACTGGTGCGGCCGACTACACGCACAACCTGCGGCTGCCGCGGATGCTGCATGCCAAGGTGGTGCGCAGCCCGCATGCGCATGCCCGCATCCGCTCGATCGACACCCGGGCCGCGGCCGCCGTGCCCGGTGTGGTGCGGGTGGTGACCGCCCAGGACGTGATGCAGGTGATTCCGGCCCCGTACTACGGCCCGGCTTTCCACGACCAGCCGATTCTGGCCATCGACAAGGTGCGCCATGCCGGCGAGCCGGTGGTGGCGGTGGTGGCCCATGACCCGCATGTGGCCGAGGCTGCCGCCGCCCTGGTGGAGGTGGACTACGAGCCGCTGCCGGCGGTGTTCAACGAGGTGGAGGCCACCACTTCCCCGGTGCGCGTGCACGAGACGCTCAAGCCGGCGGGCACCTTTCCTGACCTCAAGCATCTGGCTGGTCGCAAGGACACCAACGTGGCGCTGGACTTCCGCCTGCGCTATGGCGATGTCGACCAGGCCCTGGCCCAGGCCCACCGGGTGTTCGACCACACCTTCACCACCCAGCAGGTGATGCACGTGCCGCTTGAGCCGATGGTCACGGTGGCCGAGCCGGTGGAGGACCGCATGGTGGTGCACACCGCCTCGCAGAGTCCCTCGTTCGTGCGCATTGAAATCGCCCGCCTGCTGGGATGGCCAGAAAACCGGGTGCAGGTGCGCACCCGTCTGCTGGGGGGCGGCTTCGGTGCCAAGCTGTACATCAAGCTCGAAGCGCTGGCGGTGGCCCTGGCCCTGATCGTGCGGCGGCCGGTGCGCTACGCGCTCACGATGGAAGAACAGTTCTACACCATCACCAAACACGCGACCACCTTCCGCATCCAGACCGGCGTCGATGGCCAGGGCCGCATGACGGCGCGGCGCTGCGAGGTGTGGTGGAACGGCGGCGCCTATGCCGACATCGGCCCGCGGGTGACGCAGAAATCCGGCTTCACCGCCTCGGGCCCCTACGACATCGAGCATGTGAGCATCGATTCGTACCAGATCTACACCAACCTGCCGCCAGCTGGCGCCTTCCGGGGCTTCGGCATCACGCAGCTGGTGTGGGCGTATGAATCGCAGGCCGACCTGATCGCCCGCGAGCTGGGCATCGACCCGGTGGATTTCCGCCGCCGGCAGCTGCTTCGCAACGGCCAGCCCCACGCCACTGGCACGGTGATGAAGGATGCGGCGCTGCATGAAGTGCTCGATCGGGTGACGGCGCGCCTGCATGACGGACGGCCGCTGGATCGCGGCAAGGGCACGCTGCGCCGGGGCCGGGGCATTGGCATCGGCTTCAAGGCGCTGGTGGCGCCCACCACCTCGGTGGCCCACATCACCGCCGGCGGCGATGGCAGCGTAATCCTGCAGATCAGCACGGTGGACATGGGCCAGGGCTCGGACACGGCAATGGCCATGATCGCCGCCGACGTGCTGGGCCTGCGCGCCGAGCAGGTGCGGGTGGTGCGGCCCGACACCGATGTCACGCCTTACGACATGGCCACCCTGGGCTCGCGCTCGACCTTCCACATGGGCCATGCGGTGCGCCTGGCGGCGCAGGACCTGCTGGCCCGCCTGCGCGCGCTGGCCGACGAGGTGGGCGTGCCGTTCCAGGGCATCGGTGATGCGGCCACCGTGCTCAAGAAACGATTCGGCATGCCCGCGGGCACCGTGGTGGGCAGCGGCTCTTTCATTCCGCCCTACCAGTCCCCCGATGCCCAGGGTCGTTCAAGTGAAATCACTCCGAACTGGATGATCGGCGGCACCGGCGTGGAGGTGGAGGTGGACACCGACACCGGCCACTTCCGGGTGCTGCGCATCGAAAACGTGGTGGACTGCGGCACCCCGATCAATCCGAAGGTGGTGCAAAGCCAGATCTCTGGCGCCGCGATCATGCAGCTGGGACTGACCCACCTGGAGAAGATGGAGTTCGATGCGCACGGGCAGCTGCGCAACGCCTCATTTTCCGAATACAAGATCCCCGGCATCCTGGACATTCCCGCCGACTTCGGCTGCGAGGCGGTCGATTCGCAGCAGGCCAACGGCCCCTATGGCGCCAAGGGCCTGGGCGAGAGCGCCTCTTTCGGCGTGGCTTCGGCGGTGGCCGAGGCGATCCATGACGCGGTAGGCGTGCGCATCGCCACCTTGCCGATCACCCCCGAATCCGTGTACCGCGCGCTGGCCCAGGCCCGCGGCGAGCCCCTCGAGGACTGAGGCCTTTCATGAGTACCACCAGCCATCTTGTCCAGTTCCGCCTCAATGGCGAATCCGTCAGCGCCCATGTGGAGCCCTACGAAACCCTGCAGGAGACGCTGAAAAACCGCTTCGATCTGTGCGGCGCGCGCGAAAGCTGCGGGCAGGGCCTGTGCGGCTGCTGCACGGTCGTCGTCAACGGCGAGGCGGTGACCGGTTGCATTTACCCGGCCCTGTATGCCGAGGGTGCCGACGTGGCCACGATCGAGGGGGTCGAGACAGAGGGCCGGCTCGATCCGGTGCAGCAGGCCTTCATCGACTGCGGCGCCTTCCAGTGCGGCTTTTGCACCCCGGGCTTCGTGCTGATGGCGCGTCAGCTGCTCGCGCACAACCCCGACCCGAGCGACCATGAAATCCGGCACTACCTGGCCGGCAACCTGTGCCGCTGCGGCGCCTACCCGGAAATCGTGGAGGCGGTGAAGCTCGCCGCGCGGCGCCAGCGGGGCGAGGTGACGCCATGAACATCCAGGGTGAACAGCGCCTGGCGCTGGCGCGCACCGAGGTCTGGCGCGCCCTCAACGATCCGGCGGTGCTCAAACGCTGCCTGCCGGGCTGCGACACCTTCGAGGCCGATGGCGCCGACGCGTTCCGCGTGGCGATGGTCGCAGCTGTCGGGCCGGTCAAGGCTCGCTTCACGGGCCGCCTGCGCCTGTCGCAGGTGCAGGCGCCCTCTGGCTACACCCTGCAGTTCGAGGGCTCGGGCGGCGTCGCCGGCTTCGGCAGCGGCCAGGCGCGGGTTCAGCTGCAGGACGACGGGCCGGGCCATACCCGACTGGTGTATGACGCGCAGGCCCAGGTGGGGGGGCGCCTCTCGCAGGTGGGCGCCCGCCTGATCGAGGGCGTGACCCGCCGCATGGCCGACGATTTCTTCGCGCGGTTCGCGCGCGAGCTGGCGGGCGAGGGCAGCGGGCCCGATCGCCTGGCGCCAGCGGCGGGGACGGGTGGCACTGCGTCCCGACCTGCCTCGGCAGGGACGGCAGGCACGGCGGGGGCCTCGTCGCCTGCCATGCCCTGGGGCGTGCGCATCGCGACGCTGGCGGCGGTGGTGTCGGTGTCGGCTGCGGTGGTGGCCGTGTCGGCGGCGATCGTGGCTGTCAACGCCTGCCGCTGACGCCTGGCCGCTGGTCTGCGGCCTCAGTGCGCATGGCCGCCGGCAATCGCCTGCAGGGCGGGCAGGTCGATCACCTCGATCGATCCGTAGCCGATCCGGATGATGCCCTGGTCCTGCATCTCGTGGAGCGCGCGGTTGGCGATCTGGCGCGATACGCCGGACAGCCGGCCGATTTCCTCCTGCGAGATCGCCAGTTGCGAGCTGGTGCCAGGGTACAGATCGCGGTTGAACAGGCTGGCCAGGCAGTAGGCCACCTGCGCGGTGGTGTCGTTCAGGCGCAGGCTCTGCACCATCGCGATGAAGTGCCCCAGGCGCGCATTGAGCTGCCCGATCAGCCAGCCTGAAAAGCCGTGGCTTTCCTGCATCAGCCACTGGAAGGTGGACCGGGGCACGAAGGCCACCACACTGTCTCGGATGGCCACTACGTCGTAAGGGCGCGGCTCGCCCTTGATCACCGAGCCCTCACCCACCCAGGCGCCAGCCGGCACGCCGATGAAGCTGGCGCTCTTGCCGCCGGCGGTGATGGTTTCCACCTTGAGCATGCCGTCGACCACGCCGATCCAGTGGGCCGATGGCGCGCCGCGCGCGGCGACCGTGGCGCCCGCATCGAAGCTGCGGCACAGCGTGTCGCGGCGCACGCGCTCGGCCTGCTCGGTCGAGAGCGTTTGCATCCAGGGCGATGCCTCAAGAAAGCGGTGCAGGGCGTCGGACTTCACGGCAACGGGGGCAGGCGGGCGCGGAAGGTGCCGGTGCAAACAGGCCCCAGACCGCAAGGCGCGACAGTGCGCCGCCCCAATTGTGCGCCTTCGGCTTTCCCGCGCCTTTCAAAGGGGCGGGTTTTCCCGAGGGGGGATCCGGCCCAGATTGGTGGCGCGGCGACAGTATCGCGGGCGGGGGCTGGCTAGATTGCAGGCATGAACCCGTCCGCCACCCCCTCTCATTTCGATGACCTCGAGCGCCGCGACCCGGCTGCCCGCGAAGCCGCCCTGATGGCGGCTCTGGCCCGCCAGGTGGCCCATGCCCAGGCCCACAGCCCGGCGCAGGCCGAGCGGCTGCGCGGGGTGGAGGCGGCGTCGCTCACCTCTCGCGAAGCCCTGGCCCGGCTGCCCGTGATCCGCAAGAGCGAATTGCTGCAGGCGCAGGCCGACCAGCGCGCTGCCGGCGGCGGGGATCCCTTCGCCGGCTTCGCCGCCAGTGGCTGGAATGGCCTGCGTTATCCGCGCGGGGCCAAGCGGGTGTTCCAGTCGCCGGGGCCCTTGTACGAGCCGCAGGGGCAGGAGCCCGACACCTGGCGCATGGGGCGGGCCCTGTTCGCCGCTGGCTTTCGGCGGGGCGACCTGATTCACAACAGCTTCAGCTACCACCTCACGCCGGCCGGCGCGATGATGGAAGAAGGCGCCTTCGCGCTGGGCTGCACCGTGTTTCCGGGCGGCATCGGCAATACCGAGCTGCAACTGGCGGCGATGGCCGACCTGCGGCCCCATGGCTATGCCGGCACGCCCAGCTTCCTGAAGATCATGCTGGAGGCCGCCCATGAAAAAGGCCTGGCCCTGCCCTCCCTGCGCAAGGCCTTGTTCAGTGGCGAGGCGTTCCCGCCGTCCTTGCGCGAGTGGTTCCTCGCGCGTGGGGTGGAGGGCTACCAGTGCTATGCCACCGCGGATGTCGGCCTGATCGCCTACGAAACACCGGCGCGCGAGGGCCTGGTGCTCGATGAACAGGTGATCGTCGAGATCGTGCGTCCTGGCACCGGCGACCCGGTACCCGAAGGCGAGGTGGGCGAGGTGGTGGTGACGGTGCTCGATCCGGACTATCCCTTGATCCGTTTCGGCACCGGTGACCTGAGCGCGGTCCTGCCGGGTCGCTGCCCGAGCGGTCGGACCCAGGCCCGCATCAAGGGCTGGATGGGTCGGGCCGACCAGACGACGAAGATCCGCGGCATGTTCGTGCATCCGTCGCAGGTGGCCGACATCGTCAAGCGCCATCCGGGGGTTCAGCGGGCGCGGCTGGTGGTGGAGGGCACCATCGCCGACGAACGGATGGTGCTGCATGCCGAGCACGCGGCGCCGTCCGAGGCCTTGTCGCAGCAGATGGTGGCCACGGTGCGCGAGGTGACCAAGCTGCGCGGCGAAGTGCAGCTCGTGGCGCCGGGCAGCCTGCCGGCAGACGGCAAAGTGATTGATGATCAGCGCAGCTACAAGTAAGCGCTGATCGGGACATTCCTCAGGCGTCTACGCACCCGACGGAACACGCGGTCCGGTACCGCGCCTCGTTTTCCAGCACGTGCTCGTGCAGCAGGGCGCAGGCCTTGTCCACCCGGCGCCTGCGCACGGCTTCAAGCAGCACCTGGTGGCTGCTGATCGCATTGCGGATCGGCGATCGAAACCGAAGCGCCACCAGCTGCGAGCGGATCACGGCATAGCCTGCCCGCAGGTAGGGGTCGCCGCAGTGCACGAAAAACTGATGGTGGAAATCCATGTCGATCTGCGCCAGCGCCTGCAGGTCCTTGGCTTTTTCAGCCTCCCGCATCTCCGACACGCAGGCCTCCAGCCCCGACTCCAGGCCAGCCGGATGCTGCGTCAGCGCCGAGCGCAGCGCCGCCACCTCGATCATGGCGCGGTAATGGCATAACTGCGCCACCTGCGCCGCATCGAGCTGGAACACGAAGGTGCCGCGCTGCGGCTGGATCTCGACCAGGCCCTCGGCCTTGAGGCGCAGCAGCGACTCGCGCACCGGCGTCTTGCTCACACCCAGCCAGGTGGCCAGTTGCACCTCCGACACCTGCTCGCCGAGCTTGAGCTCGCCCCGCACGATCGCTTCGCGCAGGCGGTCACAGACCTTGTCGGTCAGAAGCTGCGGTCGCTCCAGAGGCTGCGGCTCGGACATGCGCCCAAGTATAGGGTTTCCATGGATGAAATATCTGATATGCCAGATACGATGACCGCTCAGGAAAACCCGCATCCATGTCCGATTTCGCTGCCCGCCCTTTCCTCAAGCGCCTGGACGATGGCGTGGTCCGGGTCAATCGCTGGGCCCTGATCCTGCTGGTGGCCGTCATGGCGGTGCTGGTCATCGTGAACGTGATCTCGCGCTATGCCTTCGGCCATTCCTTTTCGTGGGTGGAAGAGGCCACCCGCTACATGATGATCTGGGCGGCCTTCCTGGGCGCGGGGCCGGCCCTGCGGGTGGGCGGTCATATCGCGATCGAATCGCTGGCCCGGTCGCTGCCGTCGGGGGCGGCCCGTCTGCTGCGCGCCGCCATCGTGCTCGTGATGGCCGTCACCCTGCTGGTGCTGATCTGGCTTGGCGTGGATTACGTGGATTTCGCCTGGTACCAGGAGTCGCCGGTGCTGGGCTGGTCCCTGGGCCAGGTGTACCTGGCCCTGCCGGTGGGGCTGACCCTGACCCTGGCCCACCTGGTGGCCGTGGCGCCCCGCTGGATCGGCGAAGGCGCCTTCGAGAAAGTCGCGGGCTTCGATCCGCAGGCACTGTGAGGCGGGCTGCGCGATGACCACCGTCCTCGGCGCCGTGTTCCTGGGTGCACTGGTGCTGGGGGTGCCCATCGCCTTCGCGATGGTGATCGCCGGGTTGGTGGCGGTGTGGCTCAAGGGGCTGCCACCCTTGGTCGTGATGCAGAACCTGTTCAGCGGGCTGGACAGCTTCCCGCTGCTGGCCATCCCGTTCTTCATCCTGGCCGCCGAACTCATGTCGGGCGGCGCGCTCACCGACGTCCTCCTGCGCTTTGCCGCGCGGCTGGTGGGCGCCCGGCGGGGCGGCCTGGGCCACGCCAATATCCTGACGCTGACCTTCTTCTCGGGGATCAGCGGTTCCGCCCTGGCCGATGCCGCGGGGCCGGGTTCGATGATGATCAAGATGATGCGCAAGGCCGGCTATGCCGATGCCTACGCCGCCGCGCTCACGGCCTGCACCGCCATCGTCGGCCCGATCATTCCGCCCTCGATCATCATGATCGTCTACGCGCTCACCGACAACAGCGTGAGCGTGACCGGCCTGTTCCTCGCGGGCGTGGTGCCGGGCCTGATCATCGCCGTCGCCCTGGCCATCGTGAATCACTGGGTGAGCGTGCGCCGGGGCTACCGCTCGCCGCCCGAAATGATCGAGACCGGCTCGGTGCTGGCGCTGTTCCTCAAGGCGCTGCCGGCCCTGATGCTGCCGGTGATCATCCTCGGGGGCATTCACTTCGGGGTGTTCACGCCGACCGAGGCCTCGGCCGCGGCGGTGCTCTATGCGGTGCTGGTGGGCCGGTTCGTCTACCGCACCCTGCGCTGGGACATGCTGCCGGACATCCTCATGCGGACGGCCCTCATGAGCGCGTCGATCCTGTTCATCGTGGCGACCTCCGCCGTCTTTGCCTGGGTGCTCACCGTGGGCCAGATTCCGCAGCAGGTGGCTGGCTGGATCGCGCAGATGGACCTGTCGCAAGGCATGCTGCTGCTGGCGATCAATGTGCTGCTGCTGCTCGTGGGCATCTTCATCGAGCCGCTGCCCGGCGTGATGATCATGGTGCCGATCCTGGCGCCGCTGGCCGATGCCGCCGGGCTCAACCCGCTGCATTTCGCGATTGTCGTCATCGTCAACCTGACCCTGGGCATGGTCACGCCGCCGGTGGGCGGATTGCTGTTCGTGACCTCGGTGGTGTCTGGCGTGCGCATGGGGCCCATGGTGCGAGAGGCCGCGCCGATGCTCGTGGCCCTGCTCGTCGTCCTGGCGCTACTCACGTATGTGCCCGGGCTGTCCACCTGGCTGCCCGCGTCGCTGGGTTACCTCAAGTAGGCGTTGTCCACGAAGCCCCAGCCACCCCTGCAATTCCATCGATTTTCAACCTGGCGTACCGCCATCCCTTTCCCAACCCGCCCACGAGGAGACACCATGAAGATCCGTCGCATGCATTTCCTGGCCGCCGTCGCAGCGGCCGCCGCCTCCTTCGCCGTGCCCGCCATGGCGCAGAAGACGATCAAGTACACCCACTACCAGCCGGGCCGCGCCGATCAACCCAAGCACGCCGCCGCCCTGGCGTTCAAGGACCATGTGGAAAAGGCCACCAACGGCTCGCTGAAGGTCGAGATCTATCCCGCCGGCCAGCTGGGGCCCGCGCAGCAGGTGATGGAAGGCCTGCGCCTGGGCACCGTCGAACTGGCGGTGGTGCATGACGGTGGCATTCCGGGCGTCTACAAGACCTTCAACGTTTTCGGCATGCCGTATCTGTTCAATGACCATGCCCACGCCTACGCGGTGCTGGATGGTCAATTCGGCAAAGACCTCGCGGAAGACATGCGCCGCCGCACCGGCATTCGCCTGGCCGCATTTGCCGACAACGGCATCCGTCACTTCACCAACAGCAAGCGCCCGATCCGCACGCCTGACGACATGAAGGGCCTGAAGATGCGCGTGCAACCCAGCCCGGTGTTCATCAAGCTGGTCGAGTCGCTTGGCGCCAGCCCCACCGCCATCGACTGGGGCGAGCTGCCCGCCGCGCTGGCCCAGGGCACCGCTGACGGCCAGGAAAACGGCGTGACCAACATCATGGCTGCCAGCCTGTACCAGCACCAGAAGCATGTGTCGCTCGGCGGCCATGTGTACAGCCTGCATGCCTACCTGATCAACGATCGCTTCTACAGCGGCCTGTCGGCCGCCGAAAAGCGTGCCGTCGATGAAGGCGTGGCCAAGGCCCAGAAGATCCATCGCGACATGACCCGCGAGCAGGACCTGTCGGCCAAGAAGGTGCTGTCCGAAAAGGGCATGACCGTGACCGAGCTGACCCCGGCCGAGGTCGACCGCTTCCGCCGCGTCGCGCAGCCCGCGGTGAAGGCCTACCTTGATGCCGAGGTGAGCAAGGAGTGGGCCGACAAGCTGCTGGCTGCCGCCAACGCGGCGCGCAAGTAAGCCGCCTGAACGCTGCGCCCACGCCGACCACGCCGTACTTCGCACCCATGACGCCACCGCTTCGCCGTGTCGTTGCCCTGGACGATGGCTATGACGCCTACGACCAGGAGCAGCGCCTGCTGGCCGAGGTGGGCGCGCAGTTTGTGCTCGCCCCGTGCCGGGGCGATGCACAGGCCGCCGCCCGTTCGGTGGTCGATGCCGATGTGGTGCTGGTGCGCGAATCGCCCGTGAATGCCGAGGTGATCGGCGCCATGACCCGCTGCAAGGCGGTGATCCGCTACGGCATCGGCGTGGACAACATCGACCAGGACGCTGCGCGCGCGCGCGGCATCATGGTGGCCAACGTGCCGGACTACGGCACCGACGAGGTCAGCTCCCAGGCGGTCGCCCTGGCGCTGGCCGTGGCTCGCCGCATCCGCCTGCATGATGGCGAGGTGCGGGCGGGTCGCTGGAGCACCGGCGTGCTTCAGCCCATGTACCGCTGGCGAGGCCGCACGCTGGGCCTGGTCGGCTACGGGCGCATCGCCCGCATGACCCATGAGAAGCTGGCCGCCTTCGGCTTCGGCCGGGTGCTGGTGCACGACCCCCGGGCCACGCTGCCGGCCGGTGCCGAGTCCGCCAGCCTCGACGAGGTTTGCCGGCAGGCTGACCTGCTGTCCCTGCATTCGCCCCTCACGCCGGCCACGCGGCACCTGATCGACGCCCGCCGACTGGCACTCATGCGGCCCACCGCGATCCTGGTGAACACCGCCCGTGGCGGCCTGGTCGATCTGCAGGCGCTGGCCGTCGCCCTGCGCAGTGGGCAGATCCTGGGTGCCGGCCTGGACGTCTTCGATCCCGAACCCCCCGACCCGGCGCACCCGTTGTTCGCCCTGGACAATGTCGTCGTCACCAACCACATCGGCTGGTACAGCCAGGAGTCGATGCGAGACCTGCAGCGCAAGGCCGCCGAAGAGGCGGTGCGCGTGCTGCGGGGCGAACCGCCGCTGCATTGGCTCAATCGCGGGTGACCCGCCCGACGGCCCGATGTTCCTTTTTCATTCCTGATCGCCCCTTCATCCCATGACCGACCTCATTGCTGCCTTCAACCAAGTGGCCGTGGCCTCCGTGGCCGACGCCGTCGACAAGATCTGCGGCCATCGCGGCTACCTGGACAGCACGATCAAGCCTCGCATCAACGACAAGCGCATTTGCGGACCGGCGGCCACCGTGCTGGAAGCCGCCACCGATGAATTCGTGCCGCCCCAGCATGCGCTGGACCTGATCGACGAAGCGCCCAAAGGCAGCGTGATCGTCATCTCGATCGAAGGCGGCGAGCCGAACGTGGCCGTCTGGGGCGGCCTGATGACCGCGGGCGCAGTGGCCAACGGCCATGCCGGTGCGGTGCTCGATGGCGGAGTGCGTGACCTCACGGAAATCCGCCGTGACTATGGTTTTCCGATCTATGCGCGGGACGTGAGCCCGGGCACCACGCTGGGCCGCTACCGCACGGTGGCCTCGCAGGTGCCGGTGCGCGTGGGCGGCATCATGGTGCATCCCGGCGACATCATCGTCGGCGATGTGGATGGCGTGGTGGTCGTGCCGAAGGCGCAGGCCGCGCAGGTGCTGGCCATGGCGCAGGAGATCGATGCCCGCGAGCTGGAGCAGGCCCGGCTGATCATCGCCGAGAAATCCCTGCGCAAGGGCCTGGCAAAGTACGGCCGGATCTGACCGTGGCAGCCGCTGCGACTGCGTCCAGCCCGGTGCCGCTGGCGGACCGTGAGATTCTTGCCCTGGGCGAGCCGATGGTGGAATTCAACCAGACCGGCGAGCAGGGCGGGCGCACCTATCTGCAGGGGTTTGGCGGCGACACCTCCAATTTCGCGATTGCTGCCGCCCGTCAGGGGGCCCGGGTGGGCTACCTCAGCGCCCTGGGCGACGATCCCTATGGCCGCAGCCTGCGGGCCCTGTGGGAGGCCGAAGGTGTCTGCCACCGCGACGTGCGCACCGATCCGGCGGCCTTCACGGCGATTTATTTCGTCACCCACGATGCGCAGGGCCATCACTTCTCGTTTTTCCGGGCGGGGTCGGCGGCCAGCCGCATGACGCCAGCGAGCCTGCCGATCGAGCGGATCCGGCAGGCCGGGTGCCTGCATGTGTCGGGCATCTCGCTGGCGATTTCGACCCATGCCTGCGACACGGTCTATGCCGCGGTGGAGGCGGCGCGTGCCGCGGGGGTGCGGGTGTCGTTCGACACCAACCTGCGCCTCAAGCTCTGGCCGCTGGCCCGCGCCCGGGCGGTCATGACCGACCTGATGCGGCTGGCCGATCTCTGCCTGCCCAGTTATGACGACATCACGGCCATCACCGGCCTGACCGATCCCGATGCGATCGTCGACCACTGCCTGGCCCTGGGCGCCCGCGAGGTTGCCCTGAAAATGGGCGCGCAAGGGGCGCTGGTGGCTTCAGGCGGCGAACGCCATCGCCTGCCACCGCAGGCCTGCCGGCCGGTCGATGCCACCGGTGCGGGCGACACCTTCGGCGGCGCTTTCGTCGCCCGCCGCCTGGCCGGTGACGCCCTGCGCGAGGCCGGCCGCTATGCGAGCGTGGCCGCGGCCCTGTCCACCGAAGGCTATGGCGCGGTCGAACCGATCCCGCGACGCGAGCGCGTGCTGCAGGCCTTGGCCTCCTATCCCGCATGAACCCCACGCCCATCTCCTCGACACCTTCATCCCGTGCGGTCCTGGTCACCGGCGGCACCAGTGGCATCGGCCTGGGCATTGCCCGGGCCTTCGCCGCCCAGGGGGATGCCGTGCTGGCCACCGGCGCCACCGATGCCGAAGTCGCCCGCGCGCGTGAAGCCGCCGGCAAGGCCGATTCCACGCCCGCCCACCTGCCCGCGGCAGGGCCGCTGCGCTTCGAGCGCCTGGACGTGCGCGACGACGGCGCAGTGCAGGCACTCGTCGGCGCGATGCCTCGGCTCGATGTGGTTGTCCATTGCGCCGGCGCGATCCGGCGTGGCGCCGAGCATGACCCGCAGGTGTTTGCCGAGACGGTGGACATCAACCTCAATGGCACGATGCGCGTGTGCGCCGCGGCCCGGCCGCTGCTCAAAATGAGTAGGGGCTGCATCGTGACCACGGCCTCGATGCTGAGTTTTTTCGGCGGTGGTCTGGTGCCGGGCTACAGCGCCAGCAAGGGTGGCGTGGCGCAACTGACCAAGAGCCTGGCCGTGGCCTATGCGGCCGACGGCATCCGGGTCAACGCCGTGGCCCCGGGCTGGATCGCCACCCCGCTCACGCAGGCCTTGCAGGATGACCCCGCCCGCAGTGCCGCGATCCTGTCCCGCACGCCGATGGGCCGATGGGGTCGGCCCGAGGATGTCGCCGGCCCGGTGCTGTTCCTGGCCAGCCCGGCTGCGGCATTCGTGACGGGCGTGGTGCTGCCGGTCGACGGCGGTTATCTGGTGGCCTGAAAGCGCCGCTTTCGTGAAAGGACCTCGACCATGATCGTCCAGCATCCTGGCATCCAGAAAGAGATCGCGGTGCAGGCCATCCCCGATGACGAGCGGGTGTGGGTGCCCCAGGCGCCGCAGGTGTGGTTCCGACCCCTGTTGTTCAACACCGTGACCGGGAGCTGGTGCAACCTGCTTCGCGTGCGCAAGAGCGGTGTGTTGTCGCGGCATATCCATCCGTCGTGGGTCACCGGCTTCGTGATCCGCGGCGCCTGGCGCTACCTCGAGCATGACTGGGTGGCGCGGGAGGGCAGCTTCGTCTACGAGCCGCCGGGGGAGATCCACACCCTGGTCGTGGACGAGATGGCTGGCACGCAGGAAATGATCACCCAGTTCAACATCCACGGCGCGATGGTGTATGTCGACGATGCCGGCAACACCACCGGCTACGAGGATGTCTTCACCAAGATCGAGATGTGCCGCCGGCACTATGCGGCCGTGGGCTTGGGCGAAGGCTACGTCGACCAGTTTGTGCGCTGAGTGCGGCGGCCTACGCCGCGTTCCCGGCAGGGGCCACCGAAGCGCCTTCCACCCCATGGCGCGCCAGGGCCTGCGCGATGAATCCGCTGGCCTTCATTTCCTCCACATAAGCCTGCAGGAGCGCCGCGGCCTCGTCGCCGCGCCCGCGCGGACATCCCATCGCCTGCCGGATCACCATGAAGCGGCCAGGCAGCAGGCGTAGCCCGCCGCGCTCGGCAGCGTCGGCCTGCAGCTGCTGCTTCACCCCTGCGGCCACATCGGATCCCGTCGCCAGGAAATGCGCCACCACCGCCGGCGAGGTGGGGGCCCGCTCCAGGGTGGCCGCCCGGATCTCGCGGGTCAGGAACAGGTCATAGGCGCTGCCCTGGCCCACCACGATCCGGATCCCGGCATGGTCGACCTGGTCGTTGCTGGTGAAAGGGGCGTCATCACGGACCAGGTAGCAGCCTTCAATCAGCACATACGGGGCGGTGAAATGGATCCCCTCGCCGCGCTTGGGATCGATCGCGAAAAATCCGATGTCCGCCGCGTCGGCCGTGACCGCCTCCACCGACGCCGCGGCCGTCTCCACCACCACCAGCGACACCGGCACGTTCAGCCGCCGGGCCCATTCGCGCGCCAGGTCGACCGACACGCCGCGCACCTCGCCCGTGGCCGCGTCACGTCGGGCCAGGATGGGGTTGCCCAGGTTGATGGCGGCGCGCAGGGTGCCGGTGGGAGCGAAGGAGGCCGTGGCGGCAGCGGGCAGGATCGTCATGGCAGGTGGCGGCAGCGGCGGCAGTAAAGGCAGTGAAGGGGAACAGACGCAGAAGTGACGAACGAGGCAAGCAAACAGGGCTCAGGCTTGGCCTGGATTCTGCGGTCAGGATACACTGCGCGCCGGGTGCGGACCCAGGTGGGGGCCGCAGGTTCATGCGAAGGTCGGGCCGCCTCGCAGGCTGTGCCGTTGAAAGCGCGCTTGCACCATGAACGACCCCACGCCAATCCAGCTCATTGCCGCCGTCCTCTTCGGGCTGGCCGTCCTGCACACCTTCTCCACCCGGATTTTCGAGCGCCTGGCACAGGCCCAGCCACGGCATGCGGGCCTGTGGCACCTGCTGGGCGAAGTCGAGGTGGTGTTCGGTGTCTGGGCGCTCGTGCTCATGGTGTTCATGTTTGCCATGCTTGGCAAAACGGATGCCACCGCGTATCTGGATTCCCGCAATTTCACCGAGCCGATGTTTGTCTTTGCGATCATGGTGATCGCCGGCACCCGGCCGGTCCTGCAGCTCGCGGGCGCCATGGTGCGCGCCGTTGCGCGCTACCTGCCGCTGCCTTCGGCCATGGCGCTGTACTTCCTGCTGCTGGCGCTGGTGCCGCTTCTGGGCTCGTTCATCACCGAGCCCGCCGCCATGACCCTGGCTGCCCTGATGTTGCGCGATGCGCTGTTTTCGCGCGGGATTTCCGACAAGCTCAAGTACGTCACCCTGGGCGTGCTGTTCGTGAACATCTCGATTGGTGGAACCCTCACCCCATTCGCGGCGCCTCCCGTGCTCATGGTTGCAGCCAAATGGAACTGGGATTTCAGCTTCATGATCACCACCTTCGGCTGGAAGGCTGCGGTAGCGGTCGTGGTCAATGCGGCATCGGCCATGCTGCTGTTCCGGCATGAGCTCGCCGCCCTTGCCCGCGAGGAACGAATCCTCGACACGGCAGCTCCGATCCCCTGGACGGTCACCGCCATGCACCTGCTGTTCCTGGTTGGGGTGGTGGTGTTCGCGCACCATCCGGCAGTCTTCCTCGGGATCTTCCTGTTCTTCATGGGATATGTGACGGCCTATGCCCGCCATCAGGACCGGCTGATCCTGCGCGAGGCGCTGCTCGTGGCGTTCTTCCTGGCGGGTCTGGTGGTGCTCGGAGGCCAGCAGCGGTGGTGGCTGGAGCCGGTGCTCATGAGCATGGATGCCGACATGGTGTATTTCGGTGCCACCGCGCTCACCGCTATCACGGACAACGCCGCCCTCACCTACCTGGGCTCGCTGGTCGAGGGCCTGAGCGATGAATTCAAGGTGGCACTGGTGGCCGGCGCGGTCACCGGCGGTGGCCTGACGGTGATTGCCAATGCGCCCAACCCGGCGGGCGTGGCCATTCTTCGCGGGCATTTCAAGGACCAGACCATCAACCCGCTGGGCCTGCTGATTGGGGCACTGCCACCCACCGCAGTGGCCATCCTGGCGTTCCGGGTCCTGTGAGGCGCTGAGTGAGCCGGCTTCCATGGTCTTGAACAGAACCTGGATTTGCTATTCATCATGGCCGTAATGGGCAAAATGATTGTCTGTAGAAGGGCTTTCCCGCATACTCGCCCACGTCAAATCTTCGGGGCTTTCAATTGCCCGGACAAAGCCGCCTCAAATTCAAACACGGAGCATCCGATGAAGAAATCCTTGCTGGCCCTGGCGGCCCTTTTTGTGATCCAGGGCGCAGCCCACGCGCAGGCGGATCGCTCCGGGCCCTACCTGGGCCTGAGCGCGGCGATGGAGACGATGAAGGTCAAAACGCCCTCTGCCACCGAGGATTTCGGAACTGGCACCAGTTTCATCTTGGACGGCGGCTACGAGTGGGCAGTCGGGCCACGCGGGGCGCTGCTGCTGGGGGGAATCTATGACCTTGACTACGTCCTCCAGGGTGGGTCTGGCAGCCAGGGCACGGTGTTTTCGCGAGACTCTGAAAAGCTCCAGCAGAAGGTCAAGTGGGGCCTGTATGCCGCGCCGGGCCTGTACCTGTCCGACCGTGCGCTGGTGTATTTCAAGCTGCAACACACCAGCATGAAGACCGACCCCGAGGGGGTGCGGTCCGGCGCACCGAATTTTCGTTCGACCGGCTACGGCGTCGGCCTTCGCTATGCGCTGGGCGGCGGTCATCTCCTGACCGCCGAATGGATGTCCCTGCCGTCTTCCAAGGCGAGCTTCAGCGCCTTCAAGGGCGGTGCCGACATCGCGCCCAACCTGTCGTGGTTCTCGATCGGCTGGATGTACAGGTTCTAACCAGCCCCGACCACCGCCTCCCCAAAGAAAAAGCCCCGCCTTGTGAGCGGGGCTGTCTTTTTGCGTTGACTGGTGCCGGTGAGATGAATCGAACACCCGACCTTCTCATTACGAATGAGCTGCTCTACCGACTGAGCTACACCGGCGGTCAAAACCCGAAATTATAGCGATCCGCCGCGATGGCCCAGGCGGGCCAGGCCCGAACGGGGGGCACAGGGCAGGTGGGAGCGGGTGCGCTGCTACGGTGGCCGTCCCCCTCCGACGCGACCGACCGCCATGCACGAGCCGCCTGCCGCCGCCCGGCCCTGCCACTGCCCGCCCGCCGCGGTTCGCGAGACCTCGCAGTGGGCCGATTTCACGCGCTGGGCGGGCCGGGAACTGGGCCGCTGCCTGGACGACGACCGCCTGCAGGCCTGGGCGGTGCAGGACTACCGCGCCTTCTGGCGGCTGTTCCTGCGCTGGTGCGGCCCGCCCGGCCCCTTCGCGGGCGCGGCCGAGCCCGTGTGCGAGGGCGCCTCCTGCGAGAGCGCCCGGTTCTTTCCCGGCCTGCGCCTGAATTACGCCGCCTGCCTGCTGGACGAACGGGTGGCGCCCGACAGCCTGGGCGCCGTGACCGCCTGCGATGCGCAAGGCCGCCGCCGGCGCTGGACGCGGGGCGCCCTGCGCCAGCGGGTGGCCACGCTGGCCGATGCGATGGCACGCCGTGGCCTGGGCCCGGGCGACCGGGTGGCGGCCGTCCTGCGCAATGACGACCTCGCGGTGCAGGTGGCCCTGGCTGTCACCGCCGTGGGCGCCACGCTGTCCACCGCATCGCCCGACATGGGCATTGATGCCCTGGCCGACCGCTTCGAGCCGCTGGCGCCTCGCTGGCTGATCGCGCATGCCGCCGCCCGCGCGCTCGATGCGGAGGCCGACCTGCCGCAGCGGCTGGCCGCCCTGGCCGCGCGACTGCCCTCGGCCCAGGTGCGCGTGTGGCTCGAGGGCGAACCCGCGCCCGGCGCGCCAGACGGCCAGAACCTGGGGCTTGAGACCCTGCTGGCCGAAGGCGAGGCCGAACGGTTCGACTGGCCTCGGTGGCCGTTCAACCATCCGCTGTTCATCCTGTTTTCCTCGGGCACGACGGGCCGTCCCAAGTGCATCGTGCACGGGGCGGGCGGTAGCCTGCTGGAACACCTGAAAGAGCATCGCCTGCACACCGATCTGCGCCCGGGCGACCGGATGTATTTCCACACCAGCTGCAGCTGGATGATGTGGAACTGGCAGCTGTCGGCCCTGGCCAGTGGCGTCGAGATCGTCGCGCGCGACGGACCGGTGCCCGCCACCGATGGACTCTGGCAACTGGTGGCGCAGGAGCGGGTGACGGTGTTCGGCACCAGTCCGGCCTATCTGCGCATGTGCCAGGACGCGGGCCTGCAGCCGCGCCACGCGTTTGACCTGTCGGCCCTGCGCGCGGTCCTGTCCACCGGCGCGATCCTGCATGACGGGCAGTACGCCTGGGTGCGCGAGCAGGTCGGCGATCTGCCGCTGCAGTCGATCAGCGGCGGCACCGACATCCTGGGCTGCTTCGTGCTGGGGCATCCGCACCGCCCGGTCTATCCTGGACAGGCCCAGTGCCGCAGCCTGGCGATGGACGTGCAGGCCTGGCAGGAGGGCCGGGCGGTGCAGGACGGCGTGGCGCAGGTGGGCGAGCTGGTGTGCATCAATCCGTTTCCCTCGCGGCCGCTGGGCTTTCATGGCGACCCGGACGGATCGCGTTTTCATACGGCGTATTTCAGCCGCCATCCGGGGGTCTGGACGCATGGCGACCTGATCGAATTCACCGCGCAGGGCGGCGCACGGCTGCACGGGCGCTGCGACGGCGTGCTCAATGTGCGTGGCATCAAGATCGCGCCAGCGGAGATCTATCGCGTGCTGGAAGATGAGCCGGGCATCCGGCAGGCCCTGGTCGTCCAGCCGCCTGGGCCGCTGCAGGCATCAGCGGCCACCTCGTCGCAGCCCTCGCCACTGCTGTGGGCGCTGCTGGTGCTGCAGGCGGGTGAGCGGCTCGACGATGCACGCATCCGGTCGCTGCGCCGCACGATCGCGCGGCGCCTGTCGGCCGCCCATGTGCCGGATCGCTTCGTGGCCGTCGCCGAATTGCCCATGACCCACAGCGGCAAGCTGTCCGAGGCGGCGGCCGCAGCAGCCCTGGCGGGATGGCCCGTGGCCCAGGCCCAGGCCCTGCGCAATCCGCAGTCACTCAGGGCGTTGACGGCCCTGGCCTGTTCCCTGGAATCGGTACGCCCGGAAGATGCGGCGGTCGCTGCCGGTGGCCCGGGTGGCCCCACGCGGCAGCCCGGCGCCGGCACCGGGCCCATGCTGTCGTCCTCGCCAGCCGCGGTGCTTCAGGCCCTGTGGCAGGAACACCTGGGCCTGCAGGAAGCCCGACCAGACGACCATTTCTTCGACCTCGGCGGCAATTCGCTGCTGGCAGCTCGCATCGCCGGACGCCTGCAGGCGATCACCGGCCGGTGCTTGCCGCTGGCGGCGTTCCTGCGCTCGCCCACCCTGCGGCAGCTGAGCGCCGAGCTGCAGGTCTCGCCGGAGGCCCGGGCCGACGCAACCGACGCAACCGACCAGGCCCTCACGCCCGCGCACAGCGCCAGCCCGCAGGCCGTTCCCCTGCGGGCGGGGCAGGGCGCGCCGGTGTTCCTGGTGCACGGCCTCAGTGGCACCGTGATGGAGTGCTGGCCGCTGGTGACCGCCCTGCGCACGCCACGGCCCCTGTTCGGCCTGCAGGCCTGTGGCCTGGACGGCGAGGCCGCTCCGATGCAGTCGGTGGCGGCGATCGCCGACCATCACCTGCCGGCCCTGCGCGCGCGCCAGCCCCGTGGGCCGTATGCCCTGTGCGGCTTCTCCTTCGGCGGGCTGGTGGCGCTCGAGATGGCCCGGCGCCTGCGCGGGGCGGGTGAAGCGATCGAGCTGCTGTGCCTGCTGGACTCCTATGTGTGCCGGGACCTGCGAGCGCCCTGGGCCACTTTGGCCCGCTGGCGCCAGGGCCTCTCGCGCCTGGCGGGGCTGCCCCCGGCCGACCGGCTCGCCTACTTGCGCCAGCAGGCCACCCGTCTGCAGGCCCGGTGCCTGGGCCAGTCGCGCCAGCAGCCGTCGCTGCGACCGGGCTGGTGGGACGGCATGACGCCGGCGCAGCAGGCCGTCTATGCGGGCCTGGAATCCGCGCTCCAGGCGTTCCGGCCAGAACCCTACGACGGCTCGCCGGTGGTCTACGTGCGCGCCCGCCTGCCGCTGGAGGGCTATGTCGATCCGATGCCGGTCTGGCGCCGCGTGGCGCGCGCCGGGTTGCAGGTGGTGCGCGCCCCGGGCAGCCATCTGGAGCTGGTCGGCGCCAACGGCCGCTTCGTGGCCGGGGTGATCGACCGCGCCCTGGGCGAGACGCCGAGCCGTGATGCCGGCGGGCCTTCGCAGTCGGCCTTCAGGCTGGCCGGTGGTACCCCGTGACCCGCTCGACCTCGTTCTTCGAGCCCAGGATCACCGACACCCGCTGGTGCAGTTGCGTGGGCGCAATGTCCAGGATGCGCTCGCGCCCGTTGGTGGCCGCGCCGCCGGCCTGTTCCACCAGCCAGCCCATGGGATTGGCCTCGTACATCAGGCGCAGCTTGCCGGGCTTGTTCGGCTCGCGCTTGTCCCAGGGGTACATGAAGATGCCGCCGCGCGTGAGGATGCGGTGCACATCGGCCACCATCGAGGCGATCCAGCGCATGTTGAAGTCCTTCCCGCGCGGGCCGTCCTGGCCGGCCAGGCATTCGTCGATGTAGCGGCGCACCGGCGCGTCCCAGTGGCGCATGTTCGACATGTTGATCGCAAACTCCTTGGTGTCCTCGGGAATGCGCACGTTTTCCTGCACCAGCACGAAAGAGCCCTGCTCGCGGTCCAGGGTGAACATCGCCACGCCAGCCCCGACCGTGAGCACCAGGGTGGTTTGCGGGCCGTAGATGCAGTAACCCGCCGCCACCTGCTGCCGCCCTGGCTGCAGAAAGTCGGCCTCGGTCACCTCGGCACCGCCGGTCTCGGGCTTCTTGAGGACGCTGAAGATGGTGCCGATGCTCACATTGACATCGATGTTGGACGAGCCGTCGAGCGGATCGAACAGCAGCAGGTACTCGCCCTGGGGATAGCGGTTCGGCACGCAGTAGATGCTGTCCATCTCCTCGCTGGCCATGGCCGCGAGATGGCCGCCCCATTCATTGGCCTCGATCAGCACCTCATTGGCGATGATGTCCAGCTTCTTCTGGACTTCACCCTGCACGTTCTCGCTCTCGGCCGAACCGAGCACGCCGCCCAGGGCGCCCTTGTTCACCGCATGGCTGATGCTCTTGCAGGCACGCGCCACCACCTCCAGCAGCAGGCGCAGCTGGCCCGGGATGCGGCCGTCTTCGCGTTGCTGCTCGACAAGGTAGCGGGTGAGGGAGATGCGCTGGCTCATGGGTCGGCTCTCGTGGGTCGTGGTGGGCAGGGATGGCGTCAGTCTGCGAGCGCGCGGCTGACCACCTCGCGCACGTCATTGGACAGATCAGGTTTGGCCGCGACCCGGGCAATGGCCTCGCGTGCGGCAGTTCGGTAGGGGTCGGCCAGCTTGCGCCAGCGATCGAGCGCCCGCGCCAGACGCGCGGCCACCTGCGGGTTGATCGCATCGAGCTCGAGCACCCGCTCGCTCCAGAACACATAGCCGGCCGCGTCGGCGCGATGGAACGCGCCGGGGTTGGCATTGCAGTAGCTGAAGATCAGGCTGCGTGCCCGGTTGGGGTTGGCCAGCTGGAAGTCGGGATGCTGCATCAGCTGGCGCACCACCGGCAGCACATGGCCCTGACGGTCGGGGGCGCCGGCCTGCAGGGCAAACCACTTGTCCAGGACCAGCGCCTCGTCCTTGAACAGGGCATGGAACCGCTCGAGCGCCGGGGTGGCCAGGTCATGGCCACAGCCGACCAGTGCCGACAAGGCGTGAAGGCGGTCGGTCATGTTGCCGGCCTCCTTGAAACGCAGGTAGGCCTTGCCAGGCCAGACCGGATCGCCCGAGACCGAGGCGGCCAGGCATAGATGCGTGAGCGCCAGACCTGCCAGGGCCCGTCGGCCGCTGCCGATCGCGTCGGGCCGGTAGGCCCCGTTGTCCTGGTGCGCCTCGATCGCCCATTCCCAGTCGTGGCGCAGGGCCGTGGCCAGTTGCAGGCGCAGGGCCTCGCGCACCGCATGAATGCGTTGCGGGTCGACCTCATCGAGCTGCTCGGCGATGTAGGTTTCAGAGGGCAGGGTGAGCACCAGTTCCTTGAAGGCCGGATCCAGTGCCGGATGGCGCAGCACGCCGCGCATTGCCTCGATGAACGGCGCATCGAGTTCGACCGGGCCGCCCTCGCGCACCGCGCGCAGCGCCCGGTGCAGCGCCAGGCGCTGGGCCGCCTCCCAGCGGTTGAACGGGTCGGCATCATGCGCCAGTAGGAGCAGCAGCTGCGCGTCGGGGTAGGCATGGTCAAGGATGACGGGCGCGCTGAAGCCTCGCAGCAGCGAGGGCACCGGCTCGCCCGCCAGGCCGTCGACGGTGATGGTCGTGGTCGTTTCGGACAGCACCTGCAGGCCCTGGGCGACTTCGCGGCCCTGGGCGTCGAGCAGGCCCCAGCGCACCGGAATCACGAACGGCTCCTTCACCGCCTGGCCCGGCGTCGCCGGGCAGGACTGCGTGAGGGTGAGGCTGTAGCGCCCGCTGGCGGCATCCCAGCGTCCCTCGGCCCGCACGCGCGGCGTCCCCGCCTGGCTGTACCAGCGCTTGAACTGCGGCAGCAGCTGGGCCAGCGACGAGCCGGGGTTGGCATCGGCAATGGCCTGCGCGAAATCGTCGCAGGTGACCGCCTGCCCGTCATGCCGCTGAAAGTACAGCGCCATGCCGCGGCGAAAGCCCTCGCGGCCCAGCGGATCGCCCTCGCCGGCCACCAGGGTCTGCATCATCCGCACCACCTCGGCACCCTTTTCGTAGATGGTGACGGTGTAGAAGTTGTTGATTTCCAGGTACTGGTCGGGCCGCACCGGGTGGGCCATCGGGCCGGCATCCTCCGGGAATTGCGCGGTGCGCAGCACCCGCACATCCTCGATGCGCTTGACGGCGCGGGCCGAAATGCCTGCGGACGCCGCCCCGGCATCGCCGGGACCTTCGCCGGCGAGGTCCTGGCTGAACTCCTGGTCGCGGAAGACGGTCAGGCCCTCCTTGAGCGAGAGCTGGAACCAGTCGCGGCAGGTGACCCGGTTGCCCGTCCAGTTGTGGAAGTACTCATGGCCCACCACGCTCTCGATGTTGGCGTAATCGACGTCGGTGGCGGTCGACTGGCTGGCCAGCACGTACTTCGTGTTGAAGATGTTCAGGCCCTTGTTCTCCATCGCACCCATGTTGAAGTCGCTGGTCGCGACGATCATGAAGCGCTCCAGGTCGAGGGGCAGGCCAAAGCGCGCCTCGTCCCAGGCCACCGAGGCGATGAGGGAGTTCATCGCATGCTCGGTCTTGTCCAGGTCGCCGGGTCGCACGTAGACCTGCAGCAGATGCTCCTGCCCGCTGCGCGCGCGAATGCGCTGCTCGCGCGCCACCAGCGTGCCCGCCACCAGGGCGAACAGGTAGCAGGGCTTGCGGTGCGGATCGACCCACCGGGCGAAGTGGCGGCCATCGTCGAGCGGGCCTTCATCCACGAGGTTGCCGTTGGACAGCAGCACCGGGTAGCGCGCCTTGTCGGCGCGCAGCGTCACGGTGTAGCTGGCCATCACGTCAGGCCGGTCGAGGAAATAGGTGATGCGACGAAAGCCCTCGGCCTCGCACTGGGTGAAGAACGAGTCCTGGCTCAGGTAAAGGCCCATGAGCTTGGTGTTCTTGGCCGGCGCGCAGGTGGTGAAAATCTCCAGCTCGAAGGCCTCGGTGCCCTCGGGCAGGTTCTCCAGCACCAGCTGGCCTTCCTCGATCTTGAACGAGGTGCCCTGGCCGTTGACCAGCACCCTTGCCAAATTGAGTTCCTCGCCGTCGAGCCGCAGCGCCTGCGCCGGCACCGCCGGGTTGCGTCGCAGGCGCATGCGATTGAGCACCCGGGTCTTGGCCGGGTCCAGGTCGAAAGTGAGGTCGACGGTGTCGATCCAGAAGGCCGGGGCCTGGTAGTCGGCCCGGCGGATCACCGGGTTTTGTCCTTCACGCATGGGAGGCTCCTGGGGGAAAGCGGGCGCTCAGACGCCCTGCTTGAGGGACGCTTCGATGAAGGCATCAAGGTCGCCATCGAGCACCTTCTGGGTGTTAGAAATCTCGACGTTGGTGCGCAGGTCCTTGATGCGGCTCTGGTCCAGGACATAACTGCGGATCTGGTGGCCCCAGCCCACGTCGGTCTTGGTGTCCTCGAGTTTCTGCTGTTCTTCCATCCGCTTGCGCATTTCATGGTCGTACAGGCGCGAGCGCAGGCGCTGCCACGCCACGTCGCGGTTGGAGTGCTGGCTGCGGCTGTCCTGGCACTGCACCACGATGCCGGTGGGCACGTGCGTCAGACGCACCGCCGAATCCGTCTTGTTGATGTGCTGGCCGCCGGCGCCGGACGCGCGGAAGGTGTCCACCCGCACGTCGGCGGGGTTGATCTGGATCTCGACTGAATCGTCGATTTCGGGGTACACGAACACGCTGGCGAAGCTCGTGTGACGCCCGCCCGAGGAGTCGAACGGCGACTTGCGCACCAGGCGGTGCACGCCGGTTTCGGTGCGCAGCAGGCCGTAGGCGTACTCGCCCTCGATCTTGATCGTGGCGCTCTTGATGCCGGCCACGTCGCCGGCGGTCTCGTCTTCCACGTTGGCCTTGAAGCCCTTGCGCTCGGCGTATTTCAGGTACTGCCGCAGCAGCATGCTGGCCCAGTCGCAGGCCTCGGTGCCGCCCGCACCGGCCTGGATGTCCAGGAAGGCGTTCATCGGGTCGGCCGGCTTGTCGAACATGCGCCGGAATTCGAGGGCCTCGACCGACTGGCGCAGGCGCGCCGCGTCCTCTTCGAGCGTGTGCAGGCCGGCCTCATCGCCGTCGCCCTTGCTCATGTCGTAAAGCTCGAGGTTGTCGGCCAGGTCCCGCTCGAGCGAGCCGATCGTGACCACGATCGCGTCGAGCTGCTTTTTTTCCTTGCCCAGTTCCTGGGCCTTTTTCGGGTCGTTCCAGACGCCCGGATCTTCCAGCGATGCGTTGACCGTTCTCAGTCGTTCAGCCTTGGCATCGTAGTCAAAGATACCTCCGGAGGTCCGCGGTGCGGGCCTGAAGGTCCAGCAGGGAGCTGCCGATGGCGTTGATGCGTTCTGCGTCCATGGGGAAAGTGTCCTGTCAAAGCCCGCGATTTTCGCACGGACCCTGGCGCCGCCCGGCGCGGGCGCTGCATCGGCCTGGCGGCCGGTTCAGCGCATGCCCGCCAGGCGGGCCTGGGCCGACGGATGGCCGCTGCTGGCCGAGCGCTCGAACCACTGCAGGGCCGCCTGCCGGTCGGCCGAGGGCACGGTGACCCCTTCCAGGTAGGCCACCCCCAGGAAGTAGCCCATTTCGCTGCGCCCCTGGCGCACGCCGGTCTCGGTGGCCTTGCCCGAGCGGCGGATGATGGCCGGGATATCGCCCTGGCCCAGCGCGTAGGCCTGCATCTGTTCCACCGTGGACGCGAAAAACCGGTCCCGGACGGCCTGGGCCGTCGGCCGGTCGGCCTC
>Ga0315900_10001549_pt1 | contig 36687 bp, 24 predicted proteins | sample LakEriMetagenome_FD_203521 | JGI IMG/M metagenome (GOLD analysis project Ga0315900, IMG submission 203521) | Freshwater fungal communities from buoy surface, Lake Erie, Ohio, United States - Buoy 12 MA114 | ecosystem: Environmental > Aquatic > Freshwater > Lake > Lake biofilm | place: USA: Lake...
TTTAAAATACCTCTTATTATAAAGATATCAGACATATTTGCTATAGACTTTAATTCATCTTCTGAAGTATTTATAAAATCTATAACCTTTCCATTATCTTTATAACTTGGCCTTATCCAGAATACTTTATCAATATCAAAGTCAGCACCTGTCTTTTTAACAAATTCTTTTGGAGTAATTATTCCGTAGAATGTTTCAGGTAAAAACTTACGTATGATAGCAAAATCTATAGAGTTCGGACCTTGAGTAGGAATACGATAACCAATGTGTATTAATCCCTTTTCATTTTCTTTTCTCCAAACTTCATTATCAATGGCTTGATTTAATCTTTCTCTTGTATTAATTTTATTACCATCTGGATGTGTTAAATTAAGTAAAGAATAGTATTCTTTTGAAAACCCTATCATTACTTCCATAGGTTTTGTTCTTACAAACTTACCATCTACAAACTCAGGTTCATAGAATTTAAGAGGATTTTCAGGATCTTCCATACCTACAGCAGAAACCATAACTAATTGATCTCCAGGTACTTCAATCCTTCTTAGTTCTCTATCAACCATACCTGAAATAAGATTTCTAATGTCTTGAACATTAAGGTTTATTTCAAGAGGGTATTCAAATGATTTAGTTACACTGTCATATTTAATTGACTCTTTAATAGCATCACTCATATCTCTGCTATTAAATTGTTCTAAGATAGTATCTATAAAAGGTTTGATATCCTGAATTTTTATCTGTCCATTTTCCTCAATTATTCCAAATTTTGAGTATAATTTTTTAGTTTGTACTTCTTTGATATATTCAAGAGTATCTACATAGTTATTTTTTAAATCTTTAAACTTGTCAAGAGTCTCACCTTTATCAAAAAGATTAGTCATGAAAAGTTTTCTTAACTGAGTACCCCAGTTACTTTTTGTTTTCTTTTCTGAAGAAGGAGGAATTTGTTCTTTAAGGTAGAGAGAAAATAAATTCTGATTACCTTTTTTATCCAGTGAAAACTCTATTCCATTTTTTGTAAATTCTGCAAGCTCTTCATTAAATACTTTACTTCCTGATTCATGTGTAAAATAAGCAATACCTTCTCTTATTAAATCATCACTATAATTATCTAAAGGAGTACCTTCTATCACAGAAGGTATCATAGGTGCTAATGAAAATTTATGTACAATAGGTCTTCCTTTTTTATCAACTCCTGCATACTGAGCTTTAATTACTGGAAATACTACTACAGGTTCATCTTTAAATGCTGCTAAAATATTATTTTCAAGATTAGAAACAGTTAAACCTTTTCTCTTTTTCCAGGCAACTACTTCCCTTACGTAGTTTATTTCATCTATATTTAACCAAGTACCAGTTCTTTTTCTAAATTGTCTATATGCATCGAAAGTTATTCTACCCTGACCATCAGCAGGATTAAATTTATCATATGCATTAATTTTTTCATTTTGACCAAGTACTTTTCTCCAAGTAAGTTTTAAAGACTCTGATATTTTACCAACAGGATCTTTTACAACTTTTGAAGTATAGTTAATTAAATCCACTTCCTTAGAACCATTTAAAGCATAGCTCATAGTCCTATTTTGAGTTGCTTCAAGGTCTTCTTTTATATAATTTGAAGTAGATAGAGTAATACCAGTAGATATTGCTGTCTTAGCTCTTTTATGGTAAGCCTTGTAATATTTAGGATGTCCTGCTATAAGTTTACTATATTCTACGTTAAGAACAAAGTCATTTAATATGAAAGCTCTTATTAATTCTACATAACTTACTTTACCATTATCAATATCATTCAATAAATCATTATTAAGATATTCTCTGAAATTAGATTCATTAATACCATTCTCTGCTGCAAATCTTATAAATTCAGCAGTTTCTCTATTAAAATATTTTGAAACAGCATTATAAACTTCATTTTTTGAAAGACCTTTCTCTTCAGTTATATCTTTCATAATACCAAATCCTTCTTCTAATTCGGATTGGTAAATGTCATAAAAGTAACTTGAAATTATATTTGATTTTAAATTTCTATAGGTAGAGTTAAATAATAAAGAAAAGTTAAATGGTAATTTTGAAACAGGTATTTCTTTTACCTGACCATTCTCTTCATATTTGTGTATATATGAATCAAGTTTGTAAAAATAAGAAGAAGCAGAAGCTTCTGTTCTCATAATATCAATAACTCCATGTGTAAATAAGTTATTAATATCCATTATCATCTTCTGACGAACAGTAAGAGAAGTTGTTTGTTTTTTAATATCTTTACCATCAAAGTCATTCTTTAAACCATTATAGTCACCCCAAGTAAGGTTATTTCTTGTTTTACCTTTAACTTGGTCATCCACTACTATTCTATATCCATTTTTATCAAATAAACTGTTGATAATCAATGACTTAGTTAAATGAGAAAACTCAGGTCTCTCAACTAATTTATCAAATGTTACTGCATTTTTTATTCTGTTAAATACAGTAAATAGATAAGAAGGGTTCATTAAGGCATACTTCTTAGAACCTTCTGCTGTAAGATAAGTTAAAGAAGTTGAGTCTGGATTGTATTTTTCTTCTATTTCAAGAAGACTTCTTATAAATGAAGCTTGAGATGATTTAGTTAAAGAGCTAATTTTCATAAGATCTCTAACGGGATCATATAGTTTTTCTTTCTTATTTAATCTACCTTTTATACCAAGAAGAGAATTGTTTACTATATCTGATTTTTTAGTAAGATATGATTCTAAATCTCCTGAGTTAAGAGTATTTTCACTAAATTCAATACCTAAAAAATATACTATATCAAGAAATAAATCTCTTCTTTCAGAAGGAGAACCTTGAAATGTAGAGAATTTATCTATTAATTTTATAAGATTTGCAGACACAAACTTTCTTCCGTCATCACCAATTTGTGTAAATTCTGATTTTGGTAAAGAAATAAAATTGTCATAGAATTTTTTCTTTACAAATTCAATACCTTGTTTTGTTTCTTCAGCAAAGAAAGACTTTAAAATAGGTTTTGCATCTTCTCCATCTGGAGTAAACTTAGAAATAGTTGAGTCAAAAACTCCTACATAACTTCTTTTAAAATCTCTTTCAAAAGATGCAAGTAATTGAGTTTTATATACAGATCTTGGTTTATTTATTGCAAGTCTTTCTATTAAAAGAGATAACTCAGGTAAAAGTTTTTGATTAGCTGGATCTTGCATTTTCTCAAGCATTTCATCAAAGTCAAGACTGTCTGCAAGAATAAATCCAAGAGTATTTACAAAATTTGTAAAGTTTACAGGAGTATAAAAACCATACTCATTTCTTTTAAGTACAACTTTACCATCTTCAATTACTGGTAAACCTTTTTCATTTAACTCTACCTTAGATAGAGTTCTTATTAAAGCTTTTGATTCTTTACTTATTGTCTGTATAAGACTTTTTTGTTCAAAGTCTCCTACTCTGTTATCTACAGCTTCTTTTTCATCTTCTTCAAGTTCATCTATTTCTTCTTCTGAAATAGAGTCGTCATCATTTAAGTCAGTTATGGTAATTTTTTTATTTATAGTATTTACCCATTCTTTAAATACAACTTCAAAATTTTGTCTATCTTCTATAAATAATTTTGACATTATATTAGCAGAAGTAGAATATACACTTTCAGGGTCTGCGTAATAAAGAGGTTTGATATACTCATTAACATCGTTTATTAAAGAATCTGTTACATATTCTTTAATATCATTAAAGGTTTTAACTGCATTACTTTCAACTAATTCGTTGAAGTATTTATTATTTAATTCTAAATATTGACCAAGTATAGTATCAAAATGATTAAATACTATGTTTACTTCTTCAGTATTAAGGATTACTCTTCCATTATTAGATATAGAAGAATTTAAATCTCCCCAAATAGCATTACTTTTACTAAAATCGTAACTTTCAAGATTACCTGTATAAAGGTCTTTGAATAATTTATCAGGATCTATAGTTCTATATCCAAATAATTCACGGATAATATCCCATATTCTTTGGAATATATTCTTTCTAAAAGTAGGTGCTGGTTCAGTACCATTTGATTGAGCATACTCCATAAATCTATCAGCTAACCATTCTTCTACTTCTTTATCATTAGAGTTTTTTAACTCTTCTACATTTTCTTTTGTTTCTTTGTATAGAGCAAGTTTTTCAGACTTAGTAAGAAATAATTGAGTAAAGTTATGCCATGCTTCATGGTATGCTGTACCAGAAGCTGCTGCATTATATAGATAAGTACCATCAGTGGTAAACTTACCCCAAGCATTACTATTTATAACATTACTTACGACTTTTAATACAACAGGATAATCTTTAAAAGTATCTTTAAACCATTGAATTTCAGGAGTTTGTATAGTTTCATATTTACCTTCTCTTATTTGACGAAGAAGGTCATATTTATTATCAAAGTCTTCTCCAGACTTATCTGTATCTTTTTTATTGATCTTTGATAAATCTACGAAATTTTTAGTTTTATCTACCTTACCATTTCCTGCATCTGTAACAGATGCTATTTCATATTCTTTAACAAGAGATGTACCTTCAGTAGCTAACCACTCTGAAAACTCATCATCTGTTTTAAAGAATAATTCAGTTCCGTCTTTTAATTTAAGTCTATATGAACAAATCATTTACAAATTTTTTCTGTTATAATATTTTGATTTTCAAGATATTGCACAACTCTGTTAAATATATCTCCAGGTAATCTTTTCTTAATAGGTTCTTCACCTAACAATAATTCAAAAGATAACTTGTTACTATGCAAAGATAAAGTTCTTTTTTTACCTTTTAAAGGTATAATTCTTATTTTTGAATTTTCCAGAAATAATCTTGAATAAGCAACTTTAGAAGATTCAATCTTACCATCTTTTAAATGATATACTTCGAATGGATAAAGATCTTTTATAAGCTTTGCTCTAAAGTTAAGTGTCCATTTATCTGCATTTTGATTATTGAAAAATATGGTGTCATCTATCAATTCAACTTTTGCAGGTAAGATATTACTGAGACTTTTTATTATTCTGTTCCTTATAATATCTTTCATTACTTCACCTTTAGCATTCTTTCTTGCTTCTATATACTCAGGAAATGCTTCAAAATCTATTTTCTGACCAAATAAACCGAGTATGTCAAAAATTTGACCTTCATATTTTAAACCATCTTTTAAAAGATTAACGTAAAGAGGAATCTTTGCAAAAGCCAGATTTATTTCTGGAATAGCCACTCCTTTACCTGCTACTGTTATATAATCATATGCAAGTGAGAAATTGTTATTTGTTTCTTTTAAAAGATCATATGTATTTTCAGCATCTTCTGGTAAACGCATTTCCCAACCTCCATCAGATAATGAAGGGTTGATTAACTCAAGAGAAGGTTTACTTGAAAGAGCTTGAAATATTAATTGTCTTTTTTGTTTAATCTCTTCAGAGGTTTTATCTGAAGGTAAGAAAAATGAAACTAAAGCTCCTTTGTCTGAAGTAGTTTCTTTTAAACTTTTATCTACATATATAGGAGTACCATTTTTATCAGTTATAAAAATAACCAACCCTTTTCTTTCTCCGTCATAATTATAAGTACCCTTTTCAAATTTAGGACCGCTATATGAAGCTGAGTTGTAATGTTTCCAAAAATTTGGATCATCTTTAAATATCATAAATTTATAGTTTTCAGTTAATTCATTTCTGAAAACAAGTCTTATAAATTCTGAAGTAAAAAATGAGTAATCTTCAATAGGAAGACCGTCTATAGGTTTTCCATTTATGTCTGGTTCTCCTTTTTCATTTACTCTGAAATTACTATTTTTTAAATTAAGAATAGTAAGATCTGTAGATTTAGCTCCTTCAAAATGATAAGGGATAGCAATATCATCTTTAATAGTAGTAAGCTGTATCCTGTTAGTATTTGTTACAGGAATTAAATCTTCTTTTCTTGGAGGGCTTACCTTTTTACTTTCTTCAACACTTTCAAAACTTTCTGGTTCTTCAGGCTGTCCTTCATCTTGGGTTTCTGTTTCATCTTGAGTTTCTTTTATTAAATTTAATAAATCATTTTCTTCTACTGCTAAAAGTAGTTCATCTATATCTAATCCAAATACATCTTGGAAATCATCTTTAAGATTTAACAATCTTTTTTGAGGAAGGTTATCTTTAATAAGTTCATCAAGCTTCTTGTTAGAAATACCTTTTGGATAAGCTTCTATATTTCTTTTAATAAGATCTATAACCTCATCTTCTTCTAATCTATATCCTTCAGAAATCAATTCTTCAAGAAAACCATCTGTAACAAATGTATCAAGATTATATCCATCTTTACTAAACCAAACAGAAGTTTCTGAAACGTCTGTGAGGTCTTTCATAAATGTAGGTTTAAATCTAACTCCCTTTATTGCACGTAGAATAAAAGTATCAATATCTAAACCTTCTGCTTCAGAGTTCATTCCATCCTGAAGCATGTAATAGTAATCAGAGAAATAAGTCTTTGCTTCGTTTCTCTTTTCTTCTGATAACAAAGAATTCCACCAAGTATTAAACCATGAACTTACTTTTTTACTGAATTTCTCACTATATCTTGATGTTTCTTTTCTGGAAGTTACTAATCTCCCAGATTTATTATAAAATTCCCATTTAAAAGAATCTCTTATCCAGTAAGCACTTATAGAAGGAGTTACCTTAAATATCAAACCTGATTCTGGTAAAGTTAATTTTTCAACGGGTTCTTTTTCAACAGGTTGTTTTGGAGTTTCATACTTTTGAGCAGCTATTTCAGCTATTCTCTTTGTATATTCTTCTTCAACTTCTTTTATCTTAGCTTTTAATTCTTTAATTCTATCTTTTAACTGTTGAATATCATCATCTGTAAGAGGTTCATTGTTTTCCTTCTTTTTTCTTATTGCTCCTAATATACCAAGTCCAAATAAACCAAGTCCAAGCTTTGTCTCTGGACTTTTTTCAGGAATTGCAATTTCAACTTTACTACCTTCTCCTTCCTTCTGACCAAATAAAGTAGCTACTTTTCTTACCTTTTGATAAGTAGATTTAGTACCATCTTTAAAATCTTCTATAACTTCTCCTACACTTTCAAAGAAACCTTTATCTTCTTTATCATTGAAGTTATACTGATCTTTAATAATAACTTTTCCATCTTTCTTTTCAAAGTTAAATCTACCCAGAGTTCTTTTTACAATATTTTCATCAGAAGTATTAAATATTTCATCTCCTTCTTTTTCTGAAGTTTTCTGACGAACTCCTGTAGCTCCTGAAGGATAATCAGTATAATCTACATAATTTCTACCTTTACTTTCAGCAGTCTTAACAAGTTTATCTATGAAAGAAAGATTACTTTCACTAAAGCTTTTCTCGGTTAATCTACCTTCTCCTCCAGTAAGACCTATTATAAATTGAGTTTTTTCTCTGGAAACAATATTATTTCTTGCAAGAAAGTCAGATACTGGAGTAGCAGTAGTATAGAAAAGGCTTGTTAAAAGTAATATACCAACTATCTTTTTTATGATAGCTTTAAACTTATCTAGTAAAGATTTTTCACCTTTTAAATCAGAAGGTTTACCAATAAGTTCTTCTTTTACAGCTTCTGCTACAAATTCTTCTTTAGTTTGCCCAGTATTATTTTCTTGAAATACTTCTTCTACTACTTCTTTTTCTTCATTTTCAAGAGTTTCAGTAATTGAAGTAACTGCTTCCTGAACCTGTTCTTTTTCTTCTTTAGTCTCCTTTACTTCAAGTTCTTCAAGAAGTTTTTCTGCTTCAGATAATTCTTCATTTAATTTCTTAAGAATATCATCTCTTTCAATTTCAAGAGCTTCTTGTTCAGTTAATTCTGGTTTAGATTCAGTTTTTTCTAAAGCAGCTAATTCTGTATCATATTTAGCATTGATATCATCAATAGCTTTATTTTTTTTATTTACACTATTACTTCCTTCAGTTTTAAAATTTTCTCCAACTCCCTTCCAAGCAGCATTAATATATTCACTATTTGTAAGAGTGTTATCTTTACTTATTCTATCTGCTGCTTTCCAAGATTCACCTCCTCCTTCTCCAAATAAATTACCTTTTGAACCAATAAATAAAGTTCTGCTTCCATCTTTATTTGTAACAATCTTTAATCTTATTTTTTCATCTTCATTATCAATATCATCACCTTCAAATATTTCTTCTGAAACAGCTATTCTGTAATCTTCTCCTTTTAATTCTTCTTGTCTTCTTCTTTCTATATCAGCTTTTTTATCTAAATCATTTACTACTGGTTGAACTGGAGTAAATACAGGATCTGAATCTTTAGATAATTCTTCTTCTAATTTTTGTGTTTCTTCAATTACTACTTCAGCAGGAACTTCAACTTCTTCCTCTTGAGTTTCTATTTCGTAATTAGGAAATTCTGAAAGTATTTCATTTTTAGAAGCTTCTATAGTCCCTAATTCAGGTTTGAACTCAAGTCTGTTAGCAGCAATTTGATCAAAATATTCTTCAATTAAAGCTGCTACTTCAGGATCAGAAGCAAATTCTTCTGCATTATTGATTACTTCTTTTTCAACAGCAGTATCATATGTACCTTTTTCTTTTGCTAATTCTATTTCTTTTTTTAATTGATTTATACGTACTACTTTACCAAAATGAAACTTTCTTCTTTCTTCTGCATATTTTCTTTCTTCTTCATTAAATTCTACAGATTTTTCGTCTTCATTTATTTCACTTTTATCAAATACTTGAGTCATTATTTGATAAAGCTTGTCAACACTTACGTTATTATTTTCTACAACTCCTTTTTCTGAAAGTAATTTTTGATAAAGATCAATTTTTTTAGCTCTTACTCTTTGACCATTTATTTCTTCAATTTCAGGTATGTAGGTTTCATCTCTTTTAATCCTTGTATAAAATCTTTTTTCAGCAGTAGTTAAATTTTCTCTAACTCCTTCAGTTTCAGCAAGTTCTTCCTGAACATTTTTATGTTCTTCCAGAAACTTCTTCCAATTCATAGGGTTTGCTATGAAGTCAAGATTTTCAAAAACTTTAGCTTCATCTTCTGAAAGTCTTGTTATATCAATTATCTTTTCAAAAGATTCTGAAGCTGTTTCTAAAGAAACAGGTCTTCCATATGAATTAAGAAAAGCTTTATATAAAGCTGGAGTAAGACCTCTCTCACTAAGTATTTCAAGAAATCTTAATCTCTTGGAAATGTTTTTATCAGGAGCTATTTTATTTTGTTCAGAAAGAGCTTTTATTTCTTTTTCTAAATTATCCTTTTTATATAGTAATTCAAAATCAGAAAAAGGAATTTGCCCTAACTCAGGAAATGATGATATTTCATTTCTTAAAGAAGAAACTCTTTGCTTAATTCTGTTTGCAGAATCTTGCATAAATACAACATGCCATTTAGCTTCTTCATAAGATTTTGTATTTGCAAATCCTGTATTAGAGTAATCAGTTGGATATTTATAATCCAGTTCTTCTTTAATATTCTTAATTGTATTTGCTCTCTCTTTTACTTCAGAAATTGAACTGATTAAGTCTTTTTTATCTATGTCAGGATATGCTTCTTTAAATTCTTCTTCAGAAAGATTTTTAACATTTTCTTCAAGGTTATCAAAGAGACTATCTAACTTATTTGTTTCAATACCTGCTCTTACAAGTGAACGAAGAGTTTCATCTTTAATGTCATAAAAGTCTTTTTTTGAACCTGACTTAGCAGCATCATACATTGCATTTGCTAATGAAACTTGTTTTGATAAGTTAGTTTTATCATTAAAAGTAAAGAATTCATTAAGTTTATCTACTCTATCTTGAAGATTTGTTTTTCTCTGAACTCTTTGATCTTTAGTAGTGCCTATTCTATTTATAGCCCACATAGAGCCACCTTGTATTGGTCCAGCAATACTACCTGTTAAAAATCCTGCAAGGAAAGTATCTAAACCTTCCTGAGACATTTGAGATTTTAAACCATCCTTTATAGAAGCGTAAACTGATTTTGAATTTGGATCAAAATAGTTTGAAGTATACCAGGATTTTACAGCGTTATTAGATGAAGATTGTAAGTTTTCCTGAATAGCTTCAGTTATATTATTTTTAAAATAAGTTAATGGAGCAGTTTTAGCTATTGCTTTTGCAGATCTGAAGTTAAATCCTTTTGAGAAATAACCTTTACTATCATTTAGAATATCACCTGCTTCTCCTATATATCTATTAACTCCTTTAAACCCTCTAAGAAGATTATCAAACATGATTCTGTTTGAAGCACCTATTATAATAGAATTGGAAATGAAGTTTGCATTCATAGCTTCATCTGAAATTTTCTCAAATTTCTCCATCTCCTGAGCAGATGGTTCTCTATTATTTCTTGCTAAATAATCCTCATACAACTGTTGTTTTACTTCTTCTTTAGTTCCTGAAGCTTCTGCTCTTGCTTCAGTAAATACAGCATTTGCTTCTCTAAGGTCTCTATAGAATGAACCAAATCCTCTACCAGTTACCTGTAATAAATTTTCACCTTGTTTTGCACCTTTTGCTGCAAACTGTATGGTATTGGTAAAAGGTAAGAATTCGGCACCTTTTGCTGCCATTCTTTGATATATATTTCTTGCTGTATTTACATCAAGTATAGTATTATTTACTTTATTAATTTCACGTATTGTATTACCCAGTCTTCTGCTCATTACAGAAGCTGCTTTAGAAAATAATTGAGCAGTTCTTGCAGACTGTAAAGGAGTTAAAGCTCCAGCACTTGCAACATTTACAGCAGTAAGTACAGCTTCTTCAAACAGGATTTCTCCTGCCATACCTAATGTAAAACCTGTTTGACCTATTATATTTGAAAACTTAGACCAATTGAATGTAGAGTTTCTATCTTGTTCTGTCATGAATATGGGGTTCTTATTCATGATTTCATCCATTCTTTTATTTACTTCTTCAATATCTTCTCCTACTGGATTAAAGTCAAATAATCTACCCCAACCTTGTAATTGATCTACAAATTGATACTTTGTTAAATCCCACATTTGACTAAACCCATTTGCTATTTTTTCTCCTGTAGTCTGAAATTTACCATATAAATCTTCATTATCTCTACCTATTGAAAATCCAAGAGTAGGAAAATCTGGAGAAGAAGCAAATCTGTCGTAATTCTCTTTTGTTGGAGAGAAGTATTCAGGCATAGAATAGTCACTCAATCCTTTATCTACATTTGAAAAGAAGTCAAGATTACTTTTCTTTCCTTGAAAAAGATTATAGTTATTCTGTCTTATATTCATTATCGAATCATGTAATGAATTATAAGCAAACGTATCCATAGATGGATTAAACTCTGGTCTGTAAATTTCTTCTTTTGATAAGTCTGTATATATTGGATTATTCTCCATAATAAGCTTTTGATTCTTTTTTAGAGTCGTATCTTCCCTTGTCCTGTTTATTTTTATTCATGTAATTTATGTATGCTCCATATATTCCATTCTCCACTTCTTTAACTGTTTCATCTAATCTTTCTACTGGAACTGTTCTATTATTAGTAACAATCTTACCTGTTGCAGGATCTATTACTTCATACTTTACAATGTATTGATTATCATTTATTTTAGACACATAACCTTTAAAAGAAGAATTAAGATTTGTAATAGTCGAAGCTAAATCCGTAGAAGAACCACTTCCCATACTTCTTGCAACTACTGAGTAATAAGAAGCAGTTTGAGATTCTATTTCCTGACTTAAACTCCCCATGTAATTGATACCAAATTGTTTAATTTTAGAAATTAAAGATAATGCTTTTTCATTACCTTTATATTCAGTTTCAAGAGAATTTAAAGATTTATCAGAAGGTTTAAAGTTATAAAGAGGAGTACCTTTCATACTCATAGGAGAATATGTAAGAGAACCATCTTCTGATTTTAAATCTCTTTCTGTATTAAGTTTACCCATAATTTCAGTAAACAAATCGTTATTATCTTTACTTAATCCTAAATCTCTTTCATTAAGAGGATTAATCAAATCACCTTTATTGTTAAATATTCGAGGTACGATATTTTCTGCAATATTTTGTTCTCCAGCTTTATCATTAAACTTTAATTGTATTCTGTCAAATTGCATACCTAATTTAGAGTCTCCTCTGAAATATCCATACGCTTGAGATTTAGGATCTTGATCTATAAATTTAGAAAAGTCTTTTTCAAATTCTTTCTTTTTATTATTATATTCTTTTTTATAACCTTCTTCATCAAATACAAATGAATTAGTAGTAGAAGATGTTCCCATCAATAATGGACTACCAACATTAACTGTTGACTTATCTTTTAAAAATTCTCTGTATTTTTCTTGATATTTATTTGATAAATATTCCTCTTCAGTAAGAAATTTATTATCACTTACAAATCCTTGATACTTTTCTTTATTCTTTTCAAATACATTCTTTGCTACATCTTTATCAATTTCGTCATATACTTTTGTAAGCCTACCATTTCTCTCTGAAAGATTAAACATGTTAATTACTTCTGGAGAAATATTTTCAGGATTGGCTTTTATTTTTGAAGATAATACAGCATTTACTGATTTATAAACAACTTCACTGGTTATAGGATCTCCTTGCTTAAATAATCCCATTTTAGTAGCTTGACCTGTAATTTCTTTTACTTTATCCAATACTACCTTAGATACATCCTTTGCTCTGAATAAAGTTGATCCTTTACCATTAGCAACATCGTCATAAGCTTGATTGATATAGCTCATAACATCTTTATATCCTTCATCAGTACCTAACATATTAACAGCAATCTGTTTTTGTAATTCTACTGATTTTTGAAGAGTAGATGTTTGGTCTGCTTTAAATTGCTGATATTTTTCAGTAACTACAGCATCTTTATTTTTACCTAATGGGTTGAAATCAACTCCAGGTGTCATGTTTGAAGGAGAAGTTGAAGTACCTTTGGAATTTTGTTCTTTTAAAGCTTCTGTTTGAGTTTTTATTAATTCTATTTCTTTATCTTTTAATTTAAAGAATGGTTCATTTGTAGTAACAGTCTTTTGCTGATTTATAGAAGCAAGTCCTAAAGCCCAATTGGAAGCAGTATTTCTGAATAATCTTGAAGTATAGGCAGAAGTTGCATTCTGAGTATAATTCTTAAGATTAATCTCATATTGAGTCATATCCATTCCAGGTACTTTGTCATTACTTTCAGGATTAAATTTAGAAGCTTCCAATTTAAGGCTTTCAAATTTTTGCAAACCTCTTTCCTTAATTAATTTCATTTGATCTGCTTGTTCTTTCAGTTTAGGGTCAGTCTTAACCTGATCAGCAGTATATACACTAAAGAATTCGTTTATCTTTTGCTCAATATCTTTATTCTCTCTTTCTTGCTCTGAAATAAGAGTTTTTCTAAAATCATATTCCTCTTTAATAGCTTCTTTCGCTATGTAATCTTTTGCTGCTTCCTTAGAGCCAAATACTTGAGTATATCTATCAATATCCCTTCCATAGTCAACTTCAGAGACAACTCTCATATACTCTACTGCATCTGGATTACCTGATAATTGAGATTTTGCAAAAGTGTTATAACCTATAAATGAAGCAGGGCCACCTTCAGTTTTCCTCATATACATACCATCTTCTTTCTGCTCTATATAGTTATATCCTAAATCTTTAGCATACTTATTTAACAATTCGTTAAAGTTTACAGCCCTTACATACTTTGCAGGATTATAACTTTGAAGTTGTTCAAAATTCATATCTCTCATTTCTCTCTGTTTTCTCATAATATACTCTTCATTATATGAAGAGACATTATTTCTTAACTTTTCATCTTTAGAATTTTTATCAGAAAGTAATTGAGAATATGCTTGTTTATTCTGTTTAGTTGCAGACATATCTAATAAGATATGTTGGTCACTTACTAAAGGTCTATAGATTTGATTTGCAGAATTTACATTCTCTTGAAGAGAGAAATCTGCTGTTGAAATTTGTCTAAGCTTTCTTTCAGCATCTTTCATATATGCATCTTTTTTTGCAATAGCATCTTTGCTTGTCAAATCAAGATTTAACATATTTTGATATTGATTCTTAACTTGGTTAAGACCACTATCAAATTGAGCTTGCTTTTGTTGTGCAACTCTTACAGCCATTTCTGTAGGAGCTTCAAACACTGGAAGCTCATAATATGCTGGATTAAAATTAGGACTAACGTAACTTGCCATAATATAATGTTCTCATTTTAAAAATATGAAAAAAACCTGTAATGTTTAAGTATTACAGGCTAATTTTTAAAGTTTAATATTTAAAGTTTACTCATAATCTGATGCTCCTTGACCTAACCCTTGAATGTTTCTTGTATTCTGATTCATTATATATTGCATCAGCATATTAGGTAACATCTCAAATGATCTCTGGTTATTTATATTTAGATTCTGACCTCTCATTCTAAGAGCTTCTTTTTTAATATCTTCAGGAGTAATATCTGTAAAACCTAATTTTCTTAAAGATTCTTCAGCCATTTGATATAGATTACCAGATTCTCCTGTAGAAGGACTTCCTGTAATTCTTGCCATTCTTTGACCAGAAGATTGATTTACTGTATTTATTTCGTTATTAGGTCCAACTTCATAGTCAGTCATCATATAATTCATAAGATTTCTCATAGATCTATTTTTATCAGCAGAGTACCACTTTTGTAAGAATTGTCTATATCTCTGAGATTTTCTTGCATCAAAGTTCTCATTCATTTGAGCGTACTTAGTATCGTAGTCATCAGCAAGTCCTGCATTAACTTGATTAACTTGTTGTCTCATTTGAGCATTTTGAACTTCAGTATTTTGATAACCCATTTGATTTGTATTAAATTCCTGCATGAAGCTTTGATTTAATACGTCAAGAGATTGTCCCATTAATTGAGCATTTCTTGCAGAAGATATTGAAGATGAAGGGCTTATAAGGTTATTTTGAACTTGTGCAGTATTTACTTGTCCTTTTACTGCTTGTCTCTGTGCTTCAAAATCTACAGGTCTGAAATTAGATTGTTGAGCTTCAACTCTTTTTTTAATAGGAGCGTATCTGTTTATAGGTTGTGTAAATGGAGATAACATATCAACCATTTCCATAGTACCAAATCCTGTATCTTTAAAATTCTTTTTGTAAATATTTAAAGGATCATCTACTTTAGTTTCTTCTTCAGGGTTTGGGCTTTTTACTTCAGGATTAGATGAAGTTCTTGTAATTAAAGATGAAGGATTTGAAGGATTTGAAGGAGATCTAAATTGAAAACCTTGCATTGGGTTTAATCTTTCTTCTTTTGGAACAAAATAATTTTCTTCATTATATACAGGTCTTTGATTAGTTTTAGACCAAGTATCCCAAGCTTTCCTTTGTAAATCTTCAGGTGCTTTTCCCCATGCATTCCAAAAAGATTTATAATTAGGATCATTTTTATTTAATTGGTCAAAGCTTGGTAATTTACCAACTTTATTAATCTTTATAGGATTTCCAGAACTATTCATTCCAGAGTAATAATTACCTTCATCTGTATTTTCAAATAAGCTTAAATTTTCATTCATAGGTCTTGCAGGAACTATATTATAGTCTTTATCTTTATAACGCTTTTTACCTCCTACTTGCATTTTATAAAGACCTCCTGTCTTAGCTTCAAAACCAGTTTCATCAGGAAACCCTTTACCTGATTCCTGAAGCATTGCTACTTTCATTAACTTATTCTTAATACCTTCAATAGATAATGCTGCTGTTTCTTTATCAAGTTTATCTTTACTTGTATTTAATTTATGTACTGCTTTGTTAAAAGGTTTAACATATTTAGAAGGTATGCTGGCATAACTTTTATCTTTACCAGTTTCACCAAGAGCTTTTATTTCTGCTTCAGACATTTTAAGATACTCTGAAAATACAAAGTCTCCTCCATCAAGAGATGCAGGTGTACCTCCTTGACTATGTTTCTTACCTCCTACTTTTGTTAATTGAGGAAAATCTGAACTTTCACTTGGAGTAATCAACCCTCTTGAAACAACTTCCCCCTTTTCAAGTTCTACATTTGCTTCATCTTCATCAACAATTTCTTCAGAGTTGTTTATAGTCTCTTCGTCATCTTTTAACTTATACTGCATAGGAATAGCATAAGCATCCAATCCAGCAAGTTTATCTTGTTGATATAAAGGTTTAGGACCACCTCCAGTACTTAACTTTTTGATTTTAACTTTTACAGTTTGCATATTATTCTATTATATATTCTACTTCTCCACCATGTTTCAGGAATTGAAGTAATTGTTCAGGATTCATTTCATATTCTCCACCTTCTTTATATTTAGAGGTAGTTGTTCCAAAAGCATCTTTTGTTTCAACACCTTTAAAGAAATAATCTTTTGCTCCTTTTGGTCCAGCAAAATGAACTTTTGATTTTATAGTATTTAAATCAGGAGCTTTGTTACCAAGTACTTTTTGAATTGTTAAAGCAGTTGGTGTTAATATTGTTGCATCCCAATAATCAAAGTATGTATCTTGAGCTTGAGGGTTTTTTCTAAAATCTTCTTTTGAAGAAACTCCTGTTACTTTTTTAATTTCATTTTTATGTTTATTCCATAAAAATTGATAAGCTCCTACTGCTGAAGAAGCTAATGTACCATCTTTTTTCTTAGGTAAAGCCTGATAATTACCAGAGCTTTCTTTCATTATTATAGCCTTTTTAAAATCTGAAGTTTCTGGTGATGAAACATTAGATTCATTTTCAGAAGAAATAGAAGGTTGAGAAATATTAAAATCAAAAGAAGATGTTATAGTTTCACTTGACAAATCAGAAGAACTAATTCCTCCTAATTGCATTTTTCCACCTTTTTTAAACTTCTTTACAAGAGAAGATTTATACTTATCTAATCCTTCTCTTGTTTTTAACTGATTAGTTGTACCAACATAACCATACCAATCTGAGGATGGGATATTATATAAGTCTCCTGTAGGTTTCCCCATATCATCTGCAAACATGAACTCTGTATCTTGATATCCTGTATTTAATGTTCCTGGGTCAGATTGAGAAGTAGAGTTTCTTGAATTATATCTTGAATATCCTATTAATTTATTATTCTCATATATAGGTTCTCCTCTAAAAGCAGGAGTAGGTTCTACAACTTGTTGAGGGACAGTTTCTGTATAAACTATATCTTTTTTATAAAAAGGTTTAAAAGTATCTATATTTGAATTTGATATATATCCTTTATTTGCAAGTTCTTCTGGAGAAATCCCACTTTGTAATTGCTTCATTAAAAAGTTATTATATTCTTCTCCAGAAGACTTCTGACCTTTTTGAGCAGGATTTATAGTCCTTGTCATCTGAAAATAACTCCTATTACCTTCTGTTTTTAAAGGTGTATAACCTTGAGGTACTTCAGTAACTAATCTTCCTCCTTCTTGCATTATATAAGGATTACCATATCTACTAGTATCAGTGAGTTTAGTAGTTTCAGGTATATTGGATAAAGTCTGCATTCTCATATACTCTTTTTCCAATTCTTTCCTTTTCATAAATTCTGAAAACTTATTTAAAGCTAAGTTTGTTACACCTAATGCAGGTATAAAATTAGGATTAAATTTTTTAGAGTCAGTCTTTCTTGCTGCACTTGGGTCATCTCCAAATTTAAACCCTTGACCAGCATTACCTATATTAAATATATCAGTAACTCTTTCATCCATTGCTTTATCTGCATTACTTAGTTCATCTTTCATAGATGAATAGAATGTACCTGCACTTTGCATAATTGGTTTTTCCACAACTTTATCAGTACCTTCAAATACATAATCTCCTGTATCTGGAAATAAAGGTATTCCATTTGCCATAATAGGAAATGCCATATCTTTAGTAGTTATGTGATTTGAATTTATAACTATCTCTTCCTCATCTAAGTAAGGGCTTCCTTTTTTATATCCTAATTTTGATTTCATTTAAGAAACTTTAATTTGTACAGAGTTTTTGCAGTTAAAGTGCATATATTATCTATTTCATTTACAACCCATGATTCTTTAATACCTTCTTTAGAAGCTTCAAGTAAAGAATAGAAAGATTCTAAATCTGAAATAGGGCTTGTAGGTTTTACATTTGTAATACTAATTTGTTGAAGACCATAAACTCCTTGATATGATTCAATCAAATTATCTGAAAGATCAAGCAGAGAGTCATAGAAATCTCCAAGAGCCATATGCTCTGCATAACTCGTTGATTTTAAATGATGTAAGTGAGCTACATCTCTCATTTCAAGAAGTGCTGACAAAAGTGAATTTACCTTGTTTGGTCTTTGAAGTGTCATCTGAATGATTTTTGAGATTTGTTATTAATTAAAGTTAACAAGAATTTTACGTTTCTGGAAATATTCTTTCTTAAAAGAACTATATTAGTATTATGCCTAATCTTCTTTCTTTCAGAAGGAACTTTAGCATAATCTATATTTGAAAAGTTTAAAGACTTTTTATATCCATTTTCTTCAGTATTCCATATAGTTTTCCAGTTAAGAGAGAACTGACCTCTGTTTTTAACTAAATCTCTTACTTGATTAAATCTATAATTATTTTCAGTTTTTACAACTTCTATATCTACACTGTCAGTATTGTATCTTGGATATTCAAGAATAGCAGCAGGCCTGTTATATTCTCTCATATTAAGTTTTAAAAGACCTGAGCATTGTTCAGAATTCCAAACTACTGCTCTATCAAAGTTTTCATTCAGTATATGATATCTATCTTTACCTTCATTAAATAATTTATATGATTGTAACTTATATTCAAATGACTCAACAGTTGTTGACTGCTGCATATTTGTAAAAGGATATTCTATTTCCCAAGGATAATCAATTCCGTAGAAATTACAATATTCTCCTTTATCTTCATTATGACTCCATACTTTACTTCCTTTAACTGTAAAGAAGTGATTCTTCTTCTGAATGAAAGCATTTGGATGCCAGTCATGAAAAGATATATAATAATTTTCCACAGGATCATATGATAAAGTCCATGAAGCATTATTAAAGTATCTTGTGTCTCCAAGAACTATAGTAGTTCTACTGTCAAGTAAAAATTCATTACCTTCTTTATATTTTATTCTACTTAAAAATTCAGGCTTTACAGCATAGTCAATTTTAGAAAAAAATACTACTTCATTTACATTATCAAATACAGAAAGACAACCAATTCCTGAAACTGGATTATCTTTTAATTCAAAGTCTGGAAATTGTTTTAATAACTTTGAAGGTAAGTGTTCTGCTAACCAGAACTTTATAGGAGAAGATATATCTCTTACTTGACCTGCATAATTAAATATTTTACCTTGTCTTTGAGAAATAAAGAATACACCATATTGAGTAGAAACTATACTTTGAGCAGATTGACATTCTGTAAAATCATAATCTGTATTAACTACAGATTGAGGTTGCCTTGCAAATAAACCTCCATCACCTACAAGAACTTTTAATCCATTTTCAGTTACTAATTCATCCACGCCAGGATGTATTTTTAAAGAACCTGAAGAGAAGAAATAAAGAACTCCTGTTCTATTTATAGAACGTATTGCGGTTAAATTACCTTCACTTTTAGAAAATAACCAAAAATTATTTACTAAGAAAGATCTCCAATTATCCTGCTTTTGTTCAAGACTTGCTGGAAGAGAGTATATTAATTTATTACTTTCATAAGTAAAACATTTATTATTTTTAACAGAAAAATCTCTTGGTAGTAATTGAGAATAATTAAAATTCAATTGCTTTATTGGTGATAAAGATTTATCTATTTCAAAATAATTATCTTGTCTTATTATGTCTGATCTGAATAATCTTGATAAATCAGTATATGTATCTCTTTCAAAATGAGCTTTTTCTAATTCATTCACATGTTGTTTTCTGAAAGGTAGGTTGTAAGAACTTTCTACGAAAAATCTTACTATTCCATTTATAGAAGTATACATATAACTGTTATTAACAGTAAAACCTACTCTTCTTCTGCATTGAGCAGGATCTCTATCTAAATGAAAAGAGTCATTTGGTAATCTTACATTTGAAAGATTAAACAATTGAGTAAGGTCATATTCCTGAGTATCCATCCAATATCTCGGATAAAGAATATTAGGATAATATCTATAATCAAATTCATAACCATTTGGGTTTGCTAAAACTCCATCAGCTTGAGTTTGAGTAAATAGATTATTTTTACGCTTCAAAGTAAACTCTTCAATTATAGTATCTCCTCCAAAAATTATTCCTGTTTGAGAAGGACTACTTTGAGATATAGGAAATATTTCAGAAGTAGTAGGTACTATTCTTATAGATTCTAATTGACCATATACATTCTTTAATTTACGTTTAATTGAAACGTAGTATGCAGATATTGGTCTTTGGAAAGGTCTTGTAGGATCATTCCATTGTTTTAAAGTACCAATTGTCTGTCTTGATAAATCTTTTAACTTAGGATCTCTAAGAGCTTTGTCAAGTTTTAGTATAACTGAAGATTCTCTTAAATTATTATTTATAGAATAATTTTGAAAATTTTGAACTCCAGAATATACATAAGAATAATCCTGTATTTTTCTTACAATGTTATTTTCATCAACACATTGTTGAGAAGTATATAAACCTGACATGTTACATTGAAAAGCATGTTGTCTATATGGAGCAAGAGTTTTTATAACATTTAAAACTGTTGATGTACCTTGTGCAAAGAAGTAAGAAAATAAAACAACATTAGTACCTACTTTAACATAAATAGGTATATTCTTAAATGCGGTATCTTCTTTAGTATAAGTATATCTACCTCCTTCAGCACCAGGAGTTGCTCCTAAAACTATACCTGAAACTTCAGCTATTTTTTCAGTAACTCCTGTTACTATATTTGTAACAGGTAAATTTTTTAAAGCTTCTTTAGCAGCATCCAAAATAGAGTTATGAGCAGCAGCTACTCCAGATCCTGCTATTTGAGCAATAGCTCCTCCAGTAACTACTTCACCTTTATTTGTACCTTTTACTCCTTCATATGTAGTAGTAGTCTTACCTCTTATAGCAAGAAGTCCTTCTCCTATACCTACACCTGCTGCAAGCAGTAAAGCAAAGTCTCGTACCAGCTTATGCTTTGGATGATTATATACTGGTTCAAAATATCCATTTGCGTTACCATTATATTCAGCTTCTACTTTTAAATAAGAAGATAGAGCAGGATTTGCAAAATGTGTTTCTGGAGAATGAAATGTAAATACATCTCTTTTATATGTACCTACTGTAGAATATCCTTTTGAATCACATCCTCCTTTAGGAAACTCTTTTGATAAATAAGGATCTACATTAAGATCATTAAATGGATAATTGCTATATAATACTTTATTATTATTGTTATATGAAATAGGTGATTCATATTCACCTGTATTAAACACCAGTCCTTTTGCTATGATAGATTTATTACCTTCTTTATCTGCTCTTAATATTTCATATCCTACTATTCCAGGTATAGGTTTACCATTTTCATCTAAAGGATATGTTATATTTTCAAACTTTAATCCTACTATTAAAAGTTTATTTAAAGAGGCATCATAGTTTGGTACAGTGCAATTACCTGGTATAACTCCATGTCTTATAGGTTTACAAGCAAGTTTACCCCAAACTTCTTTGTTGTCAGGATATATATCAGAAGCTTCATAGTAACCAAGTTCACCTTCAGCTACTGGAAATTCAGTTTCATTTAAAGGATTAAATGTATTTGTTATAGTAGATGTATCATACATTTCCCATCTTTGAACTTCCTCTCCATCTGCATAACTTAATGAGTCTGAATTTCTTACAACATCTCTTTCACCATTTACAGCTTCTCTTCCTACTAAAGGAAATGAAGAAGATCTATGACCTGTATTATATACAAATCTTATGAATAAAGGAATTATTTCACCTTTAGTATATCCTATTTTATTTCCACCTCTTTTATAATAATCTACAGGTACAGCATATGAAACCCATTTTGATATTATTTTTGAAGCTTGAGATTGATAATTAAACTCAGGTCTTGTTCTAACTCCTACTTTCATCAAGTAGTCACCTGCACTAAATGTAGCATCTGCCCCTTCATAATAAATAGATTGAAGAGCTATATTAGTTAATGGTATAACTTGGTCAGTCTGAGATATAGAGTCTACATACACCTTAGATTGCTCTACAGGGTATCTTCCAAGCAATCTTGCAGTTGTTTGCTGATTTATAGTAGATATTAAAACTAATTCGTAATTAGTAAAAGTTTTATCAGCTTCAATTGTTATTTCAAGAGAACCACTTGGAAAATTACTATATAAAACTTGAGCATCTGATAACTTTAAATAATCAGTTAATCTGAATGTGTCAGTAGAATATGCTATTGCTACTCTATAAGTACCATTTTGTAAAGTACCTCCTGAGTCACCTTTGGATAATTCAAGTTTAGGTACACTTAAGAAAGGAAAAGATCTTAGTTTTTCTATGTCAATTTCTTTTGTTCTTTCTTCTATATCACAACCTCCAAGAGGATCTTTTTTATATTTTATTACGTAAGGTAAATCATTTATATTCAAATATCTTGATGGGTTTAAACCATCATCCCAATAAGCAGATTCTGTACAATCATAATTTTCTTTTGAAGCTCCTTCTATAAGATTTGTAGTTTTAAAATTTAATTTATTAGATTGATTAGAATCGTTTATAAGTATTTCATACGTGCAATCTCTTTCGTTAAATAACCCTATTTCAGAATCAAAATTATTAGTTGAAAAAATAAGATACCTTGAATTAATCAAAGGTATATTACCTATGTATGTATACTGAAATTTTATACATTCAAAATTTGAAGGTTCATTTCCTATTTTTAGTTTATCCCCTTTAATAGAATTGTTTACAGTATTGATGGCATGTAAATATTGACCTTCTCCTAAGAATTCAGGAGCTATGTCTTTTACCATACCTTTATTAAAAACTGTAGTATTTATAACCTGTGTGTTTTCCATTAACTTAAAGAAAAAGGTGAATTACCTGTAAATATTCTTAATGATTTAATTTTTCCATTATCTGTTAAAGTTACTTTTTCAATATCTATTCCCCAGTTCTTAACCTGTAACCTTACTTTTTTAGTAATTTCGTTATCCATTTCATTATCTGAACATTCTGGAAATGTTCTTTTAGTGACTTGTTCTTTTATAACTGCCTGAGTTGTGTCAGATATAGCATCTACAGGATCATATATATTAAGAACATTTTTCCATATGTCATTTATATTATATTTAACAACTGCCTTAACTACAATCTCTTTTTGATCAAATGTTGTAAGAGATTGTTCGGGTATACTTAGTGTTGTAGTTATAACTGTTCTTTCATCTACAGCATCAAAGAAAGGTATTTTAAAATGAATACCTGGATTTAAAACTTTCTTTGGTATACCAAATCTAAAAAGAACCCCTTTATTATAACCTTGTATAATTACAAAAGGTATTATTTTATCTATAAATTCTACTATTACTTCTATTAATTTATCAAACATGTGAAAATATTGAATAGTATCTTTTAAATGCAGCCTTTCTATTGATTTGTAATGTTTCTTCTATTTCTGAATAATCAAACATATTTGCAACAGACAAAGCTTCTTTTCTTGATTCTCGCCACCTTGCTTCTATTAATTGGATTTTATTTTGCATAGTTGCCTCTTCACCATTAATAAACAAGTTTTCTAAAATTCTTCTTTTCATGGAATACTCATAATAATCATTTATTAAATCATGATCTATTACTAATAAGTTTCCATTATCATCTTCAAGCATTCCTTCATAATTAAAGTATATGAATCCTGATTTTTGATTGAGTTTTATGAACTCTCCTATTAACTCTGCACTTACATCTGCATAGTTTGTTTTAAACAAGTCTTCATACTTTAAAATCTTAACCCTTGAAACCACATTAAAATAATATTTAATGTAAGATTTCTTTTGTATTATATCATATGTATGACCATTTTCAGTTATATATATTTCCTGATTATCTGGTAAGTTATCAAGTTCGTCATCTGTAATTTCTACATTTTCTTTTTGATCACCTTTTATAGCAGGATTTGTATAGTTGTATGGTTTTATATATAATATAAAATTAGGTGTATAAAAGTCATCTGGTAACTTTGCAACATAATTGTCAAACTCCAAAATACATTGTTTTGTTTTTGTAATTCTATGATTAAGTTGTTTATTTATCTTCTTTGCAACCTTGATTAATTGAGAAGGTTCAATTAATGAATTCTTATCATAAGTTTGAAAATCATCCATTACTGAATCCAGTAATTGATCAAAAGTTCTATATTTTATTTTATAGTCTCTCATCTGGTATTGGAAATTTTATCATTCTGAGCATCAGAAGGAATTTGAAAATGAATTGATAAATCTTGCATTACTAAACCTTGTATTGTGCTAATAAGATAATCTGGAATACCTACTTCCATTTCCTGATAATCAGAACAAGGATCTTTCTTTCCACAAGAATCTATGAGTGATTCAAAAATAGCCTCAATTCTAACGGCATCCCATTCCATATCTGGAAAATATAAGTAATCATTTAGAAACCAGTAATATTTATTTTTATCATATTTAGCATTACTTGAGTTCCTTTTTCTTACATAGGATCTTGGAGAAGTAGGGTAAATTTCTATATTACCATCAATAGAAGAAACATCTCTTATTACTGCTCCCCAGTATCCTGTAAAAATAGCTGGTAATTTATCTTTAGTTCTCTTTATTGTACAGTCTGTTTTTATACCTACACATTCAGCTTCTATTTTATCTACTTCAACAAGTTCGGTAAACTCAATAGGTGTAAATAAAAAATCCATTTTCATTATCTTCATCTTACCATCTTCCTGATAAATTAATGGAGCAGCATGTTTCTTTATTAAAGAAAATATCAATCTGTCAGTAATGTATACATTATCCTGTTTTAAAGTTTTACTCAGGTTGCGAATCTGAGAGATCCATTCTTTTACCTTTTTTCTCATTTCTTATAATTTTGATAGACCTTATTCCTTCTTGTTTTAATTTTCCTATTTTTTGGAAAGGAGGTACTTTAAAATAAAAGTTCCAATTTTTCTTAAATGCAGAGGATACTTCTCTTTGAAAGTTACGACAGGGTTTAAAAAACCAATGTCTCATTAATGGGAATTTATATTTTGTTTCATAATTTGTATAAAATATTTTACACAAATATTGATTACTTTCCCAATTTTTATGATTTACATCTTTACCTATCTCAGTAGAAGTCTTCCAGTCATAATTCTTATCTTTCTTTTTATCACATGCTCCAATTATGAATTTACCTAACATGAAAGGTAAATCAACCCCTTCTCTGTTAGTTATAGCTTCTCTATATAAAGCAGTATTAAAAGTCTCAATAATATTAGAAAAATCAGAATAATTGATACTTGAGTTATTTTCTTTTTTATAAGCTTCAAATAACTCTTTATTTAAACAATTATATTTCTTCTTTCTTATTCTGGGAGCATCTAATTTTACCTTACTTATTTTATCTGTTTCTTTTCTCTTAAAGAAAGTACCCATCACTATAAATTTAAAAAATTTTCACCTTATTTCCTAATAAACTTTAAATGTTTAAAACTAAAAAAGGAGGTAGAAACCTCCTTAATTTTTTAAGTATGTCTAAGTCAAAAGCGCAAATTGATTGTGGTTATATCAGGAGAATCTTTTTCATACAATTCTATAACTGCTCCTGGTTTAGTATTCCCAAAATTATGCTCAATCCACTCTGAGCTTCCACAGATGGAAGGGACATTTACGTATCTTCCTGATTTACCATCATTTATATTAAACTTATGAATATCACCTTTTATTGTTGAAACCCATTTTTTATTAGGTGAATAACCTTTGTGATCATAATAATCATAAAGCCATAAATCTGTTTTAACGTCAAGATTTAAAGGCATTGGAGATTTCATAAACTTTTCATCTTTTCCATGAGTAAGACCTATGATATGATTACCCCATTCTATCCCTGAAATGAATTCATTAATAGGTAAAAACATTACCTCTGGATAACGGGCTTGTACATAAAATTCTGTGGATTTATGAAGAATGTAAGATAAACCTGAACCTGAATGATTAGAGTTATTACAAGTGACAACAAGATATTCATTTGATAATTCAGAAGAAAACATCATATCATAAAACTGATTATTTACTTCTGTAAATATGTCAAACTGATCCTTATTAGATAGAGAGCCTAAAGAATGGTCTTGTCTTGTAGTTTTACCATTCCAACCATCAGCTTCGTCACCCAATCTAACAATTACAACTGTTTCAAATTTCCTACCAAAAGAAATTGCTTTTTTAACAATTTTAGTCATTCTCTGTAAATAGATTTCTTTATTCCAAGAATTATTAAATAGAGAAGAATTGAAAGAAAGTCCTGAATGGTCATCAGCAATATATATAAATAAAGCTTCTCCTTTTGGTACAACTACTTCAGGTAAAGTCACAGAAGAGATATTAGAATACATAGATGCTAATTTCTCTCTCAATTGATTTTCAGAGTAGAAATCTGAAACAATACACTTGATGTTTGCTGAAACAATATACTTACCGTTTGGTAATTGTTTATTCCAGTAAGAACTTAATTTACTGGATACATTGTCTATTGAAAAATGAAGTTCAATTTCCTCTTTAGAAAGAGGTCTTAATGAGGATAATTCTACTATCTTATTTTCATTTTCAACTTTTTCTGAAAGTAAACTTATTACGTTTTCCTGTTCAGAAATTATATTCTGTAAATTAGCCTTTTCCACTCCATGAATTAAATCTTTTGCTAAAGCTTTTGCTTTTATAACATCTTCTTTAGAAACTTTAAATTGCCTTGCTAATTTACCTGCTCCATATCCTAAACGGTCAGGTTTGTTCAAAAACATTTCTACTAAATCCATGTAATTTTAATTTGATTAAATAATAAAGGGAGAGAATTTACCCCTCCCTTTAAGTTACGAATTAAAGCTCATTTAAATAAGCGATTTTGATTTTTCTATAGGTTTCAGTTTTACGGAATTTTTGAATTGTCTTTGGTGACAAACCTAATCTTTCAGAGATTCTCTGAGTACCGCACTTTACATAACTTGGATTGTTCTTGAAAAAGTTTTCTACTGTCTTCATAATAATTTAATTTGTTTACACAAAAATAAAAACATTATTGTTAAATAAAAACTTATATTTAGTTAATCTATTGTTAATGAGTTTTTAAATGACACACGATCTGTTTCCCCTGCAACTGGGTTTTCTCAGCCTCCCTGTAGGAGAAGAGACTCAATCCATCAAAGACTTCCAACCCCCTCGGAATAAGTATTGTTGATCAAGGCTCTGTCTTACTTATTCTTACTATATTGGAGATCTACAGTTTTAGAACCTTGATATTCAATGTTGCAGGTTGATAGTTGTCAGATCACACCAGAGCTATCATTTTTTACTGTAGTCTATCATAAAGAGCCAAGGTTTTATCCAACTCTCTTTACTAGTCTTTAGGATTCACGGTTATTTATCTGTTACCAGAAAGGAAAACGGCGGAGCGAAACCTCACTACTAAATTACTGAGGAATATGTTAAGTAGATGTTAATAGTTGGAGTGGACGGATTCGAACCCCCAAAGTCCTAAGACTCCTGATTTACAGTCAGGTGCAGATTACCGTATCTGCAACACTCCAATATGCGGAGAGTACTGGATTCGAACCAGTGGAACTGTTACATCCTCTACGTTAGCAATGTAGTGCTTTAAACCAACTCAGCCAACTCTCCATGCGGTAAGGGTGGGATTCGAACCCACGGGAGTATTTAACTCACACAAGTTTTCAAGACTAGGCTCTTTTGACCGCTTGAGCACCTTACCAATTATGTACTCGAAGTGGGACTCGAACCCACACGGGCATTACTGCCCACAGGATTTTAAGTCCTGCGTGTCTACCAATTCCACCATTTGAGTATGTAGTCTTGGAGAGATTCGAACTCTCACTAAGCAGATCCTAAGTCTGCTGCCTCTCCCAATTGGGCTACAAGACCAAATAAAAAGCCCTCCAGAGAGACTGGAAGGCTTGAACTGATCGGGATTTCAGTTTAATGCAATACTATTCCAGTACTTGTGGTTGACAAGAGTGATAAACTGGAATAATATAGTGATCTGATGTGCATTTCTACAAAGTTAACTAATTCTTTTTAAAATTCAAAATTTAAACTGTCCCTTCTAAATCTGTTTTTATAGCAGTAAGTTTATCTGCTACAGCTTGTCTTTCTTCAGGAGTTCCACCTTGAGCTACTAAAGCAGTTAATTCTTCAATAGTAACATTTAAAGCTGCAATAGCTGCTATTGTGGAGATGAAGGAACTCGAATCCTTAACCTCAAGCTTGCAAAGCTTGCGCTCATCCACTAGAGCTTCACCCCCATGTCCTGATAGTAAGATTCGAACTTACATGTACCCAATTAACCTTTCTACGCAGTATCAGTGCGAGGGTATATATCAGGAATAGTCCTCTCTACTGGATTCGAACCAGTGTGTAACCAGACTAAGGTTTCTACAAGATATAAGCTTGAGCCTATAAGAGAGGGAAAGCGGTCCATAGGGGATTCAAACCCCTCATCTCTGGCGTGACAAGCCAGTGTCTTCATCAAGCAGACCCATAGACCATTGTAGCACGTATGGGATTCGAACCCATGCGTATAGCCGTGAAAGAGCTACGACTTAAACCGCTTGTCAAACGTGCCAATTTAGATTTTTTACTTACATAGCTTATACTATGGGAACGAACTTCTATCTAAAAACGATTGTGCAGTAGACAGGACTCGAACCTGCCGCCCCTAACTTGGAAGGATAGTGCTCTACCAGATGAGCTACTACTGCTTTCTACAAATATGATCTGCTGCTCTACAGGCAATTAATTCATCTGGTTTAATTTTAGCATTAAACCCTACTCCTTTTGCCCAACCTGTTGCCATAGAAGTGAGTCTATTACTTATATGTTCAGGTTCAAAGTTAAAATCAAATTCAACAGATTCTATATGTATGGAAGTATTTGATTGTAGAAATTGAGCTATTTCCATAGTCATATATACTTCTTCATTTAATCTCATATTTACCTGTTCATCTTGACTTACAGTTTTAGGTGGACGATCTTTCTTAATTTTCTTATAAATAAAATGTGCTCCTTTTTTACCGACTCTATAAACAATACATATTACATAGTGAATTTCTCCTCCTTTTACTTGAGAGTCAGTACCAATATGAATTTTAACATCAGGATCTTTTGACAATCTTTGAATAGTATAATCTAAAATATCAACTAATTTTCCTTGCTCTGTCCTAAAATATTTTTCCATTTAATATTATCTTAATAATATTTTTTAATAAAACTATCTCCAGTATGTTCCCAAATCCTTTATTATGAATTGATAATCAATTAGTTATATTTAACTCTTGTTTTGTTTTACACCACTCTAAGAATTTGTCCAATTCTATCTGAAGTTCTTCATTTCTTTGCTTCATTATTTTTCTATGAGAATCCATATGTTTTTCATATTCTTCTTTTGGTGGATTTTTAAAACCCATTTGTTTAAATAATTCCATTCCTTCTTTTCCTGTTTGTATGTGAAACATATAGTTTCCCCATTCGTCATATGTAATCATAGTACAAATATAATAAAAAGTTGCGAAGCCGAGAGTCGAACTCGGATGCTAGGCTTATGAGACCTGCGTGTTACCATTACACTACCTCACAATATGCGCTTCCAACAGGGGTCGAACCTATAACCTCAACCTTAACAGGGTTTTGCTCTACCAATTGAGCTATAGAAGCATTTCCTTTTTTACTCCACGCAGAAGGATAACTGACCTGTAGAGCTATGTGGAATCGAACCACAAATAATTGCTTAGAAGGCAATGGTTATATCCATTTAACTATAGCTCCTTATGTACACCATCTCTGATTCGAACAGAGGGTCTCTTGCTTGTAAGGCAAGTGCTTTAAAACCAACTAAGCGAATGGTGCATTTAGAGTTTTTGTAACTCTAATCTTAATTTTTGTATTTCATGTTGAACTTTAGAAATACTTATTTCTCCTGTAGATGATGTTTTTTGTTTTAAATTTAAAAACATTTCATTTTCAAGATATTCTATTCTTTCTTCTAATTTTTTTCTTTTCTTTTCTATCTTTCCCATGTTTATTTATATTGTTCTCCCACAAGGAATCGAACCTTGATCTCAAAATTAAAAGTTTCGAGCTTTACCATTAAGCTATGAGAGATTGTATAAAACAAAAAACCCAGAGCTTTTGGTTATAGGCTCTGGGCTTTCAAAATATTTGTACATACTTATGATAGTACAATAGATTGCCCAGAGCCAAACTTCTCATTTGCTCCACCAATTCTATCCACTATCATATTTAATTGTAACATTTGCTGCTTTAACTTTTATTTCAATACAAAGATAATTAATGTTTTAATTACTTCCAAATTTTTTTGACCTCTCATCCAGACTCGAACTGGAATCAAAACATCCGTAGTGTTTCATTTTAATCCATTAAACTATAAGAGGTTAGTGTGATTAGACGGGTACGATCCGTCAATCTTCTGATCCACAATCAGACGCTTTGTCCATTTAAGCTATAACCACCATATGTTTCCTTATCTGGATTCGAACCAAAACTAAAAGATCCAAAAACTCTTGTGCTACCGTTACACTATAAGGAAATATGCACGGATAAGAGAGAACGATTCCCTAAATCAGACTTTTGGAGAGTCCTTAGCACGCCAGCCTTGCGTATCCGTATATGTGGTACTGGAGAATTCCGAGATCCCAACACCCAGATTTTCAGTCTGGTGCTCTACCTTTGAGCTACAGTACCATAGAGTCACCTATCAGATTCGAACTGATGAAAATAATGGTTTTGCAGACCACTGTGTTAAACCTCTTCACCAAGGTGACTTATGATCCTCCTGTCAGGCTCGAACTGACTGATTCTTCATTACAAGTGAAGTACTCTTACCTTCAGAGAATAGGAGGCTTGTGTAGAGTAGACTGGGGTCGAACCAGCAAAGTCCACATCCCAAATGTGGGGAGTTACCAATTACTCAACTACTCTAAAATAAAAAAAACCCTCCAGTAGGGTTGGAGGGTTATTTATACTTTGGCTTCAGGTATTTAATTTAAAAGTATACATACACAACAACCCTCTCCTCCAGTTGGACACTGGGGACAAAAGGTAAACCATGTATGTGTAAATCGTTTCATAATTAAATATAATTAATAATTTTTAATTTTCAAATTTTTGTTGAACTATTCTTAAAATTTTTTCTCCTTTTGCATCTCTACCATGATAAAAAAAAGTTTTACCATTTAAATAAGCTTTTAAATGCTTATTATGAAAATTGATTAAATCTCTTCCTCCTTGGTTTAGGATTTCTCTATAATTGTCTTTTGTTATAACAGAACCTCCAAATTTTCTTGTTGGAGATTTTCTCGTTGGAGATTCTTTTACTGCATTTTGTGTTATATTACTTTGTTCCATTACACAAATGTCGTTAAAAGAATGTTACAGAAATGTTATAAATGCTATGAAGTAGCATACTCCAAAGTAGACCATTCTTTAAATAAACATAAGAAAATATAAATCCTAACATTCCTTGTAAAAGAACACTCTCTGGATTATTATAATGTCCCCATCCAAATATTGCAGATGATAGTATCATCATAGGAAGAATGGTATCTTTACCTAGTTTTTTAGCTATTTCTAAAGGAGCATATCTAAAAGCTAATTCTTCCCATAGAGGAGCAAATATAAATGAGTAGAATACAAAATGAATATATGATTCATAATGACCTCCTTCAATCTCATATGGATACCCCATAATTTTTATTGAAAAATCAAATAAAAATGCCCATAGTATGCATAAAATATATGCAGATATGAAAATTGCTATTTTCTCACTTAATGATTTTGATTTTTCTAAATTCATCAATTAACTTATTATGAGTATTGATGATATAAGTAAAGCTAATTTAATTATAGCTGAAGTTATATCAGGGTTTTTAGCAGAAATATATCTAAGTAATTTATCTGTAAAAGCTGTTGTTCCTACGTAGAAGAAAGGTTTATTTAATCCTACTACGTGAACGATTCCTCCAAAGATTAACCAAAAAGAGGATAAAACAAATGGTATATACTTCCACTCCCTTGTAAAAAAATAGATAGTCCCAGAAAGAGATAAAAAAAGATATGCTCCAATAAAGTGCCATTTTTTCTCAAGGGATTTATTTATGGGATTATTCTCATCAGTTTTATCATCAAGTAGTAAATAAGCATTATAAAATCCTAATGATACTACAAGATTAAGTATAATTAGAATTATCATTTTGGTCTCTTTTTAGAGAATCCTGAAACAGCAAGGACTACAATAAATATAAGTAACCCTGCTGCTATTGCTATTTTCCAGGGTTCTTGATACTCAAGACTTTCAGCTTTTGCTATTGAATCTGTTATTTGTAAAAACATATTATCCTATTAAAATTGAAACTATTCCTGCAAGGTATCCTAAAAATAAAACAACTCCAGCAGGGTTTGATCCTACACTTGCTGCATAAGTAGGTTTAAATGTTTTATAAACTAACCATCCTGTAGTAGCATTTACTATTGCAAGTCCAAGATAATCAAAGAAGCTTTTAGTAAAAAAGCATCCTACAAACTCTTTATCAATAGCATCACACTTTGATAAATCTGTATTAAAACAGTAAATGTTAAAAAACACAGTACCAATTACTAATAATGTGGGCATTAGTTTTTCCCACAAAGTATATTCTTTCATTTTAAAAAATTTTTTGTCTGATTAATAATGTATCATTTTGTATTGAAGCACAAAAATTACTTCCTCCTATCCACCACATACCCTTTTTACCATAACTATTGCCCATTATAGGGGCAGTTGGAAATCCTGTATTTGAATTGTAGTCAGAAATATAAGTTGTTCCGTTACAAGAATTTTGATGATCTAATCCTATTGTATGTCCTATTTCATGTACAGTTGCATGAGAGCTATAATCCGCACGATAAAACAAAGCTTTTGGAAAAACAAAACACTCAACTTCTGTATTCCAAAACATAGAATTTGTATAAGCTACTCCTCCTGCTCCAGCAAACCACTCATTACTTTCTGTAATTACCACACGTTGTTTCAAAGGAATTGCATAACTATTATAAACACTCTCACTTGTAGTAAAACTAATTGGATAACTTGCATACATTCTACGACAACTATCTATTATAGCAGATTGTTGTGTACTTGTAAATCCTGAACCACTTAGTAATAATGGAGAGTTAACCCAAAAATTACTTGTAAGATAGTGTCCATCAAAGTCAAGATATACTAAGAACTTTTTCAAAGTTGTATCATAACTTGGAGGAGGTGGTGGCGGTGGAGGTGGAGGGGGAGGTGGTGTTACAATACAAGGTGAATCACACACATCTCCAATACCATCCATATCACAATCTTCCTGTAATGGATTAGGTGTATTTACACAATTATCCATTGAGTTAGGAACACCGTCACCATCTTTATCTCTGTTATTAGGATTACGTCTTAAATTAAGCAATTCTGTTTTTGATAACTTGTTATAAGGTAAATCAAAACTACAGTCGGTTGGAGAAACGGTTTTCTCCTTAATATCTGTTGTTTTATTACAAGAGAATATAAAAAGAATTAATATAAAAAGAATCTTTTTCATATATAAATATCTCCAACTTTATCAGAATCACCTGACCACGCTTCAAACGTAGTTAGATTTTCTGGTTGTAAAATATAATCATCAGCTACTTCCTTTATTTCAAGGATTTCACTTGTTTGAACATCTATTACTAGTACTTTCATAATTATTGACAATAATTGTTAACAATATCTGTACAAGCAGATGGTACAATAACTGTTAATTGCTGACCATTTATAGTAAATACTGTGCTTGTACCACTTGTAGTACCTACGTTAGTACCATTTGAAGAAACTGTTACAGGATCAACTTTATAACCAAGAGCACATCCTACAGATGTAGTACTACTTGAATTTGAAGTAGAACCTGCTGAAACTGATAAACTTCCTGATGCACTTCCTAATAAGCCAATACATTTAGTACCTGCTTTTGTAGAATAACCATTAGCCAATAAGTTTGTAAAACTTAAAGGAGAACAAAATGCACCATTTAAAGTAACACCAAATGAACCAGATGTAGAAGAAGTTATACCATATTCTATTGTTGCTGTTCTTGCAGGTTTTGCAGGAGGTGTTACTTTTATACTTTTCCATTCTAAGTTCATGCCATCAGCAGCCCAATCTTGGTAAATAAATACATGATCATAGGTGTGAGTAGAATCTTCAAATTTAGCTGAAGTTTTATTAAACGTATAAGTTCCACTTTGATATGGAATTGTTATATTTTCTACTGAAACAAAACTACCATCTCCTGTGGATTTATCTATTTTATTTATTTGATAAATACCTTTTACAGAAGAAAGTTTACAAAGAGGTGTATTACCAGTACCAGATGAACCTGAACAATTTATAGTAGACTGTATTGATTTTGTAAAATCAATATTTGCTAATAATTCACCAGAACTGTTTACTGAAATATTTGATGTTGACGTACTATATGTTGGCTGACTTAACCCGTTAACTCCTGCATCAACTTGCGATAATACTCCATAGTAAAACCAAATATCATCTACTGTACAACAGTTAGAAGTAGCTGTATTTGTATTTGTAGTTGTAAGTACTAATCTTACATAATAATTTCCTGATAAATTTGTATATGCAGGGTCAGGATTTGGATTTCTAAAAGGATTATAACTCCAAGTTCTACAAGATACAGATGTATTACCAGTTAATTCTGGTAAATTAGCATTGTTTAGATTACCAACTTTAGTATTAGTATCTGCATTCCATAATTCGTAATCAACTTTCCAAGTAGCTCCAGAAGAAACATTTACAAAATCTATTGAAAATTTAAAAGATGTGTTTGCTACTACTGTTGATGAAAGAGCAATGTTAAAAGAAGGACTTCTAAAAAAGTAAGTTCTTGTACTAATAAATCTATTAGATGGACACGAACTCCAAGAACCATTATTTGTACCAGTACAATCAATTCCTGAATTAAATGTCATGAATTGACCTGTAATACCAGCTTCGTTATTACTCCATGAAATGTTTGGCATAATTTTATTGTTTTTATATTTTTAATTTTAAAGATAAACGAGAATTTCAACAGGTAAATCAAGCATATAATCATCAGTGTTATTAAAATTTTTGATAAATAACTGATCTGGTTGATTCCAAAAATCCATTATTATATTTTGATCTAAATATTTCATATTCATAGTTGTTTTACCAACTGGAAATGCACCTGTTAAAGTTATTAAATATTCACCTGCTGCATTTCTTGTCCATACAGGTATTCCTCCCAAAGAGTTATGTACTACTGTTGCAACAGGTGCATTAGTACCTGTTTGGGTAAGTAATGCTCTATAAACTTTAGGTTGAGCTTGATTATCTATATATTGTGTTACTGGCATGTTATATAAAGTTTGTTAAGTCAGCATCTACGTTATAAAGTCCTTGTACTGTTACATTTGCTAAGTTTACAGCTACATTTGAATAAGAGTCTTTAGAGTAATAAATATCTCCTGCGTTGGTACTTGTTATAGATTGAGTTCCTGCTGTAACTAAAGTAGCATTATCTAAAGTTACACCCGTATTACCAAATGTTGATAATGTAGAGTTAATAACAGGATTTGCAGCAGTATTCTTATAAGTACCTCTTACAATCCATTTATCTCTGTAAGTAGTGTTTCCTTGTGAGAGTAACTCTTCCATTTTAAATACATTACCTAAGTCAGATTGAGCATAGCCTACATCAATGATACCTCTCATAGGTTGTCCTGCTGCTCCTGCTGAAGTCGAAGGAATTGCAAAGATATACAATCCTGTTGTTCCTGCATAAGCTCCTGTTTTCTGAATAGTACCTATTTTAAGATTAAAAGTATTATTTAAACTTGAAGCATTGAGTGATGTAAAGTTAGTAGCACTTAATAAAGCTTCTTCTACTTGAGCATCATTAATGAATATGTTATAATGAGTATTTATTCTTGCACCAGATGAAATGTTGGTACTTAATTGAATACCTCCTCTAATAAGATTGCCTGTTTTTGTAAGATTATTTTCATGTTTTAAATAACCTATGTTCATATCAATAGTTGTATTTGCCTCTTGGTTAGTAGTGTTTCCTGTTCTAAATAACCAAGCTCCTGTGTCATGAATATAACATTGCTTTAGATTAATAGTAAGAGATTTTTGTCTTGTAGAAGCAACAGCAGTATTTGAATTAAACTCAACTAATTGTCTTGTATTATCACCAGAGCTAACTTGTGCGGAAGAAGGATAGGGAAAATACTTTTGTCCTCTGTATACAGTATCTACATCTATTATAATATTAGATTGAGCAGTTACCTCTGTAGCAAGAGGTAAAGATTGAGTACCAAATAACAAAGAACCTGTGCCATCAGTAATTACTTTTTTAGCTTTAAGTTTCAGTAAAGCAGGGGCTTCACCGCCAGTTACAAAAAACCAAGCCCTTTGAGCTATGATAGTATCACATTCA